>OKTL01000564.1_pt1 | contig 19672 bp, 13 predicted proteins | sample 1606211 | NCBI WGS metagenome assembly OKTL01 (sample SAMEA3879538, study PRJEB24766) | human gut metagenome | biome: human-associated habitat; feature: feces | place: USA | collected 1985/1987 | reverse complement strand
GCCGGCACCCAGCTGGATGCCTTTGGCCAGACGCTCGGTGTTGGTGACGAACAGGTCGTCGCCCACCAGCTGGACCTTGCCGCCCAGCTCGCGGGTCATCTCCTGCCAGCCCTCCCAGTCCTCTTCGTCCAGACCGTCCTCGATGGAAATGATGGGATACTTCTCCACCAGACTCTTCCAGTGGGCGATCAGCTCGCTGGAGGTGTACTCGGTGCCCGCCTTGGGCAGCTTGTAGAAGCCCTTGCCCTTGGGGCTCTTCCACTCGGAGGAAGCGGCATCCATGGCCAGCATGAAGTCCTTGCCGGGCTGATAACCGGCTTTCTCGATGGCGGCCAGAATGGTCTCGATGGTCTCCTCGTCACTGGACAGGTTGGGCGCAAACCCGCCCTCGTCGCCAACGGAGGTGGCCAGACCTTTGGCCTTCAGGATGGAGGCCAGAGCGTGGAAGACCTCGGCGCACCAGCGCAGCGCTTCTTTGAAGGAGGGGGCACCCACGGGCATGATCATGAACTCCTGGGTATCCACGGTGTTGGTGGCGTGTGCGCCGCCGTTCAGGATGTTCATCATCGGGACGGGCAGGCGGTTGCCGTTCACACCGCCCAGAAAACGGTACAGCGGCATCTCCAGCGAAGCGGCGGCTGCGCGGCAGGCGGCGATGGACACGGCCAGAATGGCGTTTGCGCCCAGATTGGACTTGTCTTTGGTGCCGTCGGCTTTGCGCATGGCGGCATCGACTGCATAGATGTCGGAGGCGTCAAGCCCCACGACAGCATCGGCGATGACGGTGTTGATGTTCTCAACGGCTTTGGTCACGCCCTTGCCCAGATAACGGCTCTTGTCGCCGTCGCGCAGTTCCAGAGCTTCGAACTCGCCGGTGGATGCGCCGGAGGGGGCGCAGCCGCGGGCGACGGTGCCGTCGGCGAGCGTAATCTCAGCTTCGACGGTGGGGTTTCCGCGGGAGTCTAAGATCTCGCGGCCGACAACGGATTCGATTTCCAGATAATTCATAATAAACCTCCCGGTAATGATTTGAAATAGTGGATAGTCAATGCTAACTAACTGCCTTTATCCTACCACGTCCTGTGCCTGGTTGCAAGAGGGGGCTGCGATGTTTGCGGCTGTAAACATCATCAGTCTGCCCGGAGGCGGGGGCGGATATCCAGTGGTTTTGTACGGATTTTGCACGAAATAGTTCTTTGCCTTTGGGGAAAAGCGCGCTACAATGAAACCAGGCAAACCTTCTCCGTCAGTGCGAACGCACTGCCACCTCTCCCGAAGGGCGAGGTCTTGGCAAAGAGATGAAGTCTATAAAAAACCAAAAAGCTCCCCCTGTTGGGGGAGCTGGCGAGCGAAGCGAGACGGAGAGGGTCTGGATGTAAAACTTGGAGGAATCATCATGAACAAAGATCTGACCGTAGGGGAGCCGTCCCATGTGCTGTGGCAGTTCTGCCTGCCCATGTTCGGCAGCATTCTGTTCCAGCAGCTCTACAACATTGCGGACAGCCTGGTGGCGGGCAAGCTCATCGGCGAACATGCGCTGGCGGCGGTGGGCAACAGCTACGAGGTGACGCTCATCTTCATCGCTTTCTCATTCGGCTGCAACATCGGCAGCTCGGTCGTCGTGTCGCGGTATTTCGGCGCGAAGCAATATCATGAGATGAAGACGGCGATCTCCACGGCCCTCATCGGCACGGGTGTGCTCTGCACCGCGCTGATGGCCTTTGGCTTTGCGGGCTGCGGGGCCCTGCTGGAAGCCATCCATACCCCGGCGGAACTGCTGGCGGACTCGGCGCTCTACCTGGATATCTACATGCTGGGCCTGCCCTTCCTCTTCTTTTACAATATCGCCACCGGCATCTTCTCGGCGCTGGGCGACAGCAGGACGCCGTTTTGGTTCCTGGCGGTGTCGTCTACAAGCAACATTGCAGTGGACGTGCTTTTCGTGGCGGTGTTCCAGATGGGCGTGGCCGGTGTGGCCTGGGCGACCTTCCTCTGCCAGGGCGTTAGCTGCCTGCTGGCACTGATCGTTATTGCCAGACGGGTGCAGGCCATTGAGGCAGACGGCAAACGGGTCTGGTTCTCGTGGGAGATGCTGGGCCGCATCGCCGTGGTGGCCATCCCCAGCATTTTGCAGCAGAGCTTCGTTTCGGTGGGCAACATCATCATTCAGGGCGTTGTGAACGCCTTTGGCGCCAGCGTCATCGCGGGCTTTGCGGCGGCCACCAAGCTGAACAATGTGGTCATCACCTCAGTGGCAACGCTGGGCAACGGCATCTCGAATTATGCCTCCCAGAACCTTGGTGCCAAGAAGTACGACCGGGTGCGGGCGGGCTTCGGGGCCGGTGTGAAGCTGCTGGGCGTCATCTGCCTGAGCTTCACGGCACTGTATCTGCTGGCTGGGCGGCAGATGATGCTCCTGTTCATGAACAGTCCCACAGGCGAGGCCATCGACACTGGCGTCGTCTTCCTGCGGACGGTGGCCCCGTTCTACGTTCTGCTGGCGGTCAAGCTCAGCTCGGACGGCCTGCTGCGCGGCTGCGGCAGGATGGGCCGCTTCATGGCCACCACCCTCTCGGACCTGTTCCTGCGGGTGTCGCTGGCGGTGATGTTTGCCCGGATGTTCGGCATCGGCGGCATCTGGTGGGCCTGGCCGGTGGGCTGGAGCGTGGGCACTTGGCTTTCGGTGGTGTTTTATCGAACTTCCATTTGCACCCAAAACGGCAAAACATTGGCATTGTAACCTTTTTGACATCCGTGAAAATCGTTCATTTCAGGGTGAAACAAAGTGAATGATTTAGAAAAACAGCCAAAAGTGATATGGAAATTTTGTGTAGTTTAACATGATTTGACGGAAAAGGCCCGGAAAAGTATGGACGGTTTGTGAATTGCGAACGGCCCCGAAGGGGGCTATAATGAAACTACCAAGAGCAGAGCCGCTTTGAGGGAAAGGGCTCTGCTTTCTGCATTTTGCAAATACTTCCAAACAGGAGGATAACGATTATGAAAAAGATGATCACCCGTCGTAACTTTCTGGCTGCTGCCGGTGTCGTGGCTGCTGCCGGTGTCCTGACCGCCTGCGGTGGTTCTTCTTCCAGCACGGCTGCTTCCGGTTCTGCGGCTGGTTCTGCAGCCGGTTCCGCTGCTTCCGGTGAGACCATCAAGGTGGGCGTCATGGGCCCCCTGAGCGGCAACGTTTCCGTTTACGGCCAGGCCGTTGTCAACGGTGCGACCCTGTACCTGAAGCAGGTCAATGCCGATGGCGGCATCAACGGCAAGCAGATCGAGATCCTGACCGAGGATGAGCAGGGCGACGCCACCCAGGCCGTCAACTGCTTCACCAAGATGGTGGACGAAGGCATCACGGCACTGGTCGGCGATGTCACCACCACCCCCACGCTGGCCGTGGCTGCTGAGAGCGCCGACTACAACATGCCCATGGTCACTGCTTCTGCGACCGCAGAGGCCGTTACCTACGATGCCGAGACCGACACCGTGAACGCCAACGTCTTCCGTGCCACCTTCACCGACCCGTTCCAGGGCATCAAGATGGCAGATTACGCTTACAAGAAGCTGGGCTACACCAAGGCTGCTGTCATCTTTAAGAAGGGCGCAGACTACAACGAGGGCCTGGCTGAGAACTTCGTCAACGAGTTCGAGAGCCTGGGCGGCACCATCGTCGATCAGGAGAGCTACTCCGACGGCGACGTGGACTTCAAGACCCAGCTGACCAGCATCCTGGGCAAGGCACCGGAGACGGTCTTCTGCCCCAACTACTATGAGGAAGTGGGTCAGATCCTGTCGCAGGCTGAGAGCATCGGCCTGACCGTTCCGTTCCTGGGCGGCGATGGCTGGGACGGCCTGGAGGGCTATGCGACCGCTGACCAGCTGAAGGATAGCTACTTCTGCGCCAACTACGCAAAGGGCGCTTCTCCGGAGTTCGAGGAGGCCTACAAGGCAGAGTACGGCGAGGAGTACCCCAACGGCTTCGCACCTCTGGGCTACGACGCTGCCAAGACCGTGGTCTACGGCCTGCAGGCTGCGGAGGACGCCGGTCTGGAAGCAGGCAGCGACGAGTACAAGCAGGCTGTCATTGACGCCATCGCTTCCGGCACCATCGACGGCATCACCGGCACCTTCACCTTCGACGAGCACCACAACCCCGTCAAGGAGACTGCGATCCTGACCTATGTGGATGGCAAGCCCGAACTGAAGGAAATGTTCTAATCTCTCGTATCAGAACCACTTGCGGAGACCGCCGAAACGGGTTGTCTCCGCTTTTTTGGTAAACAAGTGTCTCCCAAAAGGCGTGGCAAAACGCCGCAAAGAAAGGAAGTATCCATCCATGACAGTGTTTTTTAGTCAGCTGATCAACGGTCTTTCCCTGGGCAGCATCTATGCACTGATCGCACTGGGCTACAGCATGGTGTACGGCATCATCCTGCTGCTGAACTTTGCCCACGGCGATGTCATTATGGTGGGCGCGTACATGTCCTGGTTCGTGATGAACCAGCTGGGCCTTGGCCCGGTGACGGCTGTCTGCGCCACCGTCATTACCTGCACCCTGCTGGGCGTGGTGATCGAAAAGGTCGCCTACACCCCGCTGCGCAGTGCACCCCGCATCTCGCTGCTGATCACGGCCATCGGCGTGTCCTTCTTCCTGGAGTATACGGCGGAGCTGCTGATGGGCTCCGGTGCAAAGGTCATCCCGTCCTACTTTGAAGCCAGGACCTTCTACTTCGGCAAAGTGCCGGTGGGCCTGACCTCCGTGATCACGCTGGTGGTCACCGTGCTGTCCATGCTCGTGCTGACCTTCCTGGTCCAGAAGACCAAACTCGGCAAGGCCATGCGTGCCGTCTCTGAGGATATGGACGCGGCCCGCCTGATGGGCATCAACGTCAACAGCACCATCTCCTTCACCTTTGCGGTGGGTTCTGCGCTGGCCGGTATCGGTGCAGTGCTGTACTGCTGCTCCTACCCGCAGGCAACGCCCACCATGGGCTCCATGCTGGGCCTGAAAGCCTTCGTTGCCGCAGTTCTGGGCGGCATCGGTTCCATTCCGGGCGCGATGATCGGCGGCATCGCCATCGGCCTGTGCGAGTGCTTCGTTTCCGCCATTGGCCTTTCCGCCTGGAAGGACGCTGTTACGTTTGCGATCCTGATCATCGTGCTGCTGTTCAAGCCCACCGGCTTCCTTGGCCGCAAGGTGCAGGAAAAGGTGTAAGGAGGGCATGAAGATGAATACCAAACGCAAAACGCTCAAAATGCCCGTGCGCTACCTGATGAATACGGTGCTGGTGGCGCTGATGTTCCTGGGGCTTTCCTACCTGACCGGGAATCTGCTTTCCACCTATCAGAACAAGGTGCTGATGACCGTGGGCATCAACATCATCCTGGCCGTGTCTTTGAACGTGGCCACCGGTTATCTGGGCCAGTTGCCGCTGGGCCATGCCGGTTTCATGGCCGTGGGTGCTTATACCTGCGCGCTGTTCACCAAGTACAGCCCCCTGCCCAGCGGCATCTCCTTTGCCATTGGTCTGGTGCTGGCCTGCATCATGGCGGGCCTGTTCGGTGTGCTGATCGGCATCCCCGCTCTGCGCCTGACCGGTGACTATCTGGCCATCCTGACGCTGGGCTTCGGCGAGATCATCCGCATCACGCTGAACAACATCGACGATGTGCTGGGTTACAGCCTGTTCTACGGCTCCAAGGGCCTGAAGAACATCCCCAAGTATTCCCATTTCAGCAATGTGTTCCTGTGTGTGGTCATCACCTGCTTCCTGATCCACACCATGATGAAGAGCCGCCACGGCCGCGCCGTCCTCGCCATCCGCGACAACGAGATCGCGGCCGAGAGCTGCGGCATCCAGACCACCTACTATAAGGTCATGGCCTTTGCCTTCTCCGCTGCATTCGCCGGTCTGGCCGGTGGTCTGTACGCCTGCTACATCGGCGTTCTGAACCCCTCGACCTTCGGTTTCATGAAGTCCATCGAGATCCTGGTCATGGTCGTTCTGGGCGGCATGGGCTCCATGCTGGGCTCCATCCTCTCGGCAACGGTGCTGACCATCCTGCCCGAAGCGACCCGCAGCTTCGACAGCTACCGCATGGTCATCTACTCGCTGGTGCTGATCCTGATGATGATCTTCCGCCCCGGCGGACTGCTGGGCAGCTACGACTTCTCCGTGAGCCGCATCGTGGAGAAGGTCCTGAACGGGGAACTGTTCCGCAAGAAGAACAAGGAGGGTGCAGACCATGAGTGAGTTCCAGACGAGACTGAACAGCGTCCCCTCCGGCGGTTTCCTGACCGACCGCGACAAGGACAAAAAGCCCATCCTCGACGTGCGTGAGCTGGGCATCGACTTCGGCGGTCTGACCGCAGTGGACGGCTTCAACCTGATGATCGGCCGCAACGAGATCACCGGCCTCATCGGCCCCAACGGTGCCGGTAAAACCACCGTTTTCAACCTGCTGACCAACGTGTACCAGCCCACCCGCGGCTCCATCCTGATCGACGGGATGCCCACGGCAGGCAAGAAGACCTATCAGGTCAACCGGATGGGTGTGGCCCGTACCTTCCAGAACATCCGCCTGTTCAAGGAGCTGTCGGTCATCGACAACATCAAGGTCGGTCTGCATGAGTCCATGAAGTACAACCTGGCCTCCTCCCTGATCCGTCTGCCCAACTACTGGAAGGAAGAAAAGAAGTGCACCGAGCGGGCACTGGAGCTGCTGGATATCTTCCACATGGCCGACCTGGCCAACACCCCGGCGGGCAGCCTGCCCTATGGTGCACAGCGCCGGTTGGAGATCATGCGCGCACTGGCCACCAGCCCGAAGCTGCTGCTTCTGGACGAGCCTGCTGCCGGTATGAACCCCTCCGAGACCGCTGAACTGACCGAGACCATCCGCCGCATCCGCGACGAATTCAACATTGCCGTGCTGCTGATCGAGCACGACATGAGCTTGGTCATGGGCATCTGCGAGGGCATCGCGGTGCTGAACTTTGGCCGCATCATCGCCAAGGGCACCCCGGATGAGATCCGCAACAACCCGCAGGTCGTTGAGGCCTATCTGGGCAAGAAGGAGGGCTGACCGATGGCAGATTCTATGCTGAAAGTGGAGAACATCAACGTCTATTACGGCAACATCCACGCCGTCAAGGACGTTTCGTTTGAGGTCCACGAAGGGGAGATCGTGACCCTGATCGGTGCCAACGGTGCCGGTAAGTCCACCACCCTGAAGACCATTTCCGGCCTGCTCCACCCGAAGACGGGCGATGTCCTGTACAAGGGCAAGAGCATCAAGGGCGTCCGTGCCCACAAGATCGTGGAGGCCGGTCTGGCCCATGTGCCGGAGGGACGCCACGTCTTCCTGCACATGACCGTGGAGGAAAATCTGGAAATGGGCGGCTACACCCAGCCTGCCTCCACCATCGGCCCCAACAAGGAAAAGGTCTTTGAACTGTTCCCCCGCCTGAAGGAGCGCCGCAAACAGCTGGCGGGCACCATGTCCGGCGGTGAGCAGCAGATGCTGGCCATGGGCCGCGCGCTGATGAGCAACGCCTCCATGCTGATGCTGGATGAACCGTCCATGGGCCTGTCGCCTCTGCTGGTGCAGGAGATCTTCGACATCATCCGGAACATCCACGAGGAGGGAATGACCATCCTGCTGGTCGAGCAGAACGCGCAGATGGCGCTTTCCGTGGCCGACCGGGCCTATGTTCTGGAGACCGGCCGTGTTGTCATGGATGGCACCGGTGCCGAGCTGCTGACCAATGAGCGTGTCCGCAGCGCCTATCTGGGCGGCTGAGGTACGGTATATAGAGCAAGCAAAAAAGGACTGTCGCGTTCGCGACAGTCCTTTTTTGCTGTGTCTCACTTGATGCAGGTGGAACAGGGGGTGTAGCCTGCTGCAATGGCCTCGTCGTAGCTGGAGAAGAGGATCTGGTTCTTCTCTGCCGGGAGGTTCGGGCAGGTGGGCAGATGGAACTTTTTGGAGTTCACGTTGCCGATGTAGGTCTGCTGTGCCGTGCTGGATGCCGCCGGGGCGGTGGGGTTCAGCTCGGCGTCGGTGGCGTTCTTGTCGGTGCGGATGGTGTAGTTCTGGCCGTCCGACCCGATGACGACTGTGCCTAGCAGGTCGGTGCGGTAGACGTCCACGCCTGCATCCCGCAGGATGCTCAGGGTCTCCTCATGCGGGTGGCCGTATTTGTTGTTCACACCGCAGGAGATGACGCCCATTTCGGGCAGAACGGCATTCAAAAAGAGGTAGCTCGTCGAGGTGCTGGAACCGTGGTGGCCCACCTGCAAAACATCGGCCTTCAGGTTGGCCCCGCTGTTCACCAGGTCGCGCTCTGCATCCGATTCCATGTCGCCGGTCAGGAGGAAGCTGGTGGCACCATAATCTACCCGCAGGACGATCGAGGTGTCGTTCGTCTCACTGTATTGTGCCACCGGGCCCAGCATCGTCACCGTTGCACCGCCCAGCTGCCAGACGGTGCCCACGGTGGGCACTTCGACCTGCAGGCCCTGCTGCTGGGTGTACTTCACAAAATCCTGAAAGCACTTGGTGGAGGCCTCCGTCACCGGGCTGTACACATGGTTCGCCGGGAAGAAGGCCAGCGCAGCGGCCAGCCCGCCCACATGGTCTTCATGCGCGTGGGAGCAGAAGACGTATTGCAGCTCCTCCACGCCCTGCTTCTGCAAATAGCTGACCACCATGCTGCCGTCGTCCACGTTGCCGCCGTCGTACAGCATGTACTGGCCATCGCACTCCACCAGGACGCTGAGCGCCTGCCCCACGTCGAGAAAGTGCATCCGAAAGCTGTCGGCGGTCTGCACCCCGCTGGATGCCGGGTTGGGGATCACATCGGCGCTGCCGTCCGGAAGGACGGATGCCCCGTCACAGGCCGCAAGGCCCAGGGCCAGCGCAGCGGCCAACGCCAGTGCGGCCAGCCGCCGGAAAGGCTTTCGCCAGAAACTTACTTTTTCCGATTTGTATTTTTCCACGTCGTATTCTCTTTCTGTTGATCGTTTTTCGGCTTATGGCCGGGGGCAGAGCGGGGCGCGAACCGTGCGCCGGGGCTGGGCTGACGTCCGCCCGCACTGCGGTTCGCCGGGGCGGCATGGCCCTGCGGACGGCCCTTGCCCTTGCCGTTGGGGCGGACAGTGTAGGTGCCGTCGTTGTGGATGGTCACCTCGGCGGCCTCGGCTCTGCGGGCCGAGCGCTGGACGGCGCGGCGGCCCTCGGCGGGCACCAGCAGCGGGATGAGGTCCTCGCGGTGGGTCATTTTGAGCGCCTTGATGACCTTTTCGGCGTTGCGCGGCTCGTAATACTGGAGCAGTGCGCGCTGCAGCGCCTTGCCCTCGGCGGTCTTCTCCACGAACACCGGCTTGAGGGTGTAGGGGTCCAGACCGGTATAGAACATGCAGGTGCTCACGGTGCCGGGCGTGGGGTAGAAGTCCTGCACCTGCTCCGGGCGCATGTGGTTCTTGTAAAGGTACTCGGCCAGATAGACCGCGTCGCTCAGGGTGCTGCCCGGATGGCTGGACATCAGGTAGGGCACAAGGTACTGCTTTTTGCCCGCCTTTTTGCTCAGCTCGTAGAACTTATCCTTGAACTTGTTGAAGGTCTGGATGGGCGGCTTGCCCATGTAGGCGAGGGTATTGGGGGCGCAGTGCTCCGGGGCAACTTTCAGCTGGCCGGAGACGTGGTATTCCACCAGCTCCTTGAAGAAGGTATCGTCCGGGTCTGCCATCAGATAGTCGAACCGGATGCCGCTGCGGATGAACACCTTCTTGACGCCCGGCAACTCCCGGACGCGGCGTAGGATCTTCAGATAGTCGCTGTGGTCCACGATCATGTGGGAGCAGGTCGTGGGGGCCAGGCAGTGCTTGCCGCCATTGCACATGCCCCGCAGCATCTGTTCGCGGCAGGACGGGAAGCGGAAGTTTGCTGTGGGGCCGCCGATGTCGTGGATGTAGCCCTTGAAATCCGGCTCGTGAGTCATCCGCTCGGCCTCGGCCACGATGCTGTCGGCACTGCGGCTGGTCACGCGGCGGCCCTGATGCAGCTGGATGGCGCAGAAGTTGCAGCCGCCGAAGCAGCCGCGGTTCTGGATGATGGAGAACTGCACCTCCCGGATGGCGGGCACACCGCCCATGGCCTCGTAGATGGGGTGATACCGGCGGGTGTAGGGCAGGGCATAGACCCGGTCCAGCTCCCAGCGCACCAGCGGCTTTGCCGGGATGTTCTGGACGAGGTACTTCTCGCTCTGCTTCTGGACGATGATCTGGCCGCTGACGACATCCTGATTGTCCATCTGGATGCGGCAGGCTTTGGCGTAGGCGGTCTTATCGGACGCCACCTTTTTGAAGCCCGCGCACTCCACATATTTTTCCGGCAGGTGGTCGAAGTCGGTCAGGTAGCAGGTGCCGTCCACATCGGTGATGGAGCTTACCGGCTCACCGGCCGCCAGCCGTCTGGCAATGGCGACGGTCTGGTGCTCGCCCATACCGAAGCTGATGATGTCTGCGCCGGAGTCCTCCGCGATGCTGGGCAGGACGGTGTCCAGCCAGTAATCGTAGTGGGCGAACCGCCGCAGCGAGGCTTCCAGACCGCCCAGGATCACGGGCAGGTCGGGGTAGGCCTGCTTGGCCAGCCTGGTATACACGGTGGCGCTGCGGTCCGGCCGGGCACCGCCCTTTCCGCCGGGGGAGTATTCGTCCTCGGCACGGGGGATCTTGGCGACGGAGTAGTGGCTGACCATGCTGTCCACATTGCCGCCGCCGATGAAGAAGCCATACTTCGGCTTCCCGAACCGCTTGAAGTCCTCGCAGTCGGTATAGCGGGGCTGTGCCAGTACGCCCACCTTGTAGCCCTCGGCTTCCAGCAGGCGGCTGATGATGGCAGTGCCAAAGCTGGGGTGGTCCACATAGGCGTCGCCGCCCACGACCACAAAGTCCAGCTGCTCCCATCCCCGCGCCTCCATGTCCGCGCGGCTGATGGGGAGAAATTCGGTGTAGATCTGTTGCATTTTTCTCCTCAATCGTTACTTTCTTGGCCCTAAAAATTTGTCACCATTCAGATGGATCATATGGTCTGGCATATCTGCCAGCCAAACTTCCGTCTCCCATGCAAGGGATTCTGAAAATTTCTTGTAAGTCTTGAAATCTAAAAAGGCAGTCACATAAATCTTGCCGGATGTAACATTTTTTGTCATTTCCTCCAGTTCTTTTATCCGCCTTGGTTCCATCGGACCCACCGACGTAACAGCCTCTACAAAATAAAGCCAATCCTTCTCCGCTGAATATAGGATCACATCTGGCATTTTGTCATGTACGGAAATGTCAAATCCCAATTTCTGAAGTGCATCTGTTTCTTTTATCAAATCCTTCTTTGTTGTATCTCCCAGATAAAGGCACTCTGAACTTGGTGCAAAACGAGGTGCAAATTCCTCAAGAATTGCCTTCTGAAGCTGATTGTGTTTTCCTGCCGATAAGGTAAAATCTTTTCCGTTGATTTTTACTGGCATTTTTCTCATGGCTTTTTTAGCTGCATACAGTGAGATCAGCGTTTCATGATTTTGCAAAAAATGACTCAGTTCTTGTTCCCATTGGTCGCTATGATAGCTCTGAACAAGTTTTAACATTTCATTTGTCAAACGATATCTATAATTCGGACTGTTGGTCGCTTTTCCATTGTCCTCAATAAATGCAGCATTTCGAAAATGGTGCATTGCCTGTTTTCGAAATGTCTCTCGACTATTTTCTGCGTAGGTCGCTGGATAATTCTTGCTTATAAATGCAATCACATCATGGATTCGTATCCATTCATTCGTTGCAAATTTCCATTCTTGATCTTTCGTCAATCCAGCCATTGCAAGGAGCGTATAACAACACATGTCGTTTTTCTGCGCTTTTGGAACTTTCAGTGCCGTTAAAATATCTCGGACTTCTTCTAGTTTCTTCATAGATAATTCTCCAAAATCTTATCACAGACGGCTTCCGACATATCATGACTTTTCAACAGATCTCTTCCCATGGATTCAATAATATCAATGGGTGGAACGGGCATCGAATTTACTTCTGTAGAGTTTACCTGTGTGGAACCGTTTAGGATTCGATAGTATACATCATAGAGTGTAGAGTTGAAGAGTACATATAATCCATATACAGTACATTCGGAAAGTTCCCGAATTCCACTGATGAAATTTATTTTATTTTGTGTACTGATTCTATTGTACGCCGGGTTTTTCCTGGCTAAATATACGCCGCACTGTAATCTTCGACGTTCTTCCTTGGATGTGAAACGCTTAACAAAAAGGTAATTTGTGTTTTTTTGCAACAGCCCTGTTTGACCCGTTACAAGAAATTCGTTTTCTTTTCCAATCGGGAACAGAACTTTTCCATTTTGAATATGCTGCGCATAAAAGAGTGGAACGGCACCTTCTTCTTCGCGGTCACGCAGGGATTCTCGATTGCGAAAATCTACCGTTAGTCCGGTTTTCATTTTTAGTCCGATTTGAGGCAAAGTGTTTTTCCAACAATTTAATTTTTGGAGGATAGTGGCTTCTTCATTGTTCGTGACCAGGTATACATAATTTTCTGCGCCTTTGACAACAGTTTCATATGGAGCTTCATATATTGTTTTCGCTTCAAAATCTGAATTGCTCTTTGTTGTTGTTATTAAAATGTGCTTCGGTCTATCCATTGTTTTTTTTGCCTTGAAAATCATCGTTTCCTGCAAGACGCTTTCGATTTCAAAGACTTTGTCACGACTTTCGAATAAATGAATGTGTTCCAGCACCATTTCTCCGAAAAACTTTTTTCTAAAACGTCCAAAGTATGCACCGGATGTCCATGAGCGAGGAACGATATACACCATCTCTCCGTTTTCTTTCAAATCAAATGCACTCATAGCTGCAAACAGGAAATACAAATTGGGCGCGCCATAGCATACATCTTTCATTGCAGAAGCCTCTGGTGCATCTTTGAGCAATTTTATATAAGGTGGATTTCCAATTACAAAATCATATTTTTGAGGATTCAAGTTTGCACCCAATGTCTCATTGTAATCCTCTGCTTGATTTAGAATGTAATTTTCTGGTCGTATCTCATACACTACTTTTTTAGATGTGTGATTTTTTATCCATTCTAAATTCTGTTGCAGAAGTTCAATAATATCTTGATTGTTCTCATAGCATGTTAAATATACTTCTTCTATCGTTGGCTTTTTGTTTAATTCGTCCATTACTGCAGCTGTCAGCAATCCCGTTCCCGCACCCGGATCAAGAATGGAGATTGTTTTTTTTTCACAAGAGACATCCAATAGCCGTGCCATAAAGACCGCTGTTTCCTTACTTGTGAAAAATTGTCCGCACTTTTTCCGTTGTGATTTCGGCATCTGTTCGATATACTTTCTTGTCGTTGTCACAACAAAATCAATTGCATCCATAAATCGTATACTCCATGCTTCTATAAGTTTTTAATGAAACTCATTCATCCGGCTGGTTCATCTGCATTTCCAGCCACTGCTGGCGGCTGATGAGGACAGCGCGGGGCTTGGCGCCCTCGTAAGGGCCGATGATGCCTTTTTGTTCCATCTCGTCCATGATGCGGGCAGCGCGGGCATAGCCCAGCTTGCACCGGCGCTGGAGCAGGCTGGTGGATGCCTGACCGGCATCAATGACCACCTCAACGGCCTGCTTGAGCATCGGATCGCTGCCGGTCTCCTCGTCGGCATCGGCAGAGGATGCGCCTTTTTTGCCGTCCAGGATGGCGTGTTTTTCCATGGCCTCGATCATGGCCTCGTCGTACTGGACTGTCGCGCTCTGCTTGATGAAGTCCAGCACGCGGCTGATCTCCTCATCCCGCACGAAGGTGCCCTGGATGCGGATGGGCTTGGGGGCACCGACCGGCATGAAGAGCATATCGCCCATGCCCAGCAGCTTTTCGGCACCGGCACCATCCAAGATGGTGCGGCTGTCCACCTGGCTGGACACCGCGAACGCGATGCGGCTGGGGATGTTGGCCTTGATCAGGCCGGTGATGACGTCCACGCTGGGGCGCTGGGTCGCGACGATGAGGTGCATACCGGCGGCACGAGCCTTCTGGGCGATGCGGCAGATGGAGTCCTCGACGTCCTTGCCCACGACCATCATCAGGTCGGCCAGCTCATCGATGATGATGGCGATGTAGGGCATCTTTTCCAGCATGGGGTCGGTGGCGGCCAGCTTGTTGAAGGATTTGATGTCGCGGACGTTGTTCTCCGCAAACAGGTGATACCGGCGCTCCATCTCCTGCACGGCGCTGCTCAGAGCGCCCGCCGCTTTTTTCGGTTCGGTGATGACCGGCATCAGCAGGTGGGGGATGCCGTTGTACTCGGCCAGCTCGACCACCTTGGGGTCGATGAGGATGAGCTTGACGTCCTCCGGGCTGGACCGGAACAGCAGGCTCATGATGATGCTGTTGACACAGACGGATTTGCCGCTGCCGGTGCTGCCTGCAATGAGCAGGTGGGGCATCTTGCACAGGTCGGCCACCTGGGCCACGCCGGCGATGTCCTTGCCAAGCGCGATGCCGAGGGGTGAGGTCATCCGCAGGAAGGCCTGGCTCTCAAAGACGCTGCGGATATAGACCGGTGTTTTTTTGTGGTTGGGCACCTCGATGCCCACGGCGGGCTTGCCGGGGATGGGGGCCTCCATGCGGACGTCGGCGACAGCCAGGTTCAGTGCGATGTCGTCTGCCAGCGAGGTGATACGGCTGATCTTGACGCCCGCCATGGGCTGGACTTCATACCGCGTGACCGACGGGCCGCGGGAGATGTCCAGCACACGGGTGCGGACGCCAAAACTTTCCAGCGTGTCCACGAGCTTCTGCGCGTTGGCCTTCAGCTCGTCCTGTGCGTTGGGGTCGCTCTCCTCCGGGGCCTTTTCGAACAGGTCGATGCCGGGGTACTGGTACTGATAGCTCTCCTCAGGCTCCGGCTCCTCGGCCGGGGCGGTGGCTGCCTGCTGCTCGCCGACGGCGGGCTTTTCCATGGCAGCGGCTACCAGCGTGTTGATGTCTTTTTCCTCCACCGGCTCGCTGGTGATGCTGATCCAGCCGTCCTCGTCTGGGGCAGAGCGCATGGCCATCACGTTGTCGGCCATGACCCGCACCGGCACAGAGGGCTCGTCGGTGGTGGGCAGGGTCGGTGTCTGGAAGGCTCCGCTGCCGTCGAACGCAGGAGCTTCGGCGGGGTCTTCGTCCACCGGCTGGGCCGGGATGCCGGGCATTACCACCGGGGCCGGTGCTTCGGGGGCTGCCGGGGCTTCCGGTTTTGCAAAGAAGTCTTCGGCTGCTGTCTCGATGGCATCGGGCACCACCGGCTTCACGATGGGCCGGGGCGCGGGCTTGTGGAGCGGGTCCTGCCCGAAGGTGCCGCCGGGCCCGACGATGAAGGGCTCGATGGGCTCACTGCCGCCCTCGACCAGGGGGGTGCTGTCCGGCCCAAGGTCGATGTCAAACGAGGCGCGGGGATGGGGCGTGCCCACCTGCACCGGCGTAAAGGCCGGGGCCTCCTGCGGCTCTGCCGGGGCAGGCGCGGGGGAGGGGGCAGGTGCTTCGTAGCCGAGGGAGTCGTCCACCGGTTCGGGCACGGCTTCACCCTCCAGCTCTTTGGTCACCTTGTGGCCCCAGCTGAAAATGCCGGACAGCCAGCCCGGCGCTGCAAAGCCGCCTTCCTCGTCCTCTTCGCCGCAAAGGTCTGGCTCGTCTCCGGCTTCCAGCGCGGCCGCTTCCTCCTCGGCCTGGCGGGCGGCCTGCCGCTCGGCGCGGCGGGCTGCATTCTGCTCGTAGACGGCCACGCCCTTTTCGTGGGCGCTGCCGCCCAGTTCACATATCCACTGCCATAGTTCGGCGGGGGTGATATCAAAAATGTACAGGCTGGCACAGAGCGCCAGCACCACCATCACGAGATTCGCCGCCGGACGCCCGCAGAGCAGCAGCAGATTGCCGCCCAGCAGGGCACCGATGGCACCGCCGCCCAGCCAGGCATGGACGCCGTTCTGATAGCACTCCGCTACCATGCGGGCTGCCGGGATGTCGGCGGGGATCTCGGAAAAGACGATGACGGTGCCGCTGGCAAACACCAGCCCCAGCATCAGCTTGAACATCTGGCCGATGAGGTCTTCGCCCCGTGTGTAGAGGATGGCCAGATAGCAGATCGCTGCGCCCAGCACGAAACTGCCGCAGCCGAACAGGCCGAACAACACCTCGTGCAGGGCCTTCCAGACCGAGCTGCCCTCCACAAAGGCCAGCACGATGAGCAGCAGGCCCGCAAACAGGGTGCCCAGCCCTGCGGGCATCCGTTCCTGTGCCCGGCTCTTTCTCCGCGCAGGTGCGCGTCTTGCGGTCGTTTTTCGTTTTTTCTTTGCCATCTTTCGTTGCAACCCTGTCTCTTTCTTCCATAGTATTCGATTCTTTCATTTTATCACGACCTATGGAAAATAGCAACGAAAACCCGCTCAGCGTTCGATCTCCCGATACAGCCACGCCAGCGCATCCGAGATGCCGCCCAGCTCGTCGATGAGCTTTTCGCGCACGGCCCGGCGGCCGTCCAGCATGGTGCCCACATCCATGACCAGCTCGCCGGTGCGGAGCATCAGCTCGGTGTAGCGCTTTTCCGAGATGCCGCTGTGCGCCGCCACGAAGCCGGTGATCCGCTCCTGCATCTGTTCGAACCACCGCATCGTCTGGGGCACACCCAGGATCATCCCGGAGTGCCGCACCGGGTGGACGGTCATGGTGGCGGTGGGCACGATGAAGCTCCGCCGGGCGCTGACGGCCAGCGGGATGCCGATGGAGTGCCCGCCGCCCAGCACCACGGCAGCGCTGGGCTTGGAGATGCTGGCGATCAGCTCCGCCAGCGCCAGCCCGGCCTCCACATCGCCGCCTACGGTGTTCAGGATGACCAGCAGGCCTTCCACCGCCGGGTCCTCCTGCACGGCCACCAGCTGCGGGATGACATGCTCGTACTTGGTGGTCTTCTGCCCTTGGGGCGATTCCACATGGCCCTCGATCTGCCCCACCACGGTCAGGCAGTGGATGGCGTGGGCACCTTTGGTGCGGTAGACGCTGCCCAGATCCTCGATCTGCTCTTTTTCCAGCCGCTGCTCTTCCACCGGGGTATTTTTTTCGTTCTGCTCTGCCATAAGCCCCTCCTGCTCTGCTTTTTTTTCAGGGTTCCCGGCTGGTCCAATGATTATGCGACGGCTAAGATTTCTTAACTTTTGAAAAAATTGCTCCATTTTATTTGACATTCTCCACATCCGCTGTATACTTTAGATAATGAATAAGATTGACAAAGATGTATCATTATTGTGCAAAACTCTTTGAATCTGCCGGGGCGCTACGGTGAGCGCAGAGGACCGGCATCGGATGGATGAAAGGAGAACCACCTATGAACACCCCTGGTAAAGCATCTCTGCCGGTGATCAAACGCCTGCCCAAGTACTACCGCTATCTGCGGACCTTGAAGAACGACGGCATCACCAGCATCTCTTCCCGCGAACTGGCCGCCCAGATGGGCACCACGGCCTCCCAGGTCCGGCAGGACTTCAACTGCATCGGCGACGTGAACGGCCGTCAGGGCATCGGCTACTCGGTCGAAAACCTGCTCTCCATCCTGGAGAATCTGCTGTTCGGCAACGGCGACCGTCTGCCCACCATCCTCATCGGCTGCGGCCGTCTGGGCAAGGCCGTCAGCCGCTTCATCACCACCGACACCAACGGCTACAAGCTCATTGCTGCCTTCGACAACTCGTCGGACGAAGTGGGCAGGGAGATCAACGGCATCCAGATCCTCCACGTCGACCAGCTGGAGAGCTTCTGTGCTGAGCACAAGCCCGAAGTGGCGGTTCTCTGTGTGCCCCGCAGCGGTGCCGAAGAGCTGAGCGGCCGTCTGGTCAGCCTGGGCATCAAAGGATTCTGGAACTTCTCCCACTACGACCTGTCCGTCCCGTATCCGGAAGTCGTGGTCGAGAACGTCCACCTGGGCGACAGCCTGATGAGCCTGGGCTACCGCCTGCGCAATCAGGACTAATGTTCCGGTTTCGTTGTTGTTACTATATAATATAATATGATAAAGCAACCCTCCCATCACAGCGAAGCCCGCTCGCTTCCCATCGTTTGGGCTTTGCTCGTTCCGTAGAAAGCTGACCGGCTTGCCAATGGCTCTCCCTTTGGGAGAGCTGGCATCGCGCAGCGATGGCTGAGAGGGTTGCTTTTTATGAGGAGACCTTCATGGCAAAGCTATATTTCCGTTACGGCGCAATGAACAGCGGCAAGAGCACGGCCCTGATGCAGGTGGCGCACAACTACGAGGAGCAGGGGATGCAGGTGCTCATCCTGAAGCCGCAGGTGGACACCAAGGGCGGCGGCGAACTGGTCAGCCGCCTGGGGGTGCGGCGCAAAGCCGACCTGCTCATCCCGCCGGAGGCGGACGTCTTTGAGGCCGTCCGCGCCGCCAGCCAGACCCAGAAGCTGGCCTGCGTCCTCTGCGACGAGAGCCAGTTCTTCACCCCGGCACAGGCTGAGCAGCTGTTCATGGTCACGGTAGACCTGAATATCCCGGTCATCTGCTACGGTCTGCGGTCGGACTTCTCGCTCAAGGGGTTCCCCGGCTCCACCCGCCTGCTGGAGCTGGCCCACACCATCGAGGAGATGAAGACCATCTGCACCTGCGGCCGCAAGGCCACCTGCAACTGCCGCAAGGTCAACGGCCGCTTCGTCTTTGAGGGCGAACAGGTAGCCATCGACCTTGAGAACGACGTCCAGTACGTCAGCATGTGTCCCCAATGCTATTTCCGGGAGCGCAGCGCCTTCTACGCCGCACGCCGGTAACTCTTTTTCCTGATTTTATGCCGTCCGCACGCCGGACGGCATTTTTGTATCTTTTCTGCATCCGTGATATATCAGTCGCGCTCCAATTCGCGCGTTTTTTGCGCTATTGATATATCAGCTCAGGGCCGGAACTTTCTGTTATCGTCGCTTTTGATGTATACAACGCTCTTTCAACAAATTCTGCCTCGGCTACAAAATTCTTGCAATTCAGGCCAATCTTCTCCTGTTGCATCCCAGTTTTCTATGCAAATCGTTGAAGTATACAAGTTGCACAGTTTTTCGGTCCAAGTTTATTCATTATGGCAATGACGTCAAAACCGGGCAAAAAATAAGCGCAATATTTGTACGTTTTCTGCCGCTATCACTACAATTTGCATCTTTCTTTTTTTTCTTGCCTTTGGTATCATATTTGTATACAACGGATGCTTTGCAGAGGCGTCCGTGCAAGAAGATGTTTTCTACATAGGAGGAGAACGAAAATGAGCAAGGCAATTTCTCGTCGTGACTTTCTGAAGGTCTCTGGCGCTGTGGGTGCTGCCGGCCTGCTGGCCGCCTGCGGCGGCTCCAGCAACGCTGGTTCTACCGCCACTTCCACCGCTGCTTCTTCCGCAGCAGCTTCTGTGGCTGGTCTGTCTTCTGACCCCGTCACCCTGACCATGAGCTGGTGGGGCGGCGAGTCCCGTCACAACGCTTACCAGGAGGCCATCAAGGCTTTCTCTGCTGAGCACAGCACCATCACCGTCAACCCCACCTTCGCTGCATGGTCCGGCTGGGAGGACACCATGTCC
>OKTL01000561.1_pt1 | contig 19706 bp, 15 predicted proteins | sample 1606211 | NCBI WGS metagenome assembly OKTL01 (sample SAMEA3879538, study PRJEB24766) | human gut metagenome | biome: human-associated habitat; feature: feces | place: USA | collected 1985/1987 | reverse complement strand
ATGCGATAGGCCGGGAGACCGGTGCCAGGGTTCGACTCCCTGATGCTCCGCCAAATCGAATGGACAGATGAATTTTATTCGTCTGTCCATTCTTTTTTGCCGAAACATCGCCCATCCACCCTGTCTTTGGGGCGTGTGGCATCATGCTGACGCATTGCCACAGCCCAGCGCGTCCTCATCTGCAATCAATATCGAATGCTCTTTGTTTAATGGCAGTCATGGGCCTTGGCATCAAGCAGGGCGAAACCATCACCGTTACGGTTGAGGGTGATGATGAAACTGCCCGGAACGATAGGAGAGGGTCGTTCCGGGCAGTTTTTTGTGTTATGCAATAAAAATGACAGCAGCACGCCCGTTGACTCATCTGATTCAAGGCATTATAATCGAAGTATGGCAAAGTTTGTCGAAGAGCAGGAGCGAAAAAAGTATGGATCATAGTCACCACGATCGCACCTACAAAAAGAGCCGCTTTCAGCAGGAGCTGGAGCAGAGCGTCTCCCGTAAGCTGATCTCAAGCCTGCTGCTGGGATGTCTTTTGTTCTGCATTGCAATCGCTGCTGTGAATGCTCTCAACCAGAACGCCCGGCGGGAAGACCATCTGGAGAGTGTCGCCGCCACCTTCCATGAGGTATACAATAACACGTCAGCCTTTCTGCTGGACGCTGGACACACCGAGCTGTTCCTCTCCGAGCTGCGGAATGATCAGGACAACCTGCGTTATCTTATCAGCCATTACAACGTCTCAGCTCTTGTGGAGATACAGCTCATCCTTACCGACTCCAAGGGAAATGTTCGGTTCACGACCTTTTCGGAGGGAGAGATGAATCTCCACCGGCAGGAATTTAACGGCATCGCCGTGGACAACGCCTGCCATCTTATGCGGACCGTCTACACCACGGTCTACCACTTCCGAGCCAACAGCTCAGAATACGTTATGATCCATCCGCTCTACCGGGATGGCGAATATCAGGGTGCTGCGGCAGTTTATCTGAATGAGAACGACTGGACCAAACTGTTCAGCCAGTACCAGTACGATGCTATCCTCACCAAATCCAACGGTGATGTCATCACCTGTTCAAACTCTTCCTTCCTCTCCCAGAAAAACGCTAACAAGTATCTGCCCGCCGATGCGGCGCAGTATGTGCGAGTGAACGGGAACCGCTATCTACGCAGCAGCCGCTCGCTGGAAAACGGCACGGTGTTGGCTTACTCCTTCATCTACTCGCCCACGAATTACAGTTATCTTTTCGTGGGTCTGCTCCTGATCGTACTGCTGGGGCTGAGTTGGGCAGCAATGTTCGCCCGTATCATGCACGCTATGACTGAGCAGATGGTAAAGTCGGTGGACACCCTCGTGCGGGAGATCCGCATCATCCGCAAGGAGGACCCTGATCACATCATCGAGATCGACACCGGCGATGAGATCGAGGAGATCGCCCGTCAGGTCAACAAGATGGTTCGCAGCATTCAGGAGCTGAGCCAGCGCAACATCGCTCTTGCCGAAGTGAACAACCGGATGGAGATGCAGAATCTTCAGGCGCAGATCAATCCCCACTTTATTTATAATACGCTGGACAATATCCGCTATCTTATCCCGACAGACCCCCAGCGAGCCCAGCAGCTGATTGGACGGTTTATCGGCATCCTGCGCTACAGCATCAACAACACAAAGCACAATGTCCCTGTTAAAGATGATCTGAAATATCTGCAGGATTACCTTGTGATCCAGTCCACCCGCTTCGGTGCAAATTTCTCCTACGAGATCGACATCGATGACGCCTGCATGGAGTTCATCATCCCGAAGCTGCTTTTACAGCCCTTGCTGGAAAACAGCATCAAATATGGATTCCAGAAGAAGCCACGCATCCATATAAGGGTACGGGGCTGGCTGGGGGAGGATGCGCTCTATTTCACGGTAGAGGACAACGGCGGAGGCGTGGACGAGACAATGCTGGAACAGCTGCGTGACATCCTGCGCTCGGATGAAGTGAACATCGAGCACAATGGTCTGCAGAACATCAACCGTCGCATCTGGCTGGGCTACGGCGGTGACAGCGGACTGACCATCGACAGCACCGAGGGCGAAGGCTTCACGGTGACACTCAAGCTCCGGCTGGGAGGAATGTAAACCATGTATCGCGTTCTACTGGTAGAAGATGAAGAAATCATCCGCAAGGGCATTCGTTACTCGGTACCGTGGGAGGAGTGCGGCTGCTCGGTGGTGGGCGAGGCAGAGAATGGGGCAGTAGGTGAAGAAAAGATCGCTGAACTGCAGCCTGACATTGTCATTACCGACATTACCATGCCGGTAAAAAGCGGTCTTGAGATGATCGCCGACACCCGAGAGAAATTCAACTATATTGCCATCATCCTGACAGGCTACTCGGAGTTCGAGTACGCCCAGCAGGCCATTCGGAACGGCGTATCGGATTATGTGCTCAAACCCCTCGACATGGACGAGATGCGTACTGCGCTGGAGAAGGCTGTCCGCCTTGCGGGGGATAACCAGTACCTCCAACAGCGGGAGGACGAGGCAGAGGCCGTCCGCAGCCGGACAGCTCTGCCGCCATTAAGCGAAGATAAGGTCACTGACCCGCTGGTGTTACGCATCGTAGCCTATCTGAAAGAGAATTACCAGAGCAAGATAACACTTGCTGACCTTCAGGAACAGTTCCACTACTCGGAACGGTACATCAACCAGAAGTTTCAAAAAGAGCTTGGCACAACGGTTATTGACTACCTCAACCGCTGCCGTATTCAGAACGCTCTGGAACTCATCCGGAAAGGAAAACTGCCCATCTCCCAAATCGGCTGGGAGTGCGGCATTGGTGAGTACAAATATTTTAACCACGTTTTCAAAAAATACATAGGCTGCTCGGTGCGGGAGTACCAGAGCACCTTGAAATAAGTGTCTATGAAAAAATACCGAACAGCCGCTGTTCGGTATTTTTTCCATTTGTTCTGCAATTTGAGTATTATTTTTGTGCTATAAGCATTAAAATGGGACTATCGAAAAGTTTCAAGTAAAAAATGGAGGTTTTTACTATGAAAAAGATTTCTCGTCGTTCGTTCCTGATGGCTACCGGTGTTATCGCAGCTTCTGCTGCTCTGAGCGCTTGCGGCGGCTCCTCCGCCAGCACCTCTTCTGCCGGTTCTACCGCTGCTTCCACTGCCGCTTCTGGTACTGCTGCACAGGGCGGCGGCGACCTCGTGATCTACTCGCCCAACTCTGAGGGCCTGCTGAACGCCACCATTCCTCTGTTTGAGGAAAAATACGGCGTCAATGTCGAGCTGATTCAGGCCGGCACCGGCGAACTGGTCAAGCGTATCCAGTCCGAAAAGAACGATCCCTACGCAGATGTCCTGTTCGGCGGCTCCTGGTCGCAGATGTACACCAACGAGGACCTGTGGGAGCCGTATGTTTCCGCCAACGATGCAAACGTCATCGACGCCTACAAGAACAAGTGCGGCTTCATCACCGGCAATGTGCTGGACGGCAGCGTCCTCATCGTCAACACCGACCTCATCGGTGACATCAAGATCGAGGGCTACGAAGATCTGCTGAACCCGGCTCTGAAGGGCAAAATCGCCACTGCCGACCCCGCCAACTCCTCTTCCGCTTTCGCACACCTGACCAATATGCTGCTTGCAATGGGCGGCTACGAGGACGATAAGGCATGGCAGTACGTCCACGACCTGTTTGAGAATGTGGACGGCAAGATCTGCGAAAGCTCCAGCGGCGTTTACAAGGGAGTTGCCGATGGCGAGTATGTGGTGGGTCTGTCCTATGAGGATCCCTGTGCTCAGCTGGTTCTGGACGGCGCACCTGTCAAGATCGTTTACATGAAGGAAGGTACTGTCTTCCTTCCTGCTTCCGCCACCATCATCAAGGGCGCAAAGAACATGGACAATGCCAAGCTGTTCATTGACTTCATCCTGAGTGAGGAAGTCCAGAACATCTGGGGCAGCACCCTGACCAACCGTCCTGTTATGAAGGATGCTGCCACCAACGATGCCATGACCCCGATGGCAGACATCAATGTCATCGAAGAGGACATTCCCTACGTCAGCGCCCACAAGTCGGAGCTGGTGGACAAGTACACTGAGATCTTCACTGATCTGCAGAGCAAGTAATTCAAAGGGCAGCAGGAGGCTAGTATGAGCAGAATATCAGTCAAAGACGCAGTAAAGCGCTACGGGAATAATACGGTCATCCCGGACCTGAATCTGGAGATCGGAGATGGTGAGCTGTTCACCCTGCTGGGTCCCTCCGGCTGCGGCAAGACCACTCTTCTCCGTATGATCGCAGGCTTCAACTCCATTGAGGGCGGCGACATCTTCTTCAACGAGAAGCGCATCAACGATATGGACCCCAGCAAGCGCAACATCGGCATGGTGTTCCAGAACTATGCCATCTTCCCGAACCTCTCCGTCCGGGACAATGTGGCATTCGGTCTGAAAAACCGCAAGGTGGACAAGGCCGAGATCAAGAAGCGGACGGATGAGTTTCTGAACCTGATGCAGATCATGCAGTATGCCGACCGTATGCCCAACCAACTTTCCGGCGGTCAGCAGCAGCGTATCGCACTGGCTCGCGCACTGGTTATCTCGCCGGATGTGCTGCTGATGGACGAGCCGCTTTCCAATCTGGACGCAAAGCTCCGTGTCGAGATGCGCAGCGTCATCCGCCACACCCAGAAGAGCGTTGGCATCACCACCGTGTATGTCACCCACGATCAGGAAGAGGCAATGGCCATCAGCGACCGTATCGCCGTTATGAAGGACGGTGTCATCCAGCACGTTGGCACTCCCCGCGACATCTACCAGCGCCCGAAGAATGTCTTTGTTGCCACCTTTATCGGTCGCACCAACATCGTGAATGCCCACGTCAAGGACGGCATCATCACCTTTGCCGACGGTTACCATGAGCACATCGACGCTCTGGACAAGGCTGCCGAGCAGGATGTGCGCTGTTCCATCCGCCCGGAGGAGTTCATTATCTGCAAGGACGGCACCGATGGCATCCACGGAACCGTGCAGGAATGCACCTACCTCGGTCTCAACACCCACTACACCATTGACACCGATCAGGGCGACTCGGTGGAGATCGTAGAGGAGTCCTCCATTGGCGAGGGTCTCAAGAAGGGCGAGAAGGTGCTGCTGAAGGTCAAGAAAGAGAAGATCAACGTCTTTACCAAGGACGGCGGTACCAATCTCATCAGGAGCGATGCTTATGAAAAACAATAATAAGTTCCGTCTTGATGTCTGGGGAGCCATTACGCTGGGGACCATCGCACTCTATGCACTGTTCCTGCTTTACCCGATGGCATACCTGATCCGCCAGTCTGTGCTGGACCCCGACACCGGCAGCTTCACGCTGGCTTATTTCACGAAGTTCTTTTCCAAGAGCTACTATTTCGATACCCTGATCAACAGCTTCAAGGTATCCATCACAGCGACGGTGCTCTCCATCGCCATTGGCACCCCACTGGCATACCTGTTCACGATCTTTAAGATCAAAGGCAAGTCGGTGCTGAATATCCTCATTGTGGTGGCATCTATGTCGGCTCCCTTCATCGGTGCCTACTCATGGATCCTGCTGCTGGGTCGCAGCGGTGTCATCACCGCCTTCTTCAAAAACCTCGGCATCGCCATCCCGGACATCTACGGCTTCGGCGGCATCGTGCTGGTCATGACGCTCCAGCTGTTCCCGCTGGTGTTCCTCTACGCCAAGGGTGCACTGAAGAACATCGACAACTCCCTCATCGAGGCGGCTGAGAACCTCGGATGCTCTGGCATTGCCTGCTTCTTCAAAGTGGTCGTGCCCCTGATCATGCCCACCCTGCTGGCTGCGGCTCTGCTGGTGTTCATGCGATCCTTTGCAGACTTCGGCACCCCGATGCTGATCGGTGAGGGCTACCGTACCTTCCCTGTTGTCCTTTACACCGAGTTCATCAACGAGGTGGGCGGCAGCGACGGCTTTGCAGCCGCTATCGCCGTCATCGCTATTGTCGTCACCACGCTGGTGTTCCTCGTCCAGAAGTACGTTTCCAACAAGAACGCCTTCGCTCTGAACAGTATGCACCCCGTGGAGGAGCGGGAGGCCCGCAAGGGCATCAACGCTCTGGTACATCTGGTCGTCTACCTTGTAGTGGGCATCGCCATCATGCCGCAGGCCTACGTCATCTACACCTCGTTCAAGAACACGCAGGGTAAAATCTTTGTGGACGGCTACTCGCTGCAGAGCTACCAGACCGCCATCGGTAAGCTGGGTCGCAGCATTCAGAATACCATCATCATCCCCCTGCTGGCACTGGTCGTCATCGTGCTGCTGGCTGTTCTCATCGCTTATCTGGTGGTGCGCCGCCGCAATGCCCTGACCAACGTGGTGGACGTCCTCTCGATGATCCCCTACATCGTGCCCGGCACGGTCCTTGGCATTGCGCTGCTCATCGGCTTCAATAAGCCCCCGCTCCTCATCAGCGGCACCATGCTCATCATGGTAGTAGCCCTCATCATCCGGCGTCTGCCCTATACCATCCGCTCGTCGGTGGCTATCCTGCAGCAGATCCCCATGAGCATTGAGGAAGCTGCCATCTCGCTGGGCGCTTCCAAGATGAAGGCATTCTTCCGCATCACAGTGCCCATGATGGCCTCCGGCATCATCTCTGGTGCTATCCTGAGCTGGGTCACCATGATCAGTGAACTGTCCACCGCAATCATCCTGTATACCGGCAAGACCAAGACCCTGACGGTAGCAATCTATACCGAGGTCATCCGCGGCAACTACGGTACTGCAGCCGCATTGTCCACCATTATGACCATCCTGACCGTCATTTCCCTGCTGGCTTTCAGCAAGCTCAATGGCGGCAAGGATATCAGTCTTTAAGTAATCCCTCGTTCTCCTTCAATCACTGAGTTTCAAAATCGGGCTGTTTCTCAGCAACGCAAATAGCCCCCAACGGAAAAATGAGACAGGCTTCCCGAAAGGTGGGTCGCCTGTCTCATTTTTGTTGTAAGTTGGACGCTTGGGGACTTTAGACCTTTGCAGTCCCGAAAAGCCGTGCCGATCCTGTACGGTTTAGAACTTCTTGATGACCCACAGGATCAGGATAACAGGAACATCAAACCGCTTTGCAATCTACAATGTCAGGTCCACCATCGGGCAGCCGTCTGCATCAATCAAAATGGTCATGTGTGTTCCTCCATCGCCCAGCGAAATGCTTTCGCCGTGCGCAGGTCAGCGTCTTTGAAATGACCGCCGCTGTTCCATTCAAGGGTGCAGTCTGCGCCGCGCTCTGCAAGCCGACTGTGCAGGGTGCGGATGTTATTGCCCACCGCAGCCATGACGGTGTTTTTCGTGCGCTCTTCCTTGTCACCAAGGCTCAGATAAACGCGTTGCGTTTGCATCGGGTGCTGCTGTTCAAACTCCATCCAACCCGGAAACCACACCGAGGGGGAGGCGGCGGCGATGCCATAAAACAGATCAGTCTGGGTGGATGCCCACAAAGCAAACAGCCCGGCCAGCGAGTAGCCGCCCAGAATGATTTTGACGTTTTTCGGGAGAGGATACCGCTGCTCCAGTGTGGGAATGACCTGTTCCGTCAGAAAGCGCAGGGTGTCCCCAGCATTGCCGCCGAAACCTTGCTTTCCCCACACAGCAGGAGACTTCCACGGAGAAAGTGCATCGTTCCAGTTTTCCACCGGAATGGCCGCAAACAGATACTTTCGGTCGCTTTGTGCAATAGCAGCCACTTCGTCATCCATGCTTTGCAACTCGTGTTCGCCGGTCATTTGGAGCAGTAGGTATTCTGCATGAGCTTCGCCGTAAATGCGGCAAGGTCTGTTCCCGATCAGCATTGTCTGTGCGCTCATTGCGGCAGCCTCCCAAAAAGATTTTGATAAGTCCAGTATAGCAACCGAAAAATCATTTTGCAATTCAAAAGGCGTTCATAGCCGTAGCAAGCAGTGTCTTCGTATATACAAAGACCATTTTGCGTTGCAAAATGCTTGTTGGGAAATCCCAAACCCTTGAACTACATCCGATGGATGCAGGCTACGCGTTTTTTGCAAAACGCTCTTTCAGCACACCACAGGAATGCGCAGCCATCACGGAATTGTGATGATTACAGGGATTGGGATTGCATCCCAACAAGCGAATGAACACAGCAGAATTTTAATTCTGCGTGCGAATTTAGCCTTTGTGCGCACAAAGGCTCTGCTTGCCACGGTTATGGTTCTGCGAATGCGATTGAGAAACTTTTCATTCGCATTGCAAACCGGGTGGCACTTTTGTATAATTGGTTCAATGAACACACGCATAAAATCGGAGGGGCTGTCCGATTAAAAAATTCTAAAAACGCCCTATTGTAGGCCACTGGGAGGAATAGCATGAACAAGCAGCAACTCGCATCGAAAATCTGGGAATCTGCCAACAAGATGCGCTCTAAAATCGAAGCCAACGAGTACAAGGATTACATTCTGGGCTTCATGTTTTATAAATTTCTGTCGGACAAGGAAGTCAAATGGCTGAAAGAGAATGACTGGACAGACGAATATCTGCCGGATTTGACCGAAGACGATGCCGAAACGCTGGATACCGTTCGGAAGAATGTCGGCTATTTTATCGCCTATGAAAATCTGTTTTCCACATGGATCAGCAAAGGCAGCGACTTCAAGGCTGACGACGTAACGGTGGCATTACAGGCATTCAGTCGACTAATCGACCCGCACCACAAAAAGGTGTTTGACGGTGTCTTTGCTACGCTGCAAACCGGCCTGTCCAAACTGGGTGAAAGCTCCGGTGCGCGGACAAAGGCCATTCGCGACCTGATCTATCTCATCAAAGACATTCCCATGGACGGCAAGCAGGATTATGATGTTCTCGGCTTTATCTACGAATATCTGATCAGCAACTTTGCAGCAAACGCAGGCAAGAAGGCCGGCGAGTTCTACACGCCGCACGAAGTTTCGCTGCTCATGTCTGAAATCGTGGCGTACCACCTGAAAGACCGGGAAGAAATCAAAATTTACGACCCCACCAGCGGTTCCGGCTCGCTGCTGATCAACATTGGTCAGTGTGCCGCACGGTATATGGGCAATGGCAACAACATCAAATACTACGCACAGGAGTTGAAGGAAAACACCTACAACCTGACCCGCATGAACCTTGTCATGCGCGGCATTCTGCCCGACAACATTGTAACGCGCAACGGCGATACGCTGGAGGAAGATTGGCCGTACTTTGAAGAAAACGACCCGGTCAACACCTACGACCCGCTGTTTGTGGATGCGGTGGTATCAAATCCCCCATATTCGCAGGCGTGGAATCCGAACGACAAAGAGAACAACCCGCGCTTTTCGGATTACGGCCTTGCCCCCAAAGGCAAGGCAGACTACGCCTTTTTGCTGCACGACCTGTATCACATCCGCAATGACGGCATTGTGACCATCGTTCTGCCCCACGGTGTTCTATTCCGTGGCGGTGAAGAAGGTACAATTCGCAAAAATCTGATTGACCACAACAACATTGATGCAATCATCGGTCTGCCCGCCAATATTTTCTTCGGCACAGGCATTCCCACCATCATCATGGTGCTGCGGAAGAATAAACGGGATTCGGACGTTCTGATTATTGATGCGTCTAAGGGCTTTGAGAAGGACGGCAAAAACAACAAGCTGCGTGCCTGTGATATCAAACGCATTGTGGATGCTTACAAGGAACGCCCGGAGAAAATCGAAAAGTTCGCACGCAGAGTATCCCGTGCGGAGATCGTTCAGAACGATTACAACCTGAACATCCCCCGATATGTGGATTCCTCGGAAAAGGCTGAGAACTGGGATATCTACGCTTCCATGTTTGGCGGCATTCCCGAAGCTGAACTGCAAGACCTATCTGCATACTGGACTGCATTCCCGCACCTGAAAGCGGCTCTGTTCAGCCCGGACAACGAAGCCTATTGCCGTCTGAATGTGGCCAATTTAAAGAACGCTGTTCTGTCCCACCCGGATGTGGTGGCGTTCAAGACCGCTTTCCAGAATGCTTTCGGTGACTTTGATGCCTACTTGAAGTCCGCACTCATCGACGGCATGACGCAGCTGAATGCTGCCGGCGAGGAAGAACGCCTGAGCCGGGAGATCTTTGCACGGCTGGCAGAGATTCCGCTGGTTGACCGCTATGCAGCATACCAGCTTTTGGACGATGACTGGAAGAAAATCGCCATTGACCTTGAAATCATCCAGACCGAGGGTTTTGCTGCAACCAAGCAGGTAGACCCCAACATGGTGCTGAAAAAGGATGCCGAAGTACAGGACGGCTGGGTGGGTCATGTGCTGCCCTTTGAGTTGGTGCAGAGCGTTAAAATGCACGAGGAAGTAGCAGCGCTGCGGGCAAAGGAAACCAGACTCTCCGAAATCGCCGGAGAATATGAAAGCTATCTGGACGAACTGAGCGAGGAGGACAAGGAGCAGAACTTTGTGAATGACGCAAAGGACGCCTTTGTTGCCGCTGAAGTCAAAAAGGCCATCAAAGCGCGGGAGGTAGAACCTGCCACCATGAGCATTCTGAAGGATGTGGACGCGCTGTTTGCCGAGGAAAAGACCCTGAAAAAGCAGGTCAAGGACGACAGCGCCGCCCTCCACCAGCGCACCAAGAGCGTGATCGAGCACCTGACCGATGAAGAAGTGCGTGACCTGCTGCATCGCAAGTGGATCCTGCCCCTGATGGAAAATCTGAACAGTCTGCCGGATGCCGTTCTGGACGATTTTGTGAAGCAGTTGGATGCCGTCTGCAAGAAATATGAAACCACTTTTGAGGACGTAGAGAGCCAGATCGCCAGCACCGAGCACGAATTGCTGGGGCTGCTGGACGATTTGCAGGGAAATGAATTTGACATGCAGGGCATTACAGAACTCAAAAAGTTGCTGGGAGGTGAATGATTATGCAGGATAACGAGAAGAAACCTGCCCTCCGGTTCAAGGGCTTCACTGACCCTTGGGAACAGCGTAAGTTAGGAGATTTATGTGTAGAATTCAGAAGCGGTGAGTTTATTAGTGCATCAGATATTACAGAGACTGGAGAATACCCTGTTTTTGGAGGAAACGGATTGCGCGGTTTTACAGATCGCTTTAACCATGATGGAGAATATACTTTGATTGGTCGTCAAGGGGCTCTTTGTGGGAACGTGAATTTTGCCGTAGGAAAATCATATTTCACTGAACACGCTATCGCTGTAAGAGCAGATAAAAAAAACCAAACTCGCTTTCTGTACTATCTGTTTTCAACGATGGATTTGGGGCAGTATTCTGGACAATCTGCTCAACCGGGATTGGCAGTTGGAAATCTTGTTGAGTTAAAAAGCACTTTGCCGGATAAACAAGAACAAGAGAAGATTTCCGGGGTTCTAACGGCATTAGATACCCTTATCACCCTTCATCAGCGTAAGTATGAGAAGCTGGTGAATATCAAAAAGTCCATGCTGGACAAGATGTTCCCCCAAAATGGGGCATCTGTGCCGGAAATTCGCTTCAAGGGTTTTACTGACCCTTGGGAACAGCGTAAGGTCGGAACGCTGATTGAAGATTATACTGAAAAAACTGTGACTCAGAATCAATATCCGGTTTTGACATCATCCCAGCAACAGGGAATTGTCCTTCAAGAAGATTATTTTGCAGATCGACAGGTAACAACGGATAATAATGTTGGCTACTATGTACTACCTAAGGGCTATTTTACTTATCGAAGCAGAAGCGATACGGATGTATTTGTTTTCAACCGAAATAACATCGTAGACAAGGGGATTATTAGCTATTACTATCCGGTTTTTGCTCCTAAATCTTGTGATTCAAACTTTCTTCTAAGGCGCTTGAATCACGGAATAAAAAAGCAGCTTTCAATGGCGGCAGAAGGTACCGGTCAAAAAGTTCTTGCACATGCAAAGTTCAAAAATATGGTGGTTGACGTTCCATCTCAATCCGAACAAGAAAAAATTGGAACAATTCTCGAAGAGTTGGATACCCTTATCACCCTTCATCAGCGTAAGCTGAAAAAGCTTGTACAAATTAGAAAAGCCTTCGCAGAGAGGTGCTTTTTGCAAAGTCGAAAGGAGTTCGTTATGGCGTTTACAAAAGAAGCCGATTTTGAAGAGGCGGTGGTAAAGCTCCTGATAGAACGCGGCTGGAAAGATGGTGTGCTGAAGAACTACACCGAACAGCAGCTGATCCAGAACTGGGCGAACATCCTTTTTGAAAACAACCGTGGCATTGACCGACTGAACGATTATCCGCTGACGGATGGCGAGATGCAGCAGATCATGGAACAGGTCATGAACGCGAAAACGCCGATGAAGCTGAATAAATTTATCAACGGCAAAAGTGTGCTCATCAAGCGTGACAATCCTGACGATAAGCTGAATTTCGGCAAAGAAGTGTCCCTGAAAATCTATGACCGTCTGGAAATTGCAGCCGGACTCAGCCGCTACCAGATTGCAGAGCAGCCAAAGTTCCCCACCAAGTCCAAAATTTTGAATGACCGCCGCGGCGATTTGATGCTGCTCATCAATGGTATGCCGGTCATTCACATGGAACTGAAAAAGAGCGGTGTTTCCATCAAACAGGCTTGCAACCAGATTGAAAAATACGCGGCAGAGGGCATTTTTACGGGACTGTTCTCGCTGGTGCAGATTTTTGTGGCCATGAACCCGGAAGAAACGGTCTACTTTGCCAATCCCGGCCCGGAAGGACAATTCAACCCCAGCTACTATTTCCATTGGGCGGACTTCTACAACGAGCCGATGAACGACTGGAAAGACGTTACAACGGCACTTTTGTCTATCCCGATGGCGCATATGTTGGTGGGCTTTTATACCGTTGCCGATGGTTCCGATGGCATTTTGAAGGTGATGCGCAGCTATCAGTACTACGCTGCCAGCAAAATTTCGGATGCCGTTTCCAAGGCGAAATGGGAGAATGACCAGCAGCGCGGCGGCTACATCTGGCACACCACAGGTTCCGGCAAGACCATGACTTCTTTCAAGTCCGCTCAACTGATTGCATCTTCCAAGGATGCGGACAAAGTGATTTTTCTGATGGACCGAATCGAGTTGGGCACTCAGAGCCTGAAAGAATACCGCAACTTTGCAGAGGAAAACGAGGAGGTGCAGGCTACCGAGAACACGGATGTTCTTGTGGACAAGCTGAAAAGTACTTCGCCGTCCGATACGCTCATCGTGACTTCCATCCAGAAGATGAGCAATATCAAGGATGATGCACAAAACAAGCTGAACCCCAACGACATTGCGCTGATCAACGCAAAGCGGTTGGTTTTTATCGTGGACGAGTGCCACCGTTCCACCTTTGGCGATATGATGCAGACCATCAAGCATACATTCCCGAAAGCACTGTTCTTTGGTTTTACCGGTACGCCGATCCAAGGCGAAAACCAGAAGAAAATGAGCACCACCGCCACCGTTTTCGGCAACGAACTGCATCGGTACAGCATTGCAGACGGCATCCGTGATCACAACGTGCTGGGCTTTGACCCTTACAAGGTGCTGACCTTCAAGGACAGCGACTTGCGGAAAGCGGTCGCACTGGAAAAAGCAAAGGCATATTCTGTGGACGAAGCTCTGGCCGACCCACAGAAGAGCAAGGTGTTTTATAAGTATCTGAATCTGCCGATGGCAGGCGGAAAAGATGCGCTCGGTGAGGAGATAAAGGGCATCGAGGATTATATTCCCAACACCCAGTATGAGGGCGAAGAACACCAAAAAGCCGTGGTGGAGGACATTTGCGAGAACTGGCAGACCCAGAGCCGCAACAGCAAATTTCATGCCATTTTTGCAACCTCTAGCATCCCGGAAGCCATCCAATATTACAAGAGGTTCAGAGAAGCTGCACCATGGCTGAAAGTCACCGCACTATTTGACCCCAACATTGACAACAACGGCAAAGGTATCACCAAAGAAGAAGGGCTAAAAGAGATCGTAGAAGACTATAACGCCCGCTATGGACAGGACTTCGGCATTCCGACCTTTGCCAAGATGAAAAAGGACATTGCGGCACGGCTGGCGCACAAATTGCCCTACCAGCGCATCGAGCGCACCCCGGAAAAACAGCTTGATCTGCTGATCGTGGTGGATCAGATGCTGACAGGCTTTGACTCCAAGTGGATCAATACACTGTATCTGGATAAGGTGCTGCAATACGAAAATCTGATTCAGGCGTTCTCCCGCACCAACCGACTGTTTGGCGATGACAAACAGTTTGGCACCATCAAGTATTACCGCCGTCCGCACACGATGGAGAAAAACATCGCAGATGCGGTAAAAGAGTATTCCGGCGATAAACCGTTTGGCCTGTTTGTAGATAAACTGGACAAGAACGTGGAAAAACTGAATGCCCTCTATGCGGAGATCAAAGATCTGTTTGTGTCGGCGGGCATTGAAGAGTTTTCGCAGATCCCTGCGGATATGGCAGAGCGCAAAAAGTTTGCCGACCTGTTCCAGTCCTTCAACGAAAATCTGGAAGCAGCTAAGGTGCAGGGCTTCGAGTGGGATAAGCCCATTGTGATCGTCAACGAGGATACAGATGAGAAAACGGAACTTCATGCGGACTTTGACGAGAGAACGTTCAAAGTGCTGGCACTCCGCTATAAAGAGCTGTTCACGCCGAATCCAGATGGCGGTGAAAATGACCCGGACGATGACGTTCCCTATGCGGTGAACAGCTATCTGACCACCATTGATACTGCTGACATCGACACGGACTATATGAACTCCCGCTTTGAAAAGTACCTGAAAATTTTCTATCAGGAGGGTGCAGAAGCGGAAGCCATCCATCAGGCCGAAACGGAGCTGCACAAGACCTTTGCCACCCTCTCGCAGGAAGAGCAGAAGTACGCTAATATTTTCCTGCACGACATTCAAAGCGGCGCAGTGGTTCCGCAGCCGGGAAAGACCTTGCGGGAGTACATTGCCGAGTACATCGCCCAAAAGCAGAACGACCAGATCCACAAAGTAGCTGAAGTTTTCGGCTTGGACGAAAAGAAGCTGCGGGCATTCATGCGTGCAAACATTACCGAAGCCAACATTAACGAATTTGGCCGTTTCGATGACCTGAAAGCTACCGTAGATAAGGCAAAAGCAAAGGCATATTTTGAAGCAATCGAGGGCACAAAGCTTATTCCGCCCAAGGTGCCTGTCAAGTATGATAAACTCTTGCGCGAGTTCATCGTAAGTGGCGGATTTGATTTGAAAATGCCAAAAGAATCATAAAATGGGTGCAAAATCACCCTGCTGACCAAGAGCCGAGGCGCGTCCTCGGCTCTTTTTTCGCGCCAAAATCCCAAAACACACCTACTTGGGAACAGCGTAAGTTGTCAGATATTGTTGAAAAGGTTACAGAGAAAAACGCAGGGTTGCAATATATAGAGACATTCACAAACTCTGCTGAATTTGGAATTATCAGCCAGCGCGATTTCTTTGACCATGATATTTCAAAAATAGGAAGTTTGGATGGCTATTATGTTGTTCATAATGAGGATTTTGTTTATAATCCACGAATTTCTGTTACCGCGCCAGTCGGCCCAATTAACCGCAATAAACTGGGACGAACTGGCGTAATGTCGCCGCTTTATACTGTATTTCGACCGCATGACATTGATACGACCTACCTCGAACACTTTTTCAAAAGTGGATATTGGCATTCCTTCATGAATTTCAACGGCGATTCCGGTGCGAGGTCTGACCGTTTTTCCATCAAGGATAGTGTGTTCTTTGAAATGCCGATTCCAACACCAGATATAGAAGAGCAAAAGAAGATTGGCGAGTTTTTGACACAACTTGATACCCTTATCACCCTTCATCAGCGTGAGCATATAAAACCGATTTTGGAGGTAAAACGTGTTAAACGAAATGAATGAAAACAACCTGTTCTGCGATTATTATGAGCAGTGGGTTGCTGTATACAAAGAGGGTGCAGTTCGCCCGGTTACATTGGATAAGTACAAAATGACCCTTTCTTGGGTAAAAAAACTCGCTCCTACTTTGAAACTCTGTGAGGTTTCCAGAGTGACCTATCAGCAGCTTTTGAACGATTATGCCGTAGGCCATGAGCGTCAGACCACGATGGATTTCCACCATCAGCTGAAAGGGGCTATCATGGATGCCGTGGATGATGGTCTGATTGTGAAAGACCCGACCCGGAAAGCGATCATCAAAGGCAAGCCCCCGGTGCCTAAAAAGGTGAAATATCTGAACCAGTTTGAACTGCATCTTTTGTTGAGCGACTTGGATCTACAAGGAAAACTCAACTGGGACTGGATGATTTTGCTGATTGCCAAAACCGGCATCCGCTTTTCCGAAGCTTTGGCGATCACTCCTGCGGATTTTGACTTTTCGCACCAGATGCTTTCCATCAATAAAACATGGGATTATAAGGGGAACGGCGGATTTCTGCCGACAAAAAATAAATCGTCTGTCCGTAAAATTCAAATTGACTGGCAGACGGTGATTCAGTTCGCAGCACTGGTAAAAGACGTTCCTGAAGATAAGCCGATTTTCGTGTTCAAGGAACACGCCTACAATTCCACTGTTAACGATGTTCTGGAACGGCACTGCGACCGGGCCAAGATCCCGGTCATCTCGGTACATGGTCTGCGGCATACCCACGCTTCGGTGCTTTTGTTTGCAGGGGTATCCATTGCAAGCGTAGCAAGGAGGCTGGGGCATTCCAGCATGACAACCACGCAGAAAACCTACCTGCACATCATTCAGGAACTGGAAAATCAGGACATCGACCTTGTAATGCGGTCACTCTCTGGATTAAGCTGATAAAATAATCAACCATCGCTCGCGCTGGTGAAGGATGATAAGAGAAAAGCCAAACCTCAAGCTGTACAGGATGTACGGTGAGGTTTGGCTTTTTGGTATCAGCTGCTCTTTTGATTTTCGTTCATAATTCTTCTGGCTCGTCCGCGCGTGGTGTCCTCAAAGGTTTCATCCTCGCTGAATCGCAGCCAATAGGGGTCTTCCATCAGGCAGGCGTTGGTGCGTTTGACGATTTCCCATGCATTGTAGTCCGGCAGACCCATCATTTTCAGAATTTCCTTGCAGTCCATCCGATTTTTCGGAAAGATTCGTTTCTTTGCCCAAACCACCACATCGACCAATGGAACTTCACGTTTGTCACCGATGAAAAGGTTCAGTGGGAGGTCATACTGCGGCACACCCTCATTTGCGCAAAGAGACTGCCCATCTTCGCTTAGGTGTGCGATTTCTTTTTCATCCATCATCAATTTCAGATAGGCCATTTTATCACCCCATGGCAGATTTCAGGTAGTGCATACGGTATTTCAGGTATTGACGGATCGCAGATGCTCTTTTTTCGCTCAACAATGCAAGAATAGGCGAAATAGCCTGAATGATTTCTGTATACAGCGTATCCAGATCACACACCGGCAGCACAGGCTCGTCGACCAGTTTGATCTGCTGGGCGTGATGGCTGCGGAATGGCTTCGATTTATCGAACTGATAACGGAGCTTCGTGTCAGTCAATTCTTCATCCATCGCCCATGCAAGCAGACTGCCGCCATTGTCGTAAATAGGCGGAGCATAATTTTTTCCATCCCGGACGATTACATCAAAATTGTTCTCGTGGCGGTCTTCGTTGCCGATAAAGGCGTCAAATGCCAGCATTTGATAAAGCCACTTCTTACCATATAGTTCTATCGCATACTGGAACAATGCTTCCGGTGAAGCGGCTCGACCGCTGGCAAGGAAATGGGCATCAGCCAAGTCTGCAAAATGATACAGCTGTTCATCGTCCGTTGTGAACTTGGGGCAGACGCTGACCACATCGCAGGAATAGGTCTGAATGTCGGGAAAGAGTTTGGCAGGCATCAACGTATATTCTACATGGGGCAAATTCAGCACCTGTGCAATCAGCGATGCCATCACCTCAGAATACGGCTCATACCCAGCGGTTCCGGCCTCTGTGATGGAGTTGCCCTTGACCATAACAAGCTGATCATCTACATGATACCAGCCCTTTGAGAGCATTCCACGGCTCGTCCGTGTTTCACGCTTTTCAACCAACTGGATTTTTGCAGGGACTTCAATTGGGCTCATGGTATCACGCTCCTTTGTTCCATTATACCATGTTTGGATGGATAGACAAGATGAATTGACGAGCCGGACGATCTGCTGAAACAAAAACCTAACCCACCGCAAGCAAAGGAAGACGCGGCGTTTCGTCGCTTTTTCCGAAATGGACCGCTGAGGGTGCAGGGAACTGCGGCGCATCTGCCGCACAGTATTCTGCAACGTAGGGCATACGTCAGTTGCCGGGGATGTGTTGGCATCCCGCCAAGTGCATGGGGGTCGTTCCCATGAAGTCAGGGTGGCACCGCGGATAAAAGGCCAAGCTTTATTCGTCCTTGACAGAAGAGGTTCTCTTCTGTCGGGGGCGTTTTTCTTTTCCACTCCCTCGGCAGAAGAGCCGGGGGAGTTTTTTGTTTGACGCAGAAAGGGGAAGCTGCTATGAAGATACGGCCTGCACTGGACGAAGCGAGAGCCATTGCGGCGGCAGGTGATTACACTGTCCTGCCGGTCAGCGGCGAGATCTTAAGGGGATAAGGGTACCCTCCTGCTGCATAAAACAAAAAAGGAGCTGCTGCACGGGTCTTTCCCCGGTGCAGCAGCTCCTTCTTGTATTTTTTATTTCTCTGCCAGCAGCACGGCCAGCACGGCCTTCTGGACGTGCAGCCGATTTTCCGCCTCGGCAAAGATCTCGTCCGCGTGGGCCTCGAAGACGGCGGTGGAGATCTCCTCGCCCCGGTGGGCGGGCAGGCAGTGGAGCACCATGCAGTCCGGCTTTGCTGCCTTCAGAAGGGCGCTGGTGAGCTGGAAGCCCGCGAAATCCCGCAGGCGGCTCTCGCTCTCGGTGGTCCCGGGGGCGGCGGTGTTCCAGATGGCCGTCACCACCGCGTCGGCGTCCCGGACACCCTCGGCGGGGTCTTCCAGCAGACGGAAGGCACTGCCATACCTGTGGGCGAACATCAGCACATCTGCCGCCGGGCGGTAGCCGTGGGGGCAGACGCAGTCCACCTTCATGCCGGCCAGCAGGCCGCCCACGATAAGGCTGTTGGCCATATTGCTGCCGTCGCCGACGAAGCAGAGCTTCTGCCCCGCCAGCGGGCCGCGGCGCTCCCGGATGGTCATGAGGTCGGCCAGCACCTGACAGGGGTGGGCATAGTCGGTGAGGCCGTTGATGACCGGCACGCCCGCGTACTCTGCGAACTCCTCAAGGTCCGGCCCAGCACCCGGGCGGTGTCCTTCAGCGGCTCGCCCCGGCCGGACTGCAGCTCGGTGGCGGCATTCATGTAGTTGCCGAGGCCTCCCAGCTGGTAGACGCCCACCTCAAAGCTGGTGCGGGTGCGGGTGGAGTTTTTCGAAAACATCAGCGCGACGCTCTTGCCCTTCAGCAGAGGCTCGGTGCCTCCGGCCTTCTGTCGGGCCTTCAGCTCGTCGGCCACATCGAGGATGTGGGCCACCTCGGCTGGGGTCAGGTCGCTCATTTTCAGCAGATGCTTCATGCCTGCCCCTCCGTTTTGCTGGGGTCCATCCCGGCCAGCACGCTGCCCAGAATGTCCAGCGCCATCTCCACATCGTGGGCGGTGAGGCTCAGGGGCGGCAGCAGGCGGAGACGGG
>OKTL01000557.1_pt1 | contig 19762 bp, 16 predicted proteins | sample 1606211 | NCBI WGS metagenome assembly OKTL01 (sample SAMEA3879538, study PRJEB24766) | human gut metagenome | biome: human-associated habitat; feature: feces | place: USA | collected 1985/1987 | reverse complement strand
GAAGCAGCAGCTCAAGACCAAGCGCCTGCTGGCGGCGCAGGGCTTCTATGAGGCATCCACGCTGGCCTTCTACTCCAACGCCGAGCTGGACATGCTGCACATCCCCGCCGATGATGCTGCCCGCAAGGCCATCCGCATCCTGAACCCCATCAGCGAGAACCTCTCCATCATGCGCACCCTGCTCACCCCGTCCATGCTGAACGTCATCGTGGACAACCTGAAGAAGGGCAACGCCGAGGGCCGTCTGTTCGAGATGGCACCAGTCTATCTGGCCAAGGAACTGCCCCTCTGCGAGCATCCGCACGAGCGCCAGACCCTCTGCATCGGTGCCTTCGGCCCGGAAGAGGACTTCTTCACCGTCAAGGGCGCCATGGAGGCACTGGCAGCCGGTTTCGGTCTGCACTTCACCTACGAGCGTGAGACTGCGCCTTGGCTGCACCCCGGCATCAGCGCCGCTGTCTACTGCGGCGGCAAGCGTTTGGGCGTCTTCGGCAAGCTCTCCAATGAGATCAACGGCGAGCTGGAGATCGCAAAGGAACAGAAGGACAGCCAGAACATCTACCTCGGTGAGCTGGACTACGAGGCCCTGATGAGCTGCGTGGACGGTGAGCTGCGCTATCAGCCGCTCAGCCCCTATGCTGCCGTCAAGCGCGACCTGGCCCTCGTCTGCGAGGAACAGGTCGCCTGCGGCGAGATCGAGGAGACCATCAAAAAGGCAAGCCCGCTCATCACCGATGTGAAGCTGTTCGATATCTATCGCGGCGAAAACCTCGGCGCGGGCAAGAAGAGCATGGCGTTCTCCCTGACGCTGTCCGACCCCAGCGCAGAAGTCTCTGCCGAACAGGTCGAGCGCACCGTCAAGAAGGTGCTGGGCAACCTGAAGTTCAAGCTCGGCATCGAGATCCGCTGATTCAAAATAAGAAATAGAACAAGGCAAAGGCCGTCTGTGCAAGCTGCATGGGCGGCCTTTGTCTTTGTGCAAACCTGCCAATACTGTATGAGATCTGTGAAAAAAGAGAACGCGCAAAAAACGCGCTGGGAGGTAAAATCGGGGCAAACCTGAAAAAACGGACGCCAAAATCCCCTATAAACCTATTGACATTCTGGGAAAATGGGTTTATCATACGGCCAACGAAAAAATCAACGCAAAAAGGAGGGGACAGGCATGGACTGGGACGTCATCGCAAGCTACCTGCCGCAGTACGAAAAAGCGGCGTGGCTGACGCTGCGGCTGGGTGTCATCGGCATCGTGTGGGCCATTGGCATCGGGCTGGTCTGCGCCGTGCTCCAATACGATAAAGTGCCGGTGCTGCGCCGCCTTGTGGGGGCGTACATCCAGCTCAGCCGGAACACGCCGCTGCTGGTACAGCTCTTCTTCATCTACTACGGCCTGCCGAAGGTGGGCATCAAGACCAACGCAGAGATCTGTGGCATCGCGGGTCTGGCGTTTCTGGGCGGCAGCTACATGGCCGAAGCCTTCCGCAGTGGGCTGGAGGCCATCGAGCCCATCCAGACCGAGAGCGCGTACAGCCTGGGCATGACCCGGCTGCAGACGCTGCGCTACGTCATCCTGCCGCAGGCGGTGTCCGCCAGCGTGCCCGCCTTCATGGCCAACGTCATCTTCCTGCTCAAGGAGACCAGCGTCTTCAGCGCCGTCAGCCTGATGGACCTGATGTTCACCGCCAAAGACCTCATCGGCCTGTACTACAAGACGCCGGAGTGTCTGTTCCTGCTGGTGGTGTTCTACCTCATCATCCTGCTGCCGGTGTCGCTGCTGGGCAGCTGGCTCGAAAGGAGGGTGCGCTATGCCGGATTTGGGTCTTGAGGTCCTGTTCAAGGGCAAAAACCTCATCCGCCTGCTGGGCGGTCTGGGCGTGGCGCTCAAGATCAGCGCCGTGTCCGTCCTCATCAGCCTGCCGCTGGGCATCCTGCTGGGTGTGCTGATGACCCTGAAGAACCCGGTGGTCCGGGGCATCCTCCGGGTGTATCTGGAGGTCATCCGCATCATGCCCCAGATGGTGCTGCTCTTTCTGGTCTACTTCGGCACCACCCGCGCTTTCGGGTGGGACCTCTCCGGCGAGACCGCGTCGGTCATCGTCTTTGTGCTGTGGGGCACCGCCGAGATGAGCGACCTGGTGCGCGGGGCGTTGATCGCCATCCCGAAGCACCAGTACGAGAGCAGCGAGGCGCTGGGCCTGAGCCGGGCGCAGACCTACTGGTACATCATCATCCCCCAGACCGTGCGGCGGCTCATCCCGCTGTCCATCAACCTCATCACCCGTATGATCAAGACCACCAGCCTTGTGCTGATGATCGGTGTGGTGGAGGTGCTCAAGGTGGCCCAGCAGATCATTGAGGCGAACCGCATGGCCAGCCCCAACGCCGCCTTTGGCATCTATCTGACGGTATTTTTGCTGTATTTCCTCGCCTGCTGGCCCATCAGCCTGCTGGCGGGCTATCTGGAAAAGAAATGGAAGTGACCCGGACATGTCAGAACCGATCTTGACCGTGGACCATCTGGTGAAAAGCTACGATGGTCAGACGAACATCCTGGATAACGTGAGCTTTGGCGTTCAGCCCGGCGAGGTCATCGTCGTGGTGGGGCCGTCCGGCTGCGGCAAGAGCACCCTGCTGCGCTGTCTGAACGGATTGGAGCCGGTGCAGGCAGGCCGGGTGCAGCTGGGCAGCGAGACCGTCGCCTACGGCGGCAAGAATCTGGCGGCCCTGCGCCAGCGCATCGGGATGGTGTTCCAGAGCTACGAGCTTTTTCCCCACCTGACCGTGCTGGACAACATCCTGCTGGCCCCCACCAAAGTGCAGAAGCGCCCCAAAGCCGAGGTGCAGCAGGAGGCCGAAGCCCTGCTGGACCGCGTGGGCCTGCTGCAAAAGGCCAAAAGCTACCCGCGGGAGCTTTCCGGCGGCCAGAAGCAGCGCGTTGCCATCGTGCGGGCGCTGTGTATGCACCCCGAAATTCTGCTCTTCGACGAAGTGACCGCTGCCCTTGACCCGGAGATGGTCCGCGAGGTGCTGGACGTCATGCTCGACCTGGCCCGCGAGGGCAAAACGATGGTCATCGTCACCCACGAGATGCAGTTTGCCCGTGCCGTCGCGAACCGTGTGCTCTTTCTGGACGGAGGCCGCATCGTCGAGGAGGCCCCGCCCGCACAGTTCTTTGACCACCCTCAGACCGAACGTGCGAAGAAGTTCTTGAACACCTTCACGTTTGAGGCGGTGAAGTGACCGCCCGCTTATTTTTCAGAGGGCGAGCCTGAGAGGTTCCAAGCCAGCAACTGCAACTGTGTGCAGTTCAGATAAATCAAATGGGAAAGTCATCATAAAGCAAAGGAGAACATACTATGAAAACCAACAAGATCACCCGCCGTTCCTTCCTGCTGGGCATGGGGGCCGCAGCAGCTGCCAGCGCTTTGACCGCCTGCGGCGGTTCGTCCAGCTCCACGGCGGCTTCCGCTTCCGGTTCTGCTTCCGGTTCCGCTGCGGGCAGCGACACCGTTTACCGCACCCTCGATGAGATCAAGGCCGACGGCACCGTGAACATTGGCGTCTTCTCGGATAAGAACCCGTTCGGCTATGTGGATGAGAACGGCGAGTATCAGGGCTACGACGTCTACTTTGCCAACCGTCTGGGCGAAGACCTGGGCGTGGAGGTGAACTTCGTTTCCACCGAGGCCGCCAACCGCATCGAGTATCTGCAGACCGGCAAGGTGGACATCATCCTCGCCAACTTCACCGTTACCCCGGAGCGCGCTGAGGAAGTCGATTTCGCCCTGCCCTATATGAACGTTGCACTGGGCGTCATCTCGCCGGACAGCAACGTCATCACCAGCCTGGATGACTGGAAGGCCGACGACCAGATGATCGTCATCTCCGGCACCACGGCAGAGACCTATCTGGTCAAGAATTACCCCAACATCCCGCTGCAGAAGTACGATTCCTACGCCACGGCCAAGAATGCACTGGAGAACGGCAACGGCGTGGCATGGGCCAACGACAACACCGAGGTCATCGCCTTTGCCAAGCAGAACCCCGGCTACACCGTCGGCATCCCCTCGCTGGGCAGCGCCGACACCATCGCCCCGGCCGTCAGCAAGGGCAACACCACCCTGCTGGACTGGATCAACGAGGAGATCACTGCGCTGGCCGATGAACAGTTCTTCCACAAGGACTACGAGGAGACCCTCGTGGATACCTACGGTGCCGACTATGAGGACGAACTCGTCGTCGAGGGCGGCGTCGTGAACGCATAAACCAACCTAAAACAACAGCCCCCGTGCCAAAAGCACGGGGGCTGTGTGCGTTCCGGGGAGAGGGGCTCACTCGACATCCTCATATTCTGGGGTGTTCTCTTCTTCGTCGAGGTCCTCGGCGTGGATGCGGTCATGCAGACGCTGGCGGAACTCCTGGGCAGGGATGCCGCTCTGGTTCGGGGTCAGGTCGGGGGCAGGGTTGCCGTCCGGCAGGTGGGCACCGAATGCGGGCACGAAGAAGAACTTGCGCACAACGAAGATGAGCGCGATGGCACCCACGCTGAGCAGGTTCTCAACGGCGGATTCGTGGCCGACCACCATGTGGCGGGCGATGGCGTAGAGCAGCACTTCCAAGCTGCTGCCGGGGCTGTGCTTGGCCAGCATCTTGATGAACTCGATGCCGATGACGATGTCCAGCGCCCGTTCCAGAAATGTGCGGATCTCTGCATCGTTGCCGTCGAACAGCAGGCCGGGCATCCATTTCAGCAGCGGCACGATGCTGAACAGCAGGCCGATAAGGACCAGCCCGGAGAGAGTAATCTCCAGCAGGGTGGATGCCTGGATGATGTAGTTGCGCAGCGCGGTGCGGCCGTGGCTTTCCACAGGGTGGTTGTGGGGTTTGAGCATAGTTCATTCTCCTTCGCATCTTCACGTCTTGCGGCAGATCTGGCAAAAAACGCCAGACTTTTCTTCATTGTAGCAAAGAATGGAAACGAAGTCAAACGAATGGAACACGCGAGTAAAAATTATTGGGCGGCCACATAGCCGGACTTCTGAATGCAGGCGCGGCCTGCGTCGGTGGAGAGCCAGTCGTAGACCTTGCGCTCCGGGGTGTCGGGGCCGGAATCCTGCCGGACTGCGGCATAAAACTCGTTGCACAGGGGGTAGCTCTCGTCCGCGATGGTGTCGGCCGAGGGGGTCACGCCGTCCACAGCCAGCAGCCGCAGGCCGGGCTTGGAATACATCTCCGAGATGTAGTAGTAGACCGAGAAGCCGATGGCGTTGGCCGCGTTGTTGTACTCGGCGATGTCGTCTACCAGTTCGCCCATCATGGCAGGGGCCAGCTCGGTGGGGGCGTCCATCAGCTCGCCGCCCTGGATGAGCAGCTTCTGGAACAGGGTCTGGCTGCCGGAGTCCTCCCGGCGCTGGAAGGCCACGATGTCGGCATCCTCGCCGCCCACGTCCTTCCAGTTGGTGATCTTCCCGGCGTAGATGTCCCGGAGCTGCTGCCGGGTCAGGCTCTGGACGGGGTTGTCCTCGTTCACGATGAAGACCAGCGCGTCCCGGCCAATGGCTTTCTGGTCCAGCGGGGCACCGTCGGCCTTCAGCTCTTCCTTGACTGACTCCGGGGCCTCGTAGGCGATGATGAGCCGGGTGCCGTTCTCGGTGTCGCCGTAAAGGCCCAGGTTCCGCCAGGCCCAGGCGGTGGTGTTGGTGGTCACGGCGCTCTGGGCCGCTTCCAGCTCCATGCCGGTGGTGTCGGCCATGATCTGCGCAATGAGCGGGATGCAGGCCGTGGAGCCGTCGGTGACGGGAAACTCGTCCTCGGTGAGGATGGGCACTGTGGGCACTTCGCTGGCGGAAGAGGCGGGTGCTTCGGACGAAGCGGCACTCGATGCCGGTGCGCTGGAAGCGGCCTCTCCGCAGGCGGCCAGCAGCGCCGCCGTGGAGACGGCCCCCAGCCCCAGCAGGAAGGAACGGCGGGAAATTTTAGACTGTTTCATGGTGAAACCCTCCCTCAATAGAAGTAGTTGTCGGTCTCGTCGCTGGTGGAAGTGAAGATGCTCTGGCAGTAGATCCAGTTGCCCTCCACGTCCATCCAGCCGTAATCGAAGCCCTTGCGCGCAACGAAGACGCCCGCAGGCAGGGGCGCACTGCTGTTGTAGCGGGAGTACTCGCCGCAGCTGCCCAGCCCGGCCAGGACGACCGCGCCGTCGCTGTTCAGCAGGTCGTACAGCCAGGTGCTGCCGGGGCCGCGGTAGCTGATGGAGAAATAGAAGTCGTCCTCCGTGGCAGCCACGGGCCAGAGATAGCCGTCAAAGTCGTCGCCGTAGCGGGCGGTGAGGTCGGCCATCGAAAGGGTCTTGCTCAGCGTCGGCCCGGCGAGGGTCAGGGTGGTCACATCGTAGTTGTCGTTGTCGTACTGGCGCAGGTTGACCCAGCCGCTGCCCTGGTCGTAGAGGTCGGTGCGGTGCAGCGCTTCCAGCGGCGCAACCGTCGTGTCGGTCCGGATGGCACCGGTGTCCATGTCGTAGACGCGGAGGGTGCCATCCCTGGCGTAGATGTCCAGCGTGTTGGTGCCCAGGGCCATGTTGTAGAGGTCGAGGGTGTCGCCGGTGTTCAGGTCGTAGAGGAGGTAGCCGTCCTCCCGGTAGAGCACGGTCACGCCGGGCGCGTACCCGCTGATGGAGTCGTCAAATTCGCACAGCACGGTGCTGGTCATGTCGCTGACCAGATCCACGAGCTGATACTTGCCCTCGTCGGTCCGGAAGCTGGCAAGGCCCGCGTGGAGATAGGTGACGAAGCCGCTCCGCTCCTCGCCGGTGGCCGCATTCAGCAGGGAAGTGGACTCCAGACTCGTGCCGTCCGCGTTGTAGGTGTCGATCTCCACCCAGTCGGCGGGGGCCAGCGGGTCGTCGATCCCGGCGGAAAGGCGGTACAGCAGGCCGTGGAAGTTCTGGTAGACCACGGTGCCGTCCTTTTCCTGGATCTGAACGGCAGCATACTGGTAGAGGTCGTCGTTCTCTTCATCGGGCGCAGCATCGCCGGGGGCATAGAGGCCAAAGGCCAGCCGGTCGCCCGCCACAAGGCAGGTGTAGGCGTTTTCGGGCACGGGGTACTCGGTGCCCGAAGCAAAGTCCAGCACCCGCACGTCGCCCGCTGCATGGTCGTGCAGGGGCGAATAGGCGAAGCTGGTGGGGGTGGTCAGAACGAGCACGCCGCCGGAAAGGCGGACGTCGTATTCGCGGTCAAAGGTGTAGAGCGCCTCGCCCGTCCGGTCGAAGATGCCGCTGCGCCGCCCGGCGGCGGTGTCCGGGTCAGACCAGGTACAGACGAACCAGTTCGTCTCGCCGGTCTGGCTGTCGGTCAGCAGATAGGACGTCTCGCTGGCAGGGGACTGGTGCACGACCTTGTCGCCGCAGAGGATGGTGTTCCCGCCGAGGGAGTCATAGCTGGAGAAGAGCCGCAGCCTGCCGTCCCGCAGGGAGGAGGCGTCGTATTTGGGCGGTTCCTCCTCCTGCTGGGGGTGGGACACGGGCCGGGACGGCGTGGGCAGCAGCGAACAGGAGGTGAACACCCCCGCCGCCAGTGCCAGGCCCGCCGCCGCGCAGCCGATGCGGAGAAGATTCTGTTTCATAATGCAGTACCTCACAGGTCACAGGGACGAAATGCGGATGGGCTTTCCCATTTGATTATAATACGAAACACCCGGACAATCCATTGCATTGGAACATTTGGGTATGGTTACAATTTGGTTACGACCGAAAGTTCAGTCGAAGTTTGCAAAAGCAGATGAAAAGCGGACGCTTTTTGGTCAAAGTGCTAAAGGAATGTCGAAATCCTTGTAAAAAATTACGACAAGTGGTATAATTTAACAAGACAAAAAGATCGATTTGTTTGTGAGAAAAACGTTTGGAGGGAATTATCATGAAAACTGTTGCACAGACTGTGATCGAAGCAGATCGTTTTTACACCATCGCTGCCCGCACCGGCAGCGTCATCGAGGCGGCTGCTTCCACGAAGAACGAGGAGACCGTTCGTCTGGGCAAATACGACCACAAGCCCGAACAGGAGTGGGCGTTCATCCGCGTGGGGGACGGTGTCTACCGCATCCGCAACCGCGCTTCCGGCAAACTCCTCGACCTGATGATGACCGGCACCGCCAACGGCACCTGGCTGCATCTGTGGGAGGATGTGGGCGGCACGTCCCAGATGTGGACCGTGGAGCCTACCCCCGCCGGCACCGTCCGCCTGCGCTCTTCCTGGGCCAGCGGCAAGTGCATCGACACCGTGGGCATGGGCGTCTCCGATGGCGCACAGCTGCAGATCTGGCAGGAGACCGCCGGGGAAGACCAGCTCTGGACCATCTCCGAGGTGAAGGACCGCGCCAGCGCAAAACGCGCTGCCAAAAAGGACGAGCCCGCCGCCGCTCCCGTTGAGGAGAAGGCCGAAGTCAAGGCAGAGGAGAAGCCCGCAGAAGCCGCTCCTGCGGTCGAGGCCCCCAAGGTGGAAGAAGTCAAGGCAGAGCCGGTCAAGGCGGAAGAGAAGCCCGCAGAGGCTGCTCCTGCTGTTGAGGAACCCAAGGCCGAACCGGCCAAGGTAGAAGCAAAGCCCGCAGAAAAGGCTGCCCCCGCAGCGGTCAAGGCTCCGGTCAAGAAGCCTGCTGCCCGGAAGACCAGCCGCGCCGCCCGCAAGAAGGCTGCTGCAAAGAAGTGACCCTCTCAGGCATCGCGCAGCGATGCCAGCTCCCCCAAAGGGGGAGCCACTGGCGCGCCGGTTTTGGCTGTGCCGGGATGAACAAGGCGTAATAAAACCATAAACGAAAGTGCTCCGCTGTTTCGATCCACAGCATCGCTCCCATCACTCTTTGTCAGAGCATGGGACAGATGCCGCTGGTCTTGACAGCGGAGCACTTTTGTTTACGATATCAGAATACCTTCAGCAGTCAGCAGGGATTGCCCGACCTGCCAAAGGCTCCCCCCCTTCGGGGGAGCTGTCTGCGCAGCAGACTGAGAGGGTATCATACATTCATCATGCTGCGCTGCGCGGCGGCACGGAACTGGAGAGCTGCTGCGATGAAGCCCTTGAACAGGGGATGCGCGCGGTTGGGACGGCTCTTGAACTCCGGGTGGAACTGGGCACCCAGATGGAAGGCGCGGCCCGGCAGCTCCACGGTCTCGACCAGACGGCCGTCGGGGCTGGTGCCGGAAATGACCAGACCCTTTTCCTCCATCTCGCTGCGGAAGTCGTTGTTGAACTCGTAGCGGTGGCGGTGGCGCTCCCAGATCTCCGGTTCGCCGTAGCACTCGGCCATCTTAGTGCCGGGCTTGACGGTGCAGGGGTATTTGCCCAGGCGCATGGTGCCGCCCTTGGGGATGTTGCCCTGCTGGTCGGCCATCAGCGCGATGACATTGTGCTGGCCGTCCGGGGTGAACTCGCTGGAGTTCGCATCGGCGTAGCCCAGCACATTGCGGGCAAACTCCATGACCATGATCTGCATGCCCAGGCAGATGCCGAAGTAGGGCACATGGTTCTCGCGGGCGTACTGTGCGGCCTGGATCATTCCCTCGATGCCGCGGTCACCGAAGCCGCCGGGCACGATGATGCCGTCCACATCGGTAAAGGCTTCCTTGCAGGCGGCTTGGTCAGTCAGGTCTTCGCTCTCGACCCAGCGGATCTCCACTTGGCTGTCGTTCTCAAAACCGGCGTGGTAGAGGCTCTCCATAACGGAGAGGTAGGCATCGTGCAGCTTGACATACTTGCCCACCAGTGCGATGGTGCAGGTCTTGCTGCGGGTGGCGATGCGGGAGACCACCTGCTTCCACTCGGTCAGGTCGGCAGGGGGGACGTCCAGCTTCAGCTTCTTGACCACCACATCGTCCAGACCGTTGGTGTGGAGCATCAGCGGGCACTGGTAGAGGCTGGGCATGGTCAGGTTCTCGATGACGCACTCCGGCTGCACGTTGCAGAAGGTGCTGATCTTGCGGCGGATGTCGCCGCCCACACTGCCGTCGGCACGCAGGATGATGATGTCGGGGTTGATGCCCATGCCCTGCAGCTCCTTGACGGAGTGCTGTGCAGGCTTCGATTTGTACTCGTCCGAGCCGGAGATGTAGGGCACCAGCACGACGTGGATGTAGCAGCAGTTGTCGCGGCCCTGCTCCAGGCCCACCTGACGGATGGCCTCCAGGAAGGGCTGGCTCTCGATGTCGCCGGTGGTGCCGCCGATCTCGGTGATGACCACATCGGCCTCGGTGGAGGAGGCCAGGTTGTAGATGTAGCTCTTGATCTCGTTGGTGATGTGGGGGATGATCTGGACGGTCTGGCCCAGGTATGCGCCCTGGCGCTCCTTGTTCAGCACGTTCCAGTAGACCTTGCCGGTGGTCAGATTGGAGTATTTGTTCAGGTTCTCGTCGATGAAGCGCTCGTAGTGGCCCAGATCGAGGTCCGTCTCGGTGCCGTCGTCGGTCACGAAGACCTCGCCGTGCTGCAGCGGGCTCATGGTGCCGGGGTCCACGTTCACATAGGGGTCGAGCTTCTGGCTGGCGACCTTCAGGCCGCGGCACTTGAGCAGACGGCCCAGCGAAGCGGCCGTGATGCCTTTGCCCAGACCGGAGACGACGCCGCCGGTGACGAAGATGAATTTTGCCATAAAAATGGTCCTCCTCTATCTCGTTTGATTCTGATACTTTTCCCAGAAGCTCCCTTCGGCACCGCGCAGGCGATGCCGCAGCCCTCCCAGAGGAGGGCTGTCTGCGAAGCAGACTGTGGGGAGCTCGTTTTCCGACATAAAATTATAATCCTAATCCTCGTAAGAATCAAGGATTTCTTGTGCGATCTCGGCACGGTCGCGCCGGGTGTCCATGGCCCGCTTTTCGATCAGGCGGTGGGCGTCGGCCTCGGTCATGCCTTCCCGCTCGATGAGGCAGCATTTGGCGCGGCTGACCAGACGCACCTGCGCGATCTTTTCCTGCATCCTGGCGTTTTCCTGCCGCAGGCGCAGCAGGCGGTGGTTGCTGGCTGCTGCCATGTGGATGGCCTGCAAAAACAGCGTGTTCGAGAACGGCTTGCTCAAAAGCAGCACGCCCTCGTCGCTCATGGAACCCAGCAGCTGCTCGGCCGCTGCGGCCTTGGCCAGAAGCATCACGCCCGCGTCAGTCTTTTCCACGGCGGCAGCGCACAGCTCATGGCCAAACTCATCGGGCAGCGGCGCGTTGACCACGATGAGCTCAAAATCCGATTCTAACATCCTGCGCCGGGCCTCGGCTCCGCTTGGCACGATCAGAGGCCGGGGGTATCCCAGCTCCGCCAGCCGTGCCGAGATATACTCGTTTGAGCTGGCTCCGGCACTGACGATCAGAGCACGTCCCATTCGGAATCGCTCCTTTCCTTTTCCCTCTCTTTTTCCGGTAGCTTACCGCTCAGATGGCGTTGAAGTAGTGGATGCGCTCGTACTCCGCCGGGTCGGCGGCATTCTTCAGGGCAGCGCAGCGCTTCAATTCCTCCTCGTAGTAGCGGTGAGAGAGCTCCTCCGGCAGCACGGCGCGCAGGAAGTCACTCTCCTGCGCAGCCTGCACGGCTTCTTCCAGCGTGGAAGGCAGCTTTTCCAGCCCAAGGCCAGCGGCCACGGCGGGGTCGAACAGATTCTTGTTGATGGGGGCCTGCAGTTCCAACCGGCGCTCGATGCCGTCCAGACCGGCGGCCAGGATGAGGCCGATGGCCAGATACGGGTTGCAGGCGGGGTCCGGGCTGCGCAGCTCCATGCGGCAGTTGTCGCCCTGCACCTGCGGGATGCGCACGAGCTGGCTGCGGTTCTGGCGGCTCCAGCTCACGTATTTGGGGGCCTCGTCGCTGCCAAAGCGGAGGTAGCTGTTGGGCAGGGGATTGGTGAAGACGGTCAGCGCGCGGCTGTGTGCCAGCACACCCGCCATAAAGCTGCCCGCGATGCTGTCGGGCGCGATGTCGCCCTCAAACAGGTTCCGTCCGTCCATGTAGAGCGAAAGGTTGATGTGCAGCCCGCTGCCAGCCTGGTCGGCCAGAGGTTTGGGAAGGAAGCTGGCATGGATGCCGCTGCGCATGGCCACGGCCCGCACGATCTGCTTGAACATCATCACGTTGTCGGCGGTCTTGAGCGGGCCTGCATAGTGGCAGTCGATCTCGTTCTGGCCGTTGCCGCTCTCGTGGTGGCTGTGCTGGGGGCTCATGCCCATCTGCTCCATGGTCAGGCAGATGTCGCGGCGCAGGTTCTCGCCTGCGTCCAGCGGGGCCACGTCGAAGTAACCGCCGAAGTCGATGGGGACGCGGGTGGGGCGGCCATGGTCATCGTTCTCGAACAGATAGAACTCGCACTCGGCCCCCACGTTGCAGGTCAGCCCCAGCTTGCGGAAGCGACGGCTCATCTGGCGCAGGAACCCCCGGCAGTTGCCGCCAAAGGGGTCGCCGTCCGGCCGTTCCACGTCGCAGAAGAACTGCATCACCCGGCCCTCGGTGGGGCGCCAGGGCAGGATGGTCACGGTGGAGAGGTCGGGCCGGAGCACCAGGTCGCTCTCTTCCACCTTCATGAACCCGGCAATGGAGCTGCCGTCAAAGCAGACGCCGTCCTCCAGCGCCTTGGGCAGGTCCCCGGCCAGCACGGCGATGTTCTTCTGTGTGCCGAAGATGTCGCAGAAGGCGAACCGCACGAATTTGACGTTGTTGTCCTCCACAAAATCCAGGATATCCTGTTGGGTCGTATAGCTCATAAGGATGATCTCCTCTCAAGAAAAACGCCTAAAGGCCTGCCCTCGCAAAAGAGCAGGTCTTTAGGCTGGTGTAAGAAATAGGAAAAGGAGAATGGCGAATGAAGTTCGACAGCCTAAGATGCTTTATGAAATGCGCTGGTAGATCAGACGTAGTAGAGCATCTTGCTGTAGCTGGGCAGAGGCCAGTAGTCCTCGCCGCAGATGGTCTCGGCATCGTCGGCTGCGGCGCGCAGGGCGTCCATTGCCGGGATCACGTTGTCGTGGAAGGCCACAGCCTTCTCGCTCTCGCTGGTCAGAGCCTCGGCAGCGTCCACCACATCCTGCAGCACGTCGATGGCGTCGCTCATGGCGTCGGCATCGGCGCTCAGCTTGGTCAGGGTCTTGGTCTCGCTGCGGACGCTGAGCGCCTCGCTGACGGCCAGCTTGGTGGCAGCGGTGTTGGCGACCTCGCTCATGTAGGAGTTGACGGCCGGCAGCAGCTGCTTGCGGGCCATTTCGAGCATGGTCAGCGCCTCGATGTTGATGATCTTGGCGTAGTGCTCCATCTCGACTTCGTAACGGCTCTCCATCTCCACCTTGGTCAGGACGCCGAAGTCCTCCATCAGCTGGATGTTCTTCGGGTCAACGAGGGCGGGCAGAGCAGCCGGGGTGTTCTTCTTGTTGGGCAGGCCACGGCGGGCAGCTTCTTCTTCCCACTCGGCAGTGTAGCCGTTGCCGTTGAAGATGACGCGGCGGTGGTCGCGGATGGTGCGCTTGACGAGGGCGATGGCGGCGCTGGTGAAGTCGTCGGCCTTCTCCAGCTCGTCAGCGTAGCCCTTCAGCTCCTTGGCGACGGCGGTGTTCAGGATGGTGTTGCAGTCGCTCAGGTTCTCGGCAGAACCGGGCATACGGAACTCGAACTTGTTGCCGGTGAAGGCGAAGGGGGAAGTGCGGTTGCGGTCGGTGGTATCCTTGCTGAACTTGGGCAGGACATCCACGCCCAGATCCATCTTCATCTTGGTGGGGCCGGCGTAAGGAGAATCGGATGCGATGGCGTCGATGACGGCTTCCAGTTCCTCGCCCACGAAGATGGAGATGATGGCCGGAGGTGCCTCGTTGGCACCCAGACGGTGATCGTTGCCAGGGGTGGCGACGGAGGTGCGCAGCAGGTCTGCGTACTCATCGACTGCCTTGATGACAGCGGCCAGGAAGACCAGGAACTGCAGGTTCTCCATGGGAGTGTCGCCGGGGTCCAGCAGGTTCTCGTGGGTGGTGCTCATAGACCAGTTGTTGTGCTTGCCGCTGCCGTTCACGCCCTCAAAAGGCTTCTCGTGCTGCAGGCAGACCAGACCGTACTTGGGGGCGATCTTCTTCATCAGCTCCATGGTCAGCAGGTTGTGGTCGATGGCAACGTTGGTGGTGTCGAAGATGGGGGCCAGCTCATGCTGGCAGGGAGCCACTTCGTTGTGCTTGGTCTTGGCGGGGACGCCCAGCTTCCACAGCTCCTCGTCCAGTTCCTTCATGAAAGCGGAGACTTCGGGGCGGATGACGCCGAAGTAATGCTCTTCGAGCTCCTGACCCTTGGCAGAGGGAGCACCGAACAGGGTGCGGCCGGTCAGGATCAGGTCCTGACGTGCCTCGTAGTCTTCCTTCTTGACGAGGAAGTACTCCTGCTCCGGGCCGACCGTGGTGGACACGTAGTCCACATCCTTGCCGAACAGCTTCAGGATACGGATGGCCTGATTGGACAGCGCGTTCATGGAACGCAGCAGAGGAGTCTTTTTATCCAGCGCCTCGCCGGTGTAGCTGACGAAGGCGGTGGGGATGCAGAGCACATCATCCTTGACGAAGGCGTAGCTGGTGGGGTCCCATGCGGTGTAGCCGCGGGCCTCGCAGGTAGCGCGCAGGCCGCCGGAGGGGAAGGAGGAAGCATCGGGTTCGCCGCGCACCAGCTCCTTGCCGGAGAACTCCATGATGGCGGTGCCGTCGCCCACGGGGGAGACGAAGCCGTCGTGCTTCTCACTGGTGATGCCGGTCAGCGGCTGGAACCAGTGGGTGTAGTGGGTGGCACCCAGCTCCATGGCCCAGCGCTTCATCACGCTGGCCACAACGTTGGCCACCTCGATGTCCAGCGGAGCACCCTTATGCAGGGTACGTTCCAGGCTCTTGTAAGTCGCGCTCGGCAGGCGCTCCTTCATCACATGTTCGTTGAAGACCTTGCTGCCGTAGATTTCCATAACATTTGCTGCCATAAATCCTACTCCTTACTTGATCTTGTTTCTTTCCACACATCGCAAAAACCCATCCACGCCGATGTGTTTTCACGCGAAAGCTTGCTTAAACAAAACGACGCTGCGAGTCAGGAGGTGACCCACAGCGCCGTTGCTGTCTATAGCATGATTATAGCTTACAGGGCAAAAAAAGGCAATAGACAAAACTGACGATTCTGCACAAACACGCTCTCGTTTTTTTGGAGATTTGCGCGCTTGGTATGACTTTTAGATGACCTGGAACAGGAAAAACTTCAGGTAGTTCGTCTCCGGGACGCCCCAGAGGATGGGGTGGTCGGGGGCCTGCTGGCGGACTTCGATCTGCCGCAGCTGACGGTGGGCGTCTTTTGCCGCCGCCTTGAGCATCTTGATGAACAGCTCCTCTGTGGCAAAGTGCGAGCAGCTGGCCGTGGCCAGATAGCCGCCGCGGGGCAGCAGCTTCATGGCGCGGTAGTTGATCTCCTTGTAGCCGCGCATGGCATTCTCGACGGTGCGGCGCGCCTTGGTGAAGGCGGGCGGGTCGAGAATGATGAAGTCGTAGGGGTGGCCCTCCTTTTCCAGCCGGGGCAGCAGCGCAAAGGTGTCCTCGCAGAGGAAGTCCATGTTGTTGAGGCCGTTGCGTTCGGCGTTCCGCTGGGCCATGGCGATGGCATCGGCGCTGATGTCGGCAGCGGTGACGCGGGCGGCCCCGCCCCTGGCTGCGTTCAGCGCAAAGCTGCCGGTGTGGGTGAAGCAGTCCAGCACGGTGTGCCCGGCGGCGATGCGGGCCACGGCGCGGCGGTTGTATTTCTGGTCGAGGAAGAAGCCGGTCTTCTGGCCGTTCTCGAAATCAACGTGGTAAAAAACGCCGTTTTCGCAGATCTTGGTCTGGGTGGAAGCGGGGTGGGTCTCGCCGGGCAGCTCGAACCAGCCCTTGTTCTGCGCCAGCCCTTCCTTGGCGCGCAGAGCCTCATCGTTCCGTTCGTAGATGCCGTCGATGGTCTGGCCGTCGGCCCGTAGCACTTCTGCCAGAAGGGGGAAGAGGAGGGGCTTGAGTTTTTCCATGCCGACGCTGAGGGTCTGAGTGACGAGGATATTCTGGAACCGGTCCACCGTCAGGCCGGGGAACTGGTCGGCCTCGCCGAAGATGACCCGGCAGGCCGAGAGGTCGTCCGGTTCCAGAACGGTCTTGCGGTAGTTCCAGGCATACTCCACCCGGCGGCGCCAGAAGTCAGCGTCGAAGGTATCGTTGGCGTTGCGGGAGATGAGCCGCACCCGGATCTTGCTCTGGAGGGAGAGAAAGCCGGTGCCGAGGTAGGCCCCCTTGGGGCTTACCACATCGGCCAGCGTGCCGTTTTCCGGCGTGGCCTCCGGTGCTTCGAGGATGTCGTTCTCGTATACCCACGGGTGGCCGCCCACCAGCAGCCCCTCAGCGTGTTTGTTGACTTTGTAGATGGGATAGTTGCGGGTCGATTTCATAGAAACTCCTTGTGTTTGAGATACGACAGGCTGAGCGGGGCGGCTGTATTGCAGAGGTGCGCTCTCCGCCGCACGAGGAAAATGCTCCCGGCGATGCGGCCCGCTTTCAGCGCTGTATTTTTTGATTCAGATCCTCTTTATAATATCATAAAACCGTGTTAGAATAAATACAAAATCCAACAGAAATGAGGGCAAAGCAATGGAGATCGAACGCAAATGGATGGTGAACGGCTGGCCGGAGGGAGCGGATTTCCCGGAGATGCCGCTGCAGGAGGAATTCGCGATGCGGCAGGGGTATATCAGCGTCCGCCCCACGGTCCGCATCCGGGAGGAGGCCCGGACGGGCGGCAGCACCGACTATATCCTCTGCTTCAAATCCGGTGGCGGGCTGGCGCGGGAGGAGATCGAACGCCCCATCGACAAAGCGTTGTTTGACGATTTAGAGACGAAGATCATCGGCAGGCCGCTCATCCCGAAACTTCGCCGCAGCTATCTGCTGCCGGACGGGCTGGTGCTGGAAGTGAACCATGTGGACGAAGGCCAGCCCACCGAGTTCTGGTACGCCGAGGTGGAGTACCCCACGGTGGAAGCAGCCTTTGCATGGCAGCCGGAAAGCTGCGGCCTTGGCGATTACCTCAAGGATGAAGTGACGAACCAGCCCGGCCAGAGCATGGGCGAATACTGGGTGCAGACCCGCCTGTGAATGCAAAAAGAGAACCGCCGCGGCGGTTCTCTTTTTTGTTGCGCTTATTTCTTGTGGTACTTGCGGCCCTCTTCCTCGTAGGCGGGTTCGCAGGTCAGGTAGATGCCCAGCTTCTTCACGGTGTCGTCGTCCACGCTGGACAGGATGACCGTGGAGTGCATGTCGCAGCCCTTCAGCTTGGAGAGCTGGTGCAGGGCCATCGCAGCGGTGGGGTTGGTGGCAGCGGAGCTTGACAGCGCGATGAGGATCTCATCGGTGTGCAGGCGGGGGTTCTTGCTGCCCAGATAATTGGTCTTGAGGGTCTGGATCGGCTCGATGGCGGCCGCAGAGACAAGATCCATTTCCTGGTCGATGCCGGCCAGTTTCTTCAGCGCATTGAGCAGCGCCGAGGCGGCTGCACCCAGCAGAGGGCCGGTCTTGCCGGTGATGACGGTGCCGTCCGACAGCTCGATGGCGGCGGCCGGTGCCCCGCCGGTCTTCTCCGAGACGGCGTGAGCGGCCTGCTCCACGGGGCGGCTGCCCAGCGTAAGGCCTGCCTGGTTCATCAGAAGTTCCAGCTTGTAGACCTCGCTCTGGACCTGTGCGCCGTTCTTGAGCGCACACAGAGACTTGAAGTACCGGCGGACGATCTCATTGCAGGAGGCCTCGCAGCAGGCGGCATCGTCCACGATGCAGTTGCCCGCCATGTTCACGCCCATGTCGGTGGGGGAGTGGTAGGGGCTCTGGCCTGCGATCAGCTCGAACATCGCGTTGACCACCGGGAAGATCTCAATGTCGCGGTTGTAGTTGACGGCGGTCTTGCCGTAGGCTTCCAGATGGAACGGGTCGATCATGTTCACATCGTTCAGGTCGGCGGTGGCGGCCTCGTAGGCCAGGTTCACCGGGTGCTTGAGCGGGATGTTCCAGATGGGGAAAGTCTCAAACTTGGCATAACCGGCCTTGACGCCCCGCTTGTGCTCGTGGTACAGCTGGGACAGGCAGGTGGCCATCTTGCCGCTGCCGGGGCCGGGGGCCGTGATGACCACCAGCGGGCGCTCGGTCTCGATGTACTCGTTGCGGCCATAGCCCTCGTCGCTCACGATGCGGGCCACGTCGTTGGGGTAGCCGGGGATCTTATAGTGGCGGAAGGTGCGCACGCCCACGCTGTTCAGCTTGTGCTCAAAGGCTTCGACCTCGGGGGCGGCGGTGTACATGGTCACGCAGACGCTGCCCACGAACAGGCCCATGCCCTGGAAGGCGTCGATGAGGCGGAGAACGTCGAGGTCGTAGGTGATGCCGTAGTCGCCGCGCACCTTGCTGCTGATGATGTCCTGCGCGCTGATGACGATGACGATCTCGGCCTGCTCCTTGAGCTGCAGCAGCATCTGCAGCTTGGAGTCCGGCTCAAAGCCCGGCAGCACGCGGGAGGCGTGGTAGTCGTCGAACAGCTTGCCGCCAAACTCGAGGTAGAGCTTGTTGTCGAACTGTGCGATGCGCTCCCGGATGTGCTGGGACTGCATCTGAAGATATTTCGCGTTGTCAAAGCCTTTTTTCATGGAATGCTCCTCTTCCTGATTCTACAACTTCATCTCCGGCACGTCGGTGGTGCGGCGAGCCGGAAGGTCACACAAACACTTTATAGTATAGCATACGACAGGCTTCGGCGCAATTATTTTTTGAAGGCTTCCTCGTGCTCCAGGTGCTCAAATTCTTCCAGCTCCTCGATGTCCTCTTTCAAGAACATCAGGCAGAAGCTGATGAAGAGCAGCAGGCAGGAAAGCCAGATGGCCCGGCTGCCCATGGGGGCCAGTGCAAGGCTGCCGAGGCCGGCACCCAGCGCGAACAGGAAGATGATGGCGAAGTAGTGAAGCGCCTTGCCGAAGGCTTTGGTGTTGCCGCCCACCAGCCATGCGCAGAGGGAATCCATGCCGCCGCGCAGATTGCCGATGCACATGGTGCTGGCGAAGGCATAGCCGTTCACCTTGCGGAAGGATTGTACCTGCATGGCGCAGGAGAAGGAGACGAGGGAGTTGGCCAGAAGATTCAGCTCCTGCGGCAAAAAGCCCACGACGAAGAGCATCAGGATCTCGAACAGCACCACCAGCTGACGCCAGTGGAGCCACTGCATCCGCTTGAGCTTGAGGCGGATGAACTCGGCCACAAAAATGCCCAGTGCAAAGGCGCAAAGGGGTATCAGGTAGCGCAGTGCCTCGCCCCACTTGCCCGCAAACAGCTTGACGGCCATCAGCACGATGTTGCCGGTCTGGGCGTTGGCGAAGACCTTGCCGCGGTATAAATAGGTATAAACATCCTGTAAGCCGCCTGAGACGGAGAGAAACAGAGCGGTGATAAAAGCTTCGGACATCTGTCCGTGAGGTTTGAGAGATGGCATAAAAGCTCCTCCTTCTATCCAGAAAATAATTCCATGCCATACTATAGCGCAAAACCGGCGTTTTGTCAAAAACTGTGCCATATTTTTTATAGATAATGACGATTCCGGGCGGGTATCGCAGGATGCGCTTTGTTTTGCAATGCGGCGCAGACTGTGGTAGAATACAGAAAACAGCTTTTTTCAGGAGAAGGAGGGGCTTTCTGTATGCCCAATATCATCGAGATCACGGATTTCCACGCGCCGGAGCTGGACCC
>OKTL01000542.1_pt1 | contig 20092 bp, 20 predicted proteins | sample 1606211 | NCBI WGS metagenome assembly OKTL01 (sample SAMEA3879538, study PRJEB24766) | human gut metagenome | biome: human-associated habitat; feature: feces | place: USA | collected 1985/1987 | reverse complement strand
TATTAAAGAAGAATGCCATGAAAGAGCAGGCAAATGATGTATTTGAGATATGCAGCTATGTGGATGGATTGGAGAAAAAGATTGATTCCATGACGGAAGAACTTACCAATATGCAGAAGCAGATCAAGGAAATGCAGGAGGATACGCTGGTCAATAATGCAAAAAAGGCATTATCAGAGGCACAGGAGCGACTTAATACCAGATGCAAACAGATAAAATCACAGGTGTTTCAGGTGAAAGTGCAGGTGAAATCTACTGCAAAAAGCATTGTATATGAGGCTAAGGTAAAAGGCAGAGAAGCATTATACAGAGTATCAGAGTTCTTAGGAATAAAGAATAAACTTCTGAATATTCGGGAGAATGTAAGAGGAGCAATCAGAACTACGGATAAGGATATAGCCAAAACTGCATTGCTTGGAAAAGGACTTCGTGAGGCAGGACAGACAGCAGCCAATGCATTTCGTACTTTTGCAGATAAACTGGAGGTAGATTATTCACAGAAAGAACAGAAGCATACAATAACTAAAGCAGTGCTTGCACCGATGAAAGCAGTAAATAATGTGCTTGTATCAATGGAACTTCATCTGGACGCTTCGATTGATAAGCTGGATAATCTGGCAATGAATGTGCAGATAGATAAGGAAAAGCGTATGGAGAATACGAAGAGTGAGGAGCAGAATGTACCTGACAGGGAAGAAGCAGAGTCGGAGAGAGTCAATGCAGAGATTGTGTATGTTCCGATGGTAGCTGAAGCACATGAATATCAGTATAATGCCGATGCATTTGAGGCTAGAGGTGGTGCTGATGTGAAAGTGGGGACAGCAGAGAAAGTATCGAAGGTAAGAGAAGATAAAGCCAGATAGTAATTGGGGCGTGGGAGAATATCCTGCGTCCCTATTTTATTGATTCTACACTATTGTCATCGCTACGGCAGATTGTTATATACATGTGGCATTTTATAATAAATGACACACGTAATTGCGTAATAATATAATTGTGCGAGGGGAGTAGATAAAAATGAATGAGCACCTATCAGCATTTGTGGGATACCTGACAGATAAAGAAAAATCGAAATCTACGATTGAAAGCTATACCAGATATGTCAAAAAATTTTTGAAATATGTGGATGGAAATGAGATAACAAAGGAGCTGGTTATGCAGTACAGGGGGCTATTGGAGCGTGAAGGCTCTGCGTATTCCACGATTAACCTGATGCTTGTTTCCATCAATTGTTATTTAGAATATGTACAAAAGTCGAATTGTCGGGTGAAACTACTGAAAATCCAGAAGAGAAACTATGTGGATGCAAGGATGACGGAAGCAGAATATGAGCAGCTGTTATCTTATGCACATACCCATAAGGAAACGAAATATTATCTGATTATGAGTACCCTCGGTACAACTGGTATTCGGATACAGGAACTTTCCATGTTTACTGTGGAAGCGTTATCAAAAAATAATGGAAATATCGAGATACGAAACAAAAATAAGACCAGAACCGTACCAATTCCAACGCATTTGAAAAAAGAACTTCTAAGCTATGCAAGAGAGAATAATATCACGATAGGTGCAATCTTTCTTGGCAGTCGTGGTACTCCGATTACAAGAGAAGCAGTCTGGAAAAAGCTAAAGAAGATAGCAGAGGAAGCAGGCGTTGATTCAGATAAAATATATCCACATGCATTCCGGCACTTCTTCGCTTTCTCATACATAAAAGAATATCACAATGTATGCACACTGGCAGATATCCTCGGTCATTCAAGAGTAGAGACAACCAGAATCTATCTGCAGCAGACATTGGATGACACCAGAAATCAGATAGGCAGCATGTATGCGTTACACAACCGGCATGTCAGAGAACTGCAAAAAAAGAGCAGGGCATCATAATTCCATACCATCAAAAAACTCATTAATTGAAACATTGAAAATCTGTGCAAGGGCAAGAAGTTCAGATACCTTGATATTGTAAAGACCGCATTCAAGTTGTGCATAGGAACCTCTTGAAATCTCAACGCCCAGAAGCTGCATTTTTGCTACAGTTTCTTCCTGGGTTAATTTATGGGAATTGCGTATTTTACGGATGTTTGCACCTATATTGTATTTGTCCTTATCTTGGCGGATTTTCAAAATAACACCCCATTCCTGTTAGCTATACATAGCAATTTGGAATTATTCTAATGGCAAATCTGCATTATGCTGCTAGCTATATCGAGCAAAGAGCACATTTTTGAAAAATCTTTCAGTATAAATTTAAAAATCACATCTATCACAAGAAATATATACAGAAAAAACAATTAAAAACAGTCAAATTATTACAGCAATAGTCATAATCTGCTGGAAAAGGTTCACACAATACAATATTGTGTGGAATCTGTCAATAGAAAAAATCAAAAAGATTTGTCCTAAAAATCAAGAAATATTGATAAAAAGTAAATCAGTCAACGCAAAACCATACACAGAATTTTTAACAAGCGGAAAATACCGTAAAATCGCAGAATTATAGGAAAAGTCTGGTTCACACAATATTGTATTATGTTTACAGAAACTAATTTCTAATGTAACTGTAGGCAGAAACTTAAGAATTGGAGGTATTGTATATGAGTATTTTACTAGACAGAGTAGATGAAGAAAGAATTAAATTAGATCTAACTGGAGCAGGTTTTGGACTTAGCCAAGCATGGAATAAGATGCTTGAAAAAGTAAAGAAGGCTAACAGCAATGGGATAGGTAATGAATATTTTATTGTTGATCTTATTGTAGCATGTGATAATGGTGGACTTACAAGTTATAAATATAAAGCAGAGATAAGTGTAGTAGTAAGAAAAGAGGATTTATATATAGTCGGATTAGAATTGGCTAAAGGAGAGTATCGTGAATTTCCAAATGTGGAATATAGCCAATACTATCATTTACACTTCAATAATGAGGATGAAAAAAGAAGAAAACTTATGTTAACTGTTCAAACAATAGGTGATGGTATTGCTCAGATTGAAAATGATATTTCGAATCCTGCACAGAAGATTGATGATATGTATTTTAGAAAAAAGAATAGCTGTATTACAATCACAAACATTGCTTTTATCATTTCAGAAGCTGCCAGATTCGAGTTCGTAAGAGATACAGTAAAGCGAATTTATGGTTACTTAAGTAATGACGAAATCACACAGATATATTTAAATCCAAAGTCATCAGGGCGCTGGTATAACTATCGTCCATATTATAGAGATTTACTAGATCATTACAGTAAGATTGCGATAGCTTCGAATAAGGGGGAAAAGAATTTACATAATGAAATGCTGACAGTCGATGAATGCAGGGAATACTATTCTGATACTGTAAAATTCCCAGATGATTATCCAAATTTGGAGGATCTTAGAAAAATCGGATTAATTGAACGAAAATAATAAAGGAGGACCACATTATGGCAGAAGAAACCAAAGAATTTGCGGAAGTAAAGGTAACGGATCAGTCTGTTATGCAGGCACTTTTAGAGGCAGACTTTATGATTCTTGGCACTAAGCTTGTAGCAGAGTATTACAAGAATGGAGAGCAGAATTATTTCCTTCTGATGCCTACAGACGAGGCAGATGCAAGAAGCATTACGGTAGAAGAAATGCTCAATGACATAAAGATACTTGTGGGAGATACCTTAGACACGACAGAACTTATCAACTGTATGAATAGTATTGGAATAAATGTTGATAAAATCAAGGTATCTTTGAAGATGGCATATTTCTATATGATTTCAGATGGAAAGGATAAAAACAATAACAATACAGAGTATGCCTTCCATCTTGAAATTGATACATCGGAAGTGCTTCCAGCTAGCTTCAAGCTTTTTGATATCAATAAGATTGGTTTTGCAATCTGGAATACAGAAAGACCGAAGATTATATCACAGATGAATCTTTATAAGCCAGAAGATCTGCTTGCATAGCAGCTAATACAAGGATAAGTGTTGCAGGAGGTGGTTTTATGGCTGAACAGGGCATGAATTGCATATTAGAGGTAAAGGGAACATTGTGCGGCATCAAAACCACCATGTGCGGCGGTTATGCCAACGACGGATTCCTGTTGTCATCGAATTTTATTATAGATAGGGAAGGATTGTGTGCACTTGTAAAAACGCTTGGAAGCGTATGCGAGGATGCGGTAGAGCCTTTTGTGGAGATGTTGGGAGACTTCAGTACAGAAGTGAAACTGAATTATTCGGATGAGCAGACATTAGTTGTCATCAATTCCGATTCTCTTAAATTCGTCGGATATGATGGAGAAGGAAAATTAGTAGTATTTAATATCGCTCCGGCAGAAATGATAGCAGGGAAAAACAACAGTCTGGCGCAGATTGTGAAAAAAGCTGTGTATTATTTCGGGATAAAAGACTTCACATTTCTATACAGGAGCAATAACATTACATCCAATAATCTGTACAAGGCTTTTGGATATCTTCCGCAGATACCATATGTTATAAAGGATTCCGTAGTAATATGTGGCAGATTTGATTTTAGTAGTGTCTCCAAAAGCATGTTTACGAAGGCAATGACGGAGCTATTTGGAATAAATCAGATGGGAGTCTATCTGGGGGCAGGAAGTTCAAATGTCAGTTGTGCACTTGTAGTACCAGATATGGAAAACTCCATATTAAAATGCAGGAACATTATTTTATATGCACAGTTTGGTAGTAAAGGTGTCCGTTTTTCTATGGAGGGTTCTATAGCGCTGTCTTGTTTTTCGGGAATGGAGTTCTATGTGAAATGTGAATTGTCCATGACAAGTGTTTCCATATCTGCATGCTCTATGCCGACTAATACATATACTATTCCGAAGACACCTCTAACTATATGTAACAGCGGATTGCAAATTGGCTTCGATGAAAAAGGACTTAATTTTGCGATTATGACTCAGATAAACATAAGGAGTCTTATGTGGTATGGCGCACTCCGCATGTCATATCAGGGAACAACAGTAATGCTTGATATGCTGAGCATGGCGATGAGTGAGGTATCACTTGCAGCACTTGCAGAGAATCTGATTGGTCTGCCTCGTGATAAAGTATCTGCACTTGATATAATCGCAGTCCGTACATTCAATCTGAATACTTCACAGGCTGATACCAAAATTGACTTCAAAAACAAGACGGATAACCAGATTATTGAACTTATCAATACAGCATTAAAGGGCATGAAAAAGGAATTTCTGTTATCACCGGATTCCGCCAGCATCACGAGAATGCCAAATAATAAAGCCTGTGATGTTCTGAATGAACTCACTATGTTCCATTATTGGATTAACGAGAATGGGGAACTGTCATTTCCTCCACAGGCATATTACTCATCCAGCCATATCTGCATAGGGAAATACAACTTTGAAAAAGGTATCTTCTTCTGTGGAAAAATGGATTTATTTGGATTTGGCATAAAGGTGATGTTCTCCGCACTCTATGGGAATGGATTCATGGGATTTGCTCAGATTGATGAGATAAATACGAAATTCATTAAAATATCAGGCTCAAGGTCAAGCAGACAGATGAAAAATCCGGTGCTTGGAAATTCGACAAACAGTACATTATCCCTGCTTGTAAATGATTTTTCGACAGATAAGGTGATAAAGAATCCGGCGATAGTGTATGTCAGTGTCAGCCGAAACAGCTGCGAGTTCTATATTGATGCTCATTATGAGCTGTGTTCGTTCTTTTCGTTTGATACGCTTATGTACTATATCAATAAACATATACACATTGCAACAACCATTTCATATTTTAACATGATATCGGCAAGCATATATCTGGATGTGGCATACGCAAAATTTTCATCTGCGAACTTTGAATTTTCCATATCACTTGACTGTATGGGATTTCACAGGAAAGTAGTGAATCTGACAAAAGCAATAGATGACGCAGTTGCAGCATATAATAGGAAAATCAATGACGCAAAGCGGCAGATAAGTGATGCCTCTAACAAAGTCCGGACATTGCAGAATGATATCAACTCTTATCACAATAAGATAGAGGACTGCAAGCGTACCATCAGGAATACCAGCAGATGGAAACGCTGGTGGGTGGCAATCAGAGAAGGCATTAAAATAGCAGCATTTGAAACTGCAATACTTACCATGAAAGCAGCGATGACGGTAGCAGAAGGAGCACTGGGGATAGCAAACAAGGTTCTTGAACTTAGTGGAAAACTTGGAACAAATCTGCTTAATGCAGTAAATTCAGTTATCAGAGGGGCGTTGGATGCGTTCTATATTAACAGTGCAATGCTTCATATTCTGGTAAATGGCAATACCCGAATGGTTGAGGGTGCGATTGATATGAAGGTACTTGGCAAGGATATCAATGTTTCATGCAGCTGCAATCTTGATACGCTTGCGAAAAAGCCGATAGAGTTTTTAGAAAACTGTATTCTCGATCAGATTAAATCCATCATAGACAGTTTGAAAAAAGGTGAGTATGAGTATGTGGCTATTGATGAGCCTCTTACCTACAGATACATTGAAGAGCCGGAAGAACTGCTTACGATATCGGAACTTGCTAATCTGGGTGCAACACGAATGGACAGTTATCAGGATATGTTAAAAGAACTGTCCGAGGTGTACATAGATGAAATGAAAGATACTTCCCCGGATTTTGAGGACTGCGATACACAGATAAAGGAAACAGCGACGCAGCTTTCCTATATCATGGAGAGTGCAGCGGCAAATACATGTCTAGACGGTATGGATGAACTGTCTGCCCGCTTACAGGAAGGGCTTGAAAACAATGAATTCAGTGATGAGGATGCAAAAGAAGTAAAAGCCTGTATAGAAACATACATGGAAGAGTTAAGACCTGCAAACAGCATAATTACTGAAGCAGCAGCACAGGTACAGATGCAGACAGAGCAGATGGATACGGAATATAAGTATACACGACTTCGCAGGGTAAGAGAAGATAATGAGGATTCCACAGGTGTTGACACCTTGGAGTCCAAAGATTATGACAAGCTGTACAATGAAATGGAATCAGTTATAACAAAATACTTCCCACCGGGTTCAGGAAAAGGACTCTTTAATTTCACAGACGAGCCAATGTTTTATGAGATGCTCAACGAAGCCAGAGACGAAGCAGGATGTGCAGTAATACCGACTGAAGTGGAGAAAGAAAACAATACACTATCCCTTGACGGATATCGCATGCTGAAAAAATCGGTATATATTCCAAGACTTGATTAAACTTCCAATTGCCATAACCTGCAAAATACGATAAAATATTAGCAAATCCGTAAGACACAAGGAGTAACAGTTATCATGCGTTCTATCGGAGCTTTGATTAGATGCCATTTGCCTTTACGGATATTGAGATGATATTCAATGAGGAGAGGCATGCAGTGGACTGGATCTTCCGCTATGGCAATGAGAAGCTGGCAGGAGTGGAATGTGTACCTTTAACAGGGCTGATAGGGAATACCTTCGGAAGTATCTTCTCCAATATGGACGATAAATGGCTGTGCACTTACGAATGGGCAACGTAGTATGGAGAACGTCTTGAGATTATGGCTTACAGTCCGGAGATAGATACAGAACTTAAGATTATCTGTTTCCCGACATTTTCGGGACACTGCGGATGTATGTTATTCCCGTTGGATGAGATACACTGTGTACAAAAACAAGATGAGCTGTCGGAGATATGGAAGAATTACCTGTTAAAGCAGGAATAAATGCTGTGACGAATTACATAAAGAGACTTAAAAAATGTCGTTTCATCACAATAAGTGGTGAGATGGCATTTTTTATGAGAAATTTTATGTGAAAATTGAACAAATTGCCGCATGAACCTTGAATAAAATGGGGGGAAATGGTAAAATATTTCCTAATATGTATGATAGAGAATTTTCTATCAATGACATATAAGGTAGACGCAGATGATAGGATACACGAACTGCCATACGGCTGCGAGCCAAAAGCAGTTTAATCCACAGCTATAAGAGAGGAGGCATTTTATGAGAAAAAAGATAAGCCGGATAAAAAGAGGTCTGGCAGTAATGCTATCTGTCTGCATGGTATTCGGTATGGCACCGATTCAAGCAGGAGCAGAGGAAAATGATTCAGAAATTGCAGTGCAGGCAAATGATAGTGCTGGAAAGACTGAACAGCAATCCACGGAAGAGGAAGAGTGTAAGCATGAGGGTGTTGAAATAACTTTCAACAGCAACGGTTTCGGAAACTGCCCGAAATGCAATGCAACCGTATATCAGCCAGCTGTTGAAACAACTGATAAATATGATATTGACGATGACAGCATGAAAGAGACTGTTTACGAAATCAGCAATGCAGGTCAGCTGTACTGGTTTGCAGGACTTGTAAACGGCACTCTTGATGGAGTTGAACAAAACACATTAGCCAATGCAATTCTGACAGCCAACATCACAGTAAATGAAAATCTTCTTGATTCCTTACAATACGATACAGAGGGCAACGTTTCCAACGGAAGTGATTTTATAACCTGGACACCGATTGCAGATTGGATGGGAAATCGTACAACACAGTATTCAGGAACGTTTGACGGAAATAATAAAACCGTAAGTGGTTTGTACTTTAATGGTGATTCAACATGTATTGGATTATTCGGAAGTTCAGAATCCGATGGCAACATAAAAAATGTTGGAGTCGTTGATTCCTATTTCAAAGGGAATGATCATGTGGGCGGTGTGTGCGGAAACAATGCTGGCACAATCACAAACTGTTATAATGCAGGGAATCTTACCGCTATTGAGTCATCTGCTACTATAGGCGGTATATGTGGATATAATAATGGTGGCACAGTCACAAACTGTTATAACACAGGAACTGTTACCGCTACCGGCTTAGTAGCTTCTGTAGGTGGTGTGTGTGGCTGTAGTACTGCACCAATTTCAAACTGTTATAACATAGGAACCGTTACTGCTACTAGCTCAGGTGCTGATATAAGCGGTATATGTGGATACAATTTTGGTCCAGTCACAAATTGCTATTACCTCGCAGACACAGAAGATGAAAATGGCGGCAAAACCGCCGCACAATTCGCAAGCGGTGAAATTGCGTATCTTCTCTCACAAGGTTGTACAGTAGGTGAAGGTGAAGATGCCGTAACTTACAGTGGCTCTGTATGGGGACAGGCACTTGGCGGAAATGGTGATACATATCCTGTTCTGAAAAAGGCAGGGGATGTTGAGAATACAGTATATCGGAATGAAACCTATCCAGGTTGTGAAGGCAATCCGGGTGATCTGGTCTATTCGTATTCAAATACACAGAAAGCTCCGGCTTATGCTGAGCACACCGATGAAGATTTAGATGGCAAATGCGATGTTTGTAAGCTGGATTTTAAAACATTTGAACAGCTTGGAAAGCTAATTACCAAAGTTAAGCAGAATTTAAGTGATGGAAAGTACGCAGATGTGCAGTACACGACAGCTTCTATTGATGCTTTACGAAAGGCTATTGTTGTTGCAGATACTATTACAGAGGCTTCTTCTGATACAGATGTTGCAACAGCCTTTGATAAGCTGCTTGCAGCATCTACAGTAGGTGCAGATGGACTGATAGCGGCAGATCACAATATTGTCATATCATTTGCGGATGCTCAAAGAGGCATAGCATCAGGAAATGGATGGTATGCAAACGGCGATACCGTTACCCTTAAAGTAACACCAAGTATGGGCTACATCTTCAGCAAATGGACCCAAGATAAAGCAGGCAATACATCTGTAGGAACAGAGAGTACATATACCTTTACCTTAGGTGCTGATAGTCCGGATGAATATTATGCATGGCTTGACGAGGTAAAATATACAGTGTCATGTGAAAGCACAGAAGGTGGAACCTGCGTGGCAAGCACATCAGACGGAAAGTACGTATATGGACAGACTGCAACAGTGACAGCAACAGCGAATGATGGCTATGAATTTGTAGGTTGGAAGGATAGCTACGGAACAACGGTAAGTACGGATGCTGTTTACAGCTTCACAGTGCTTGGTGATACTGCATTGACACCGGAATTTGTCAAGATTAAGACAGATGAAGGAAATGAGATTGCTTATGTAACTGTAAGTTTCTACCATCAGTCAGGAAAGCTTTTGGACAGCCAGAAGCTTGTTTTAGGCGAAGGAAAGATTACCACTACAGTAAATGCACCAACAAAGGTAGGCTTTGACTTCCTTGGATGGTCTGCAAAGGCAAGCGGTGCAACAGCAGAAGATGTGGTTGATTTTAGAACTGCAACCTTTAGCGAGAATACCAGTCTTTATCCGGTATTCAAGGCACAGGATATTACTTATACATTGACAGTAGGTTCACAGACAGAGCAAAAGGCTCCACAGTCTAGTGTTACGGTTACTGCAGATCCGATTGAAGGTAAACAGTTTGTTGGCTGGAAGGACGCAAATGGCAATATCGTAAGCTACGATAGCACATATACTTTCATCATCACCGGAGATACCACATTGGAAGCATATTATGAGCAGGCAGACAGTGAGGTAGTAAAAGAGCCGATGATAACAATAGCGCAACCAACCTACGAGGATATTACCGGTGGATATAAGATGGCATTTTATTTCAACTATACGGTTCCGGAGGACTGTAAGTTGGTAGATATTGGTATTATCAGAAAGAAGGGTGATCATAAGGCAGATGGAATTACCCTTGAAACAGATGGCATATCACAATATTCCGTGTTATCTAAGTTGGGTAGCGAAGGACAGTTCTATTATACAAAATCAAATTATTATGGAACTGGACATACAGTTACGGGCTATATGATATATGAGAAGAATGGAATCAGATATACAGTGTATAGTGATTCAATATATGGTGTAAAGAATAACTAATTTAAGTGAAAGGAAGAAAAAAGAAATGAAAGAAGCTTATGAAGTGGCAGAAATGGAAATTATTGAATTTGAAACAGAAGATGTGATTACTACCAGTGGTGGTGAGATTGGTGGCGGTGATGAAGGTTTCGGAGACTAAGAATGCCATTATACTGGAGGCGGCGGTGTAAACCGCCGCTTTTTCCGAATTATAAAGAAATTATGTAATTATTCAGAATAGATATATGCGGAACCACGGATATCGTATGAAACAGTACATATCAATGGTAGTCATTATCAGCCAGTACAGAGGAGATTGATTGTGAAGATAAAAAACATGATTTTAACAGTAGTATGCATTTGCTTTCTTTGCTTGTTTGGAAGTATGCGGGTATATGCGGCAGAATACTATGGAGATTTTCAATACGAAGATAATGGAGAAAACGCATCAATTTATGCGTATAATGGAAGCAACAAAGAGGTTACCATTCCTGCATATATCAATGGCAAGGCAGTAACAGAAATCAAGGATTATGCATTTTTATTATGCAATTCGGTAGAGAAGATAATCGTACCATCTACAGTTACAACGATTCATGCAAATGCATTTTCCGGTGCTGGAAATCTAAAGAATGTGGTACTTGCTTCCGCAGATACCAAAATTGAGGATTCCAATGAGAATACGGATAAGAAAGATACAGATAAAAACGGAAACAATAATAGTCAAAGCAACAACATAGGGGATTCGACCAGTTCAAAGGATAATAAGACCGATACAAAGAATACAGCAAGTAACAGTACCTCGACAGCTAATGTCACACCACAGTATAAAGTGACTGTAGATTCCTCTGTAGATACAGCCGCAGAGGAAAAGAAGCTTGCCGAGCAGTACAGTACAGAAAACAAGACAGATGACGGCACTACGGTAAAAAATAGTGATACAGAAAAACAGAGTAGTGGAACAGAAATTGCGGGAATTGATGAAGGCTTAGATGCAGACGAAACTGCCATCAGCTCGAATGCAGATACAGCCTCCGAAAAATCACAAAGTATGCCGGTATGGGGAATTATATTGCTAGTAGTTGTAGTTGCGATTGCAGTGGCAGGAACGGTTTTATTTATCAGGAAGAAAAAGAAACAGAAGTAGAATTATAATTTGAATGGAATCAGAGGTCATATATGGAGAGCTTTACAATCCGACTTGCAGGGCAGTATTTTGAAATCTGCCCTGTCTGTGATTATATCAGAGAATATTGCAAAGATTATATAGTGGCAGATGATGCAGTGCATGGAATCGGAGATAGTGCAACTGTGCGTGAGACAGGGGAGGTGACAGGAAGTACCACAAATGGTGCAATAGAGACACCATCCCATTTTCACATTGCCACCACGCAGTCCGATATCGACTTTGAGCGTGAGAAATCCGCCAGAGAAGATATCAAAGAGGGCATTCCCATCAGGCATTTTTCCGATGCATACTTAGAGACACTTGCGGTCTATCGCAAGATTGCAGACCACCTCTTATCCTGCGATACCCTGCTTTTTCATGGCTCGGTCATTGCTGTAGATGGCGAAGGCTATCTTTTTACAGCGAAAAGCGGTACCGGCAAGTCCACCCATACACGCCTATGGAGAGAATATTTCGGGGAGCGTGCTGTCATGGTAAATGATGACAAGCCGCTTCTTCATATCACAGACTCCGGCATGACCGCTTATGGCACACCATGGGATGGCAAGCACAGACTAAGTACGAATACCGCAGTACCGCTAAAGGGCATCTGCATATTGACAAGAGACACCACTAACCATATCGATCCGGCAGAGTCACATGCAGTATATCCGCTGATTGTCCAGCAGACGAACCGTAGCCTTACAGCAGACGGAATGAAGCAGACACTATCTCTCATAGACCGTATGCTTAATGTTGTGCCGGTCTACCGGCTTGGCTGCAACATGGATATCGAGGCGGCGAGGGTGGCTTATGAAGGAATGAACAGACTTATGAAACAGGAGGAATCATAGATGAGATTAAAAGATACATTTATCACACACGATAGCGATGGAGAGCAGGTACTAATTGATGTAACCAGTTCATTTGCCGGACTTGTCAGAAGCAACAAGACAGCGGCATTTATCGTGGAATGCCTGAAAACAGATACTACCGAAGAGCAGATTGTTGATGACATGTATGAAAAGTACGATGCTCCGAAAGAGGTACTGCAAAAGGATGTGGAGTCGATTGTGGAGAAGCTGCGTGGCATTGGAGCATTGGAGGAATCGTGAAGACATCTTATGAGGAATATCTACGGAAATATCATACTCTCACATACAAAAATGTAGGAGTGAGTATGCTGCCACTGTTAAAGCAGGGACGGGATTCTTTTACAGTGCGTGAGGTGAAGCAGGGCGAAAGTTGTAAGTTATGGGATGTCGTATTGTATAAAAGAGGCACAGACCAGTATGTGCTTCACAGAATTATCAAGGTATACGATGATTCCTATGATATCCTTGGCGATAACTGCATTGGGATAGAGCGTGGAATCCCTAAAATAGATATTCTTGGTGTGATGACAGACTTTACCCACAAAGGGAAGCAGTACAAGACCGAAGACATAAGATACCGATTGTATGTGTGGCTGTGGTGCAGACCATATAAGCTGCGGATATTTTTAAAGAAGATCAGAATGAGATTACAATCTGTTTTGAGAAAAAAGAAATAGATTTTAATTGAAGGCGGTGATTATATATGAGAAAAGCCAATAAATCCGCCCTGCACTTTATCAATGAGGTCGCAGGCAAAAGCAGATTATATATCTTATTCCTTCTGTTGGTGCAGATGGTACTTGGCATCAGCAGTGTTTTTTATGCCTTATTACTGCGCGGACTGATTGATGGTGCAGTGGCACATGACAGCTCCAAAATGCTTACCTATTGTATTCTCTTTGCATCACTTGTGGTGGGGCAGATTGCACTCCGGGCAGTTCTTCGATTCTTAGAAGAATACGCTAAGGCAACCTATGAAAATGCATTCAAAAGCAGGCTGTTTGCAGGGCTTCTTACACACAATTACGGAGCAGTCACAGCGACACATTCCGGTGAGTGGATGAACCGCCTAACTTCAGATACTGTTGTGGTGTCAGAAGGACTTGCCACGATTGTTCCGGGCGTAGCCGGGATGGTGACAAAGATGGCAGGAGCACTTGTGGTAATACTTATTATGGAGCCAAGATTCGCCTATATCCTTGTGCCGGGCGGAGTTCTTCTGGTGTTGCTTACCTACATTTTCCGAAAGCAGCTGAAGAAGCTGCACAAACAGATGCAGGAAAAGGACGGACTTGTCCGTATCTTTTTGCAGGAGCATCTTGGAAGCTTGATGATTGTAAAAGCCTTTGGCAAAGAAAGGGATAGTCTTACTGAGGCTGAAAGCCATATGAGTGAGCACAAGAAAGCCCGTATGCGTAAGAATCATTTCTCCAATGTCTGCAATATCGGTTTTGGAGCAGTCATGAACGGAGCCTATGTGTTCGGAGCTGTCTATGGGGCATTCGGTATCTACAATGGCACCATGACCTACGGAACCTTTATGGCGATGCTGCAGCTCATCAGCCAGATACAGAACCCGTTTGCCAATATCACAGGCTATCTCCCGAAGTATTTCGCAATGCTTGCCAGTGCGGAGAGGCTGATGGAGATTGAGGCATATGAAAATGATGAAGTAAAATATATTCCGGATAACAGCACATTCGGCTTGTCTCATGTGGACTTTACTTATCTTCCTCCAGTCATTACCGAGGGAGACACGATTATGCCAATCGTATTAAAGGATTACAGCCTTATGATACGAAAGGGTGAGTTTGTGGCATTTACCGGTCCGAGTGGCTGTGGAAAGAGTACAGTGTTAAAGCTTATGATGGGATTGTATACAGTGGATGCCGGAGAAGTGCATGGCTGTGACCGTTCCATGTTTGCCTATGTTCCGCAGGGCAACCAGCTTATGAGCGGAAGCATCCGGGATATTATCACATTTTCAGATAAGAACAGGACAGGAGATGAAGAAGGCATTCACAGAGCCCTGCAGATTGCCTGTGCAGATGGCTTTATCGCAGAGTTGGAGCATGGGATTGACACACTGCTTGGCGAGCGTGGCTTGGGACTTTCCGAAGGACAGATGCAGAGGCTTGCGATTGCCAGGGCAATTTATTCTGACAGACCGGTACTGCTTCTCGATGAAGCCACCAGTGCACTGGATGCCGGAACGGAAGAAGCAGTGCTTGAAAATCTCCGCAGTATGACAGATAAGACAGTGATTATTGTAACTCACCGTCCGGCTGCACTTAAGCTGTGTGACAGACAGGTAGTATTTGGGGAAGAGAAGTAAAGAAGAATCAGATAAGAAAGGTGATGGCATGCAGAGATTACAGGGCACAGAGCAGACAGCAGCACAGAAGAATGCAAAACATAACATATATAAACAAGATATGCATAAACAAGACATACATACGGATAGCAGTTCCATAGACAGGATTGCGTATGACATGCTTTACCTTGCTTCGATTGGAATAAATATTTCGACAAAGAGCAAGCCGGACGAGAAATGTCTGGAGCATTACCGCACAAATGAAGAAAACATGAAAGCACTTTTTTGTATGAGTGCAAGGCATTTTATAGATGCACTTGTTGGAACAACCTTAAAGCAGGCGGGAGTTGTTTTACCGAAATACTGGGAAGAACGCATGGTAAAGGCAGTCCGCAAGGTGCTGCTCTTTGATGCAGAGCGGAAGAAGCTGTGTGCATGGATGGACAGCGAGCATATCTGGTATCTGCCGTTAAAGGGCATTATTTTAAAGGACTATTATCCGTCAGTCGGTATGCGGCAGATGTCGGACAATGATATCCTGTTTGATGCGGACGCATGGGAGCGAGTGGAGAAGCATATGATTTCTGATGGCTACAAGGCAGAGGCGGTAGGCAAGGGGAACCATGATGTCTATCAGAAGCCGCCCGTCTATAACTTTGAGCTGCATCGCTCACTCTATGGCAAGGGACATGATGAGAGCTGGGTGGAGTATTATAGTGATATCAAGGAGCGTCTGATTTTGGATCATCCGGAGGGAATGTGTGATACAGTTCATAGTGCAAGTGAAAACGATACAGCTAATCAGACCGATAGCATGAATAGCAGCTACGGCTATCATATGAGTGACGAGGATTTCTACATTTACATCACAAGTCACGCTTACAAGCATTACAGCGGCAGTGGTACCGGCTTGCGTACCTTACTGGATTTCTATGCCTATCTGAATGCAAAGGAAGATACACTCGATTTTGATTACATCCGGACAGAGTGCAAAAAGCTTGGGATTGATGATTTCGAGCAGCACAACCGTATATTATGCAGTAAAATATTTGCACCACATCAGACATATAATCAGGCTTCCTTTGAGCAGCCGTTATCGGCAGATGAGTTTGATATGCTTCAATACTATCTTTCATCCGGAGTGTATGGGACATTTGACCGCATGGTCGCAAACCGCATGAAGAAGCAGAAAAACGCAGATGGAAAGAAGAAGCTGTCAAAGCTTAGTTACTATCGGCACAGAGTATTTCCGGGAATGGAGCTGTATGGGAATTATCCGTTGCTTGTAAAGCACAGGTGGCTGATACCGGCGTATTGGTTTTACCGGATTGTGCGTATGCTTTTTAGCAGGAAACGCAGGGATTATATGCTTCGTGAAGTGAAGGCAGTGGAGAAAGTGGCGGCACAGGAATCTGGGAAAAATAGTTGAAGTTGGAAGAAATCTGACAAACACATTTGACAAAATGTCGCTGTGAGTGTATTAGAAAAGTGCTTGAGAATCCGCAGGCAATTAAAACTCCGGTTGTAAGGAATGGAAAGCAGTCCACACTTGGTTATCAGCCGGATATCTGGAAAGGATGGAACTGATGTACATAATAAAGACAGTAAAAGGTGATATAACAAAAATTACAGATGTGCAGGCAATCGTTAATGCTGCCAATAATTCCCTTTTGGGAGGTGGCGGAGTTGATGGTGCCATTCATCGTGCAGCAGGACCAGAGCTTTTAGCCGAGTGCAGAACACTTCATGGCTGTGAGACAGGAGAGGCAAAGATTACAAAGGCATATAATCTGCCATGTGATTATGTAATTCATACTGTTGGACCGATATGGAATGGTGGCAGGAACAAAGAGGAAGAATTTCTTGCAAACTGCTATTTTAATTCTATGAAACTGGCAATGGAGAATGGAATCAGAACAATTGCATTTCCATCTATATCGACAGGAGTATACAGTTTTCCAGTAGAGCTGGCAGCGAATGTTGCAGTTCATACAGTTAATAGATTTCTGCAGGATAATCCAGACAGCTTTGACTTGGTGGAATGGGTGCTGTTTGATGCACATACTGAGGCGGTATATGAAGCTGAAGTGGATAAGATATATGAGTAATAGAAATGAAATGTCTATTATATCTATTGATGATTCCGGTTTTGTCGATATAATATATTGTGAGAAATGAAGAGAAGGAGATTAACCAAATGGATAACAATGAAGTAGTAGTAACAGAAGAAGGGGCAGCAGTTGTTGAAAATAATACAGGTATTGAAATAGAGCCTTTATTTGAGGAGCAGGTTGATTTTGATACATTCTCAAAGTCAGACTTCCGTGTTGTAAAGGTAAAGAATTGTGAAGCAGTGCCTAAGAGCAAAAAACTTCTTAGATTTACACTTGATGATGGAACAGAGAATGAGAGAACAATTCTTTCAGGAGTACATGCTTTTTATGAGCCAGAGGAACTTGTTGGTAAGACATTACTTGCAATCGTAAATCTTCCACCACGTTCAATGATGGGAATTGACTCTTGTGGTATGTTACTTTCAGCTATTCACAATGTAAATGGTGAAGAAAAGTTGAATCTTGTAATGTTAGACGATTCAATTCCAGCAGGTGCAAAACTGTATTAAGATTTGCACAGTAATTACATATATGTTAGTGGATAATTATATGTGATTTTAAAATTTATGTTGAAAGTAGATAGTAAAAGAGCTGGGTGTCATTGTGCCCAGCTCAATCTTCTACATGGAAGACATCTTCCACCAGCATATTAAAGTATTTAGAAATCCGCAGCATAAACTCGGCAGATGGGGTGCTGTCCCCACGTTCTATCCTGCCGACAGTTTTGGTGCTGTATCCGATAGCAGCGGCAAGGTCATCCTGGTAAATGCCACGCTGTTCCCGGATTTCTCTGATATTATTGGTAACCGCCATAAAAATCCCTTCTTTCAGTTCTATAGCTATAGATATTTCTTTAAATGAAAAACTCAGTGCAAAATCAAAAGGTTTTCTAATACATTCAACATTGTATTTTCTGTTTTTCTGGTATTTTATGTGATATAATTCGATTAAAACTGTTGAAAAAAGCTTAATTGTTTACATGCCAAAATAGCGGCTCGCATTTTCTTCTGCAAAAGTTAATGCAACCCACTTCGTACTGATTATGGATGATTAACTATCTGCTTTTCATTCTTATTCTTTACTAAGTAACTTTGGACTTAAACATATCTCGTCTGCGGCGACTGGGGACATTTTAAGCACTTCCAACAGTTTTTTCATTTCTTCAGTCTCTACGAGATCATATGGGCTTTTATATTCCAGTCCCGGTCTCGTTGTACTGTTGATATGATTTGCGATCAGCGTCATATCTTCCTGGGTATATCCCTTAAAGGTCTTACCTCTCGGAATGACATATCTTATAAATTCGTGATTCTTTTCTATGTGAGGTTTCTGCCATGATGCCTGTGGATCACAATAAAAGATTTTGGTTCTTGGTGAACCACTCTTTGTATATTCGAGAGCTAATGCATTCTTGAAGCATCGTCCGTTATCAGTAAGTATCACCGGAAACAGTTTTCTAAATCTTTTAACCCCTAATACCTTTGTAAGCTTATCAAATACCTCTATTACCGGATCCATCGCTTCTTCTTCAATCAGTATCATTAACATGACTGAATTATTGTTAAACATGATGGTAAGTAGCACCTGTTCTTTTGTTCTTAGTCCTCTAACAGTGTCCATTTCAACCACAGCTGTATCAGGATGTTCCTCCATATACTTTTGAAAATCTTCGTACATTCTTCCCTGTCTGTAATTGAACTTATTACACTTAATTTCCGTCTGCTTTTTTCTACGCTTTTTGTATTTTACTTTACGCCTAAGATCCAAGTTGCTTATGGTCAATTCTCCAGCATCGATATAGTTGTAAATACTTCTTTCAGATACCTTTATTTCATCACTATGCGTATTACATATATGCGATAATGGCTGTCCTTGACGAATAAGCGGTGACAAAATTTCATCCAATGTCTGAAGTTCACCCTGACTAAGTCTTATTCCTTCACGTGACTCTGAACGTACCTTTTTTGCCTTTGCATCTGCCTTTTCTGCAAGATAATAGTACTTGTTATACTTACATGCTTTCTTATTCTTTTCGTTGCATGAATCACATACAAATGGTGCCCTTTCTGTTTTTTTACAAGTATGTGTAACACACCTGTCACAATACTGTGTACAATCATGGTCCATACAAGTCCAACATCTCTTGCTGCAGTACTCATCACCGCAAAGGCCTGTCTTTCTACAACTTGGCGGATAAATGCAATCCGTTCCACAAGAATACGGTGTCTTGACCATTATTCTGTTTTGCTTCATTTCTCTGGTAACACTTGATGTGCTTCTACCAATCTCTTTCGCTATCTGACTAAAAGATTTCTTAGCATAAATACCAGCTTCAATCCTCACTCTTTCTTTAAATGTTATTCGATTATAATTACTCATTTGACTCCTAACCGCAGATAGTAATCACATCGAATCATATCACATAAGATACCTCCTTCTGCAAAAGTTATTGCAACAGATTTTTCTGTTTACTAACTTTTTTGTTGCGTTAACTTTTTCAATTAAGGGCTATAGATATTTTCTTATTGTCAATTATGCAAAATATGTGTCCAATAAAAAGGACTTGCAATTTTATCGGCAATGTCCTGTAATAGCAGAAGCATCAGATTTTCCAAGAACTTTTCCAAATATGTCTAAGCGGTCATTTTCACTAACCTTGATAGGTGAATACTTTTCATTAAGCGAGATAAGGAAGATTCCGTCTGTATCGTTTTGCAATTTTTTAATATAGGCTTCTCCGTTTAGAGCGAAGATGCCGATTTCTCCATTAGCAACAGATTCCTGTTGTAATACCCATG
>OKTL01000540.1_pt1 | contig 20143 bp, 9 predicted proteins | sample 1606211 | NCBI WGS metagenome assembly OKTL01 (sample SAMEA3879538, study PRJEB24766) | human gut metagenome | biome: human-associated habitat; feature: feces | place: USA | collected 1985/1987 | reverse complement strand
CCGGCAGGAAAGACAATAGAGTTTTCGCTCTTTGTAGACAGAGACAATTGTATCTGGGCATACAGCCTTATGGGAATATGGGCGTATGACTGCGGGACCAAAAGTTGGCGGACAGACTTGACCGCTATTTGGTCGTCACGTCCGGACGTAATTATTCATGCGGTGGCACAGGATATAGAAGGCAGGATTTGGGTTGGCAAAGATTATGACGGCATAGACGTGTTTGAGAAGGAAACGGGGAAAGTAACTTCTCTTGTTGCCCACGATGATAATGGACGGAGTTTATCTCATAATACAATTTATGACTTATACGCTGATAGAGATGGTATCATGTGGGTGGGAACTTATAAGAAAGGAGTATCTTATTATAGTGAAAGTATCTTCAAGTTCAATATGTATGAATGGGGAGATATTACCTGCATAGAGCAGGCAGATGAAAATAAATTGTGGTTGGGAACGAATGACCATGGGATTCTTTTGTGGAACCGTTTTACAGGAAAGGCGGAACCTTTCTGGAGAGATGCCGAAAGACAGTTGCCGAATCCGGTTGTGTCTATGCTAAAGTCAAAAGACGGCAAACTATGGGTTGGAACATTTAATGGAGGGCTGTATTGTATGAATGGTTCCCAGGTACGTTCTTATAAGGAGGGTGTCGGAAATGCTCTGGCAAGTAATAATGTCTGGGCATTGGTGGAAGATGATAAGGGGAGAATCTGGATTGCTTCCTTAGGAGGTGGTTTACAATGTTTGGAACCGTCGTCCGGTACCTTTGAGACTTATACGAGTAATAACTCGGCTCTGCTGGAAAATAATGTTACCTCTTTGTGTTGGGGAGATGATAATACATTATTTTTCGGAACTGCTAATCAGGGAGTAGGCATGATGGATATGCGTACTCGTGAAATAAAAAAAGTTCAAGGTCAGAGCGGTAGCATGAAAATGTCGAACGATGCGGTTAATCATGTGTACAAGGATAGCCGGGGACTGATATGGATTGCTACACGTGAGGGATTGAACGTATATGATGTAAGACGCCATCTGTTTCTTGATTTATCTCCTGTTGCAGAGGCCAAAGGAAGTTTTATTGCTGCGATTACGGAAGATCAGGAGCGTAATATGTGGGTATCGACCAGTAGGAAGGTAATCCGGGTAACAGTAGCTTCTGACGGAAAAGGGAGTTACCTTTTTGATTCCAGGGCTTATAATAGTGAGGATGGATTGCAGAATTGTGATTTTAACCAGCGTTCTATCAAAACCTTGCACAATGGAATCATTGTCATTGGAGGTTTATATGGGGTCAATGTTTTTGCTCCGGATCATATACGCTATAATAAAATGCTGCCTAATGTGATGTTTACAGGTCTTTCGTTGTTTGATGAGGCGGTAAAGGTGGGACAGTCGTATGGTGGAAGAGTGTTGATAGAAAAGGAGTTGAACGATGTAGAAAATGTCGAGTTTGATTATAAGCAGAACATTTTCAGTGTATCTTTTGCTTCGGATAACTATAATTTACCGGAGAAAACTCAATACATGTATAAGTTGGAAGGGTTTAATAATGACTGGCTAACCTTACCGTTAGGAGTACATAATGTGACTTTTACGAATCTTGCCCCGGGAAAGTATGTTTTGAGAGTGAAAGCGATAAATAGTGACGGTTATGTCGGCATGAAGGAAGCGACGCTGGGTATTGTAGTCAATCCTCCTTTCTGGATGTCATGGTGGGCCTATTTGTTGTATGCCATCGGTTTGGTGGTCGTGTTTTTCCTGGCACGCTACCGGATGCTGAAACGTGAACGTGAGAAGTTTCATCTTCAGCAGATAGAAAACGAGGTGGCGAAGAACGAAGAAATCAATAATATGAAATTCCGTTTCTTCACGAACGTCAGCCATGAATTGCGTACACCGCTTACATTGATTATTTCTCCTTTGGAGGGTATGCTGAAAGAAACAACCGATGAATTGCAAAGTACACGTTTGCAGTTGATGTATCGCAATGCGCAGCGGTTGTTGCACTTGGTCAATCAACTGCTCGATTTCCGTAAAGGGGAGATGAGTACTCATCAGTTGTCTCTGTCGGAAGGAGATATCATCTCGTATGTGCATAGTGTTTGCAACTCTTTCCTGTTGATGGCGGATAAGAAACACATTCAGTTCTCTTTCTTCTCGGGGATAGATACATTCTCAATGGCTTTTGATGCTGACAAGGTGGGAAAGATTGTCATGAATCTGCTTTCCAATGCCTTTAAGTTTACTCCCGAGGGAGGACGGGTGACGGTGATGATAGAGCATGTGGCTGGAACTCCTGATATGCTGGAGATTAAGATTGCCGATACCGGAATAGGAATAAGTGATGTGGATAAGGAACATATCTTCGAACGTTTCTACCAGGCGGATCATAAGGGGGTAGAGGAAACTACCGGAAATGGTATCGGCTTGAGTTTGGTACGTGACTTTGTAACTTTGCATGAAGGAGAAGTGAAGGTCTTTGATAGTATAGGAACAGGCTCCGTTTTCGTTATTCAGTTTCCGGTAAAGCATGTGGAGACACAGGTGCAATTGCCGCCAGAGACAGGTATATCGATCGGGGAGGAAGAAGATAAGGAGATAAAAGAGGAAACCAGGGAGGAAACGGAACGCAAGGATTTCCCTTTGTTGCTGATAGTAGATGATAATGAAGACTTCCGTATCTTTATGCGTTATAGTCTGGAATTGCAGTATCGTGTCAAACTGGCTGTGAATGGTAACGAAGCATGGGAGATGATGCAGGAAGAATTACCCGATCTGGTTATCAGTGATGTGATGATGCCTCAAATGGATGGTAATGAGTTGTGCCGTCTGATTAAGCAGGATAAGCGCACAGCGCATATCCCTGTGATTTTGCTGACAGCACGGCAGAATACCGAAGCGAAGCTGGAAGGATTGCAGACAGGAGCGGACGATTATGTAACGAAGCCGTTCAATATGACTATTCTTGTGTTGCGTATCCGTAAACTGATAGAATTAAGCCGCTATCATCGTGTCACCCAAGGAATGATTGACCCTGTCCCCAGTGAGATTGTGATTACTTCATTGGATGAGAAATTGATAGAGAAAGCAATCAAGTATGTGGAAGATAATATGTCGCGTACCGAACTCTCGGTAGAGGAGCTTAGCCGGGAACTGGGTATGAGCCGTGTGCATCTGTATAAGAAATTACTCCAGATCACAGGAAAGACACCGATTGAGTTTATCCGCGTGATCCGGTTGAAACGGGCAGCGCAATTATTGCGTGAAAGCCAGCTTCATGTATCTGAGGTAGCCTTCGAAGTAGGCTTTAATAACCCTAAATATTTCAGTCGTTATTTCAAGGATGAATTTGGTGTTTTGCCCTCTGTTTACCAGGAAAAAGAAGGGAAATAACAAATGATACCTCTGAAAAAAACATATCGTCCGGTCACTGTTTAAAAGTTCCTCTTCTATAAAACATTAGAAGGGGAACTTTTCATTTATAGTACTTACTTTTGCGATATGAGAAAATATATTGTTGAACCCTAAAGGTAGGTATGATTATGAATATGAAAAACATTTTCTGTTGCCTGTTGCCGGGACTTCTTTTCGGAGCATGTGCCAATAAGGTCTATGAGGAAACAGGCGATAGCGTGATAGTTAAAGTGCAACAGGAAGTAACGGGAGGTCCCCGACTGGTTCGTCTGCAAGTGATGGGAGATAAATTAATCCGTGTTTCTGCTACTGCCGACAGCAAGTTTGCCGATCCGCAAAGTTTGATTGTTGTTCCGCAGGAAAAACAAATCCCATTTGCCGTCATGCAGAATGGCGATACGATTACAGTGTCTACAGAAGAAGTGAAAGCGTCCGTACTGGCCAGTACCGGAGAGGTGTGGTTTGCGGATAAAGACGGAAAGTTAATCCTGCAGGAAAATAAGGGAGGAGGAAAGACGTTTACTCCGATAGAAGTGGAAGGAACGAAAGGATATACGGTCTGTCAGGTTTTTGAATCTCCCGAAGATGAAGCGTTTTACGGATTAGGCCAGCATCAGGCGGATGAATTTAATTATAAGGGTAAGAACGAAGAACTGTTCCAGTACAATACGAAAGTTTCTGTTCCGTTTGTTGTTTCGAATAAAAACTATGGTATACTGCTGGATAGTTATTCCTTCTGTCGTTTCGGTAATCCGAATGATTACTCCCAGTTGAATCGTATCTTTAAACTTTATGATAAGACAGGCCAGGAAGGGGCGCTAACCGGTACTTATGTGCCGAAAAAAGGAGAAACTCTGGTCCGCCGGGAAGACTCCATCTATTTCGAGAATCTGAAAACGATTGAGAATCTTCCGAAGAAACTGCCGTTAATGGGGGCTAAAGTCACTTATGAAGGAGAGATAGAACCTGCTCAAACGGGAGAGTTCAAGTTTATTCTTTATTATGCGGGATATGTTAAGGTCTATTTGAACAATGAGCCGGTAGTGCCGGAACGTTGGCGGACTGCATGGAATCCTAATAGTTATAAGTTTGCAGCTCATTTGGAAGCAGGAAAGCGTGTGCCGTTGAAAATCGAGTGGCAGCCTGATGGCGGACAGTCTTATTGCGGACTGCGTGCATTGACACCTGTTAATCCGGAAGAACAGGGGAAGCAGTCGTGGTGAGAATATGGACGACGTGATTAGCGGTTATCGTTCGCTGACCGGAAAGTCTCCCGTTATGCCGAAATGGGCAATGGGTTTCTGGCAAAGTCGTGAGAAGTATAATACACAGGAGGAAATGTTGGGAGCACTGAAAGGTTTCCGTGATCGTAAAATCCCATTGGATAATATCGTACTGGATTGGAATCATTGGCCGGAGAATGCCTGGGGAAGTCATGAGTTTGATAAAGCTCGTTTTCCGGACCCGAAAGCAATGGTTGATTCCATCCATGCTATGCATGCCCGTATGATGATCTCGGTATGGCCTAAGTTTTATGTTACTACCGAACATTTCAAGGAGTTCGACGAGAATGGGTGGATGTATCAGCAGTCTGTTAAAGATAGTTTGAAAGATTGGGTAGGTCCCGGTTACCATTATGGTTTTTATGATGCGTATGATCCCGATGCACGGAAACTGTTCTGGAAACAGATGTATGAGCACTATTATCCGTTGGGTATCGATGCTTGGTGGATGGATGCCAGCGAACCGAATGTACGTGACTGTACCGACTTGGAATATCGGAAAGCTTTGTGCGGACCTACAGCGTTGGGTTCCTCTACGGAATTTTTCAATGCGTATGCACTGATGAATGCAGAAGCCATTTATGACGGTCAGCGCGGAGTAGATAATAACAAACGGGTGTTCTTATTAACCCGTTCGGGATTTGCCGGATTACAGCGTTATTCCACGGCTACATGGAGTGGGGATATCGGTACACGTTGGGAGGACATGAAGGCACAGATTTCTGCCGGATTGAATTTTGCCATGAGTGGAATACCTTACTGGACAATGGATATTGGCGGTTTTTGTGTAGAGAATCGTTATGTGGCCGGACAGAAACAATGGAACGCGACAAAGACGGAAAATGCTGATTATAAAGAATGGCGTGAGCTGAATACCCGCTGGTATCAATTCGGTGCGTTTGTTCCTTTATATCGTGCACACGGACAATACCCTTTCCGTGAAATATGGGAGATTGCGCCGGAAGGGCATCCTGCTTATCAGTCGGTTGTATATTATACTAAGTTACGTTATAATATGATGCCGTATATTTATTCGCTGGCAGGTATGACTTGGTTTGATGATTATACAATCATGCGTCCCTTGGTAATGGATTTCACAGCGGATGCTGAAGTGAATGATATTGGTGACCAGTTTATGTTCGGTCCTTCGTTTATGGTATCTCCGGTTTATCGCTATGGTGACCGCAGTCGTGAAATTTATTTCCCTCAAGCAGAGGGCTGGTATGATTTCTATTCCGGCAAATTCCAGGCTGGAGGAGAGAGAAAAGTAATAGAAGCTCCTTATGAGCGTATTCCGTTGTATGTGCGTGCAGGCGCTATCATTCCGTTCGGAGATGATATTCAGTATACGGATGAAAAACCGGCGGAGCACATCCGTTTGTATATTTATCAGGGAGCGGATGGGGAGTTTACGTTATACGAAGATGAAGGTGTGAATTATAACTATGAACAAGGGATGTATGCCATGATACCGATGAAGTATGATGAGGCTACCAAGACTTTAGTGATTGGTGAGCGTCAGGGGGAGTTCCCGGGTATGCTGAAGGAGCGTACTTTCACGGTAGTTACGGTGAATAAGGAGAAAGCCCAACCGTTTGATTTGAACGCGAAAGGGGTGACTGTGAAGTATAATGGCAGCGAGCAGACATTGAAACTGTAAGCTGAATGATAATCCGTTGATGATGATTGGTAAACTAAAATATGGGGGGCTGCCTTATACTGGGGAGCTGCTTGGCATTGGGAGGCTGTCTGATGTTATTAGGAGCATGTAGCAGTTCTCCCCTTGTATCTCCGCGGGAGCGATCCGACTTTAATGCAGACTGGCGTTTTCATTTGGGAGACGGGCTGCAAGCGGCACAACCTGGTTTTGCCGACAATGACTGGCGTGTACTGGATTTGCCCCACGACTGGGCGATTGAAGGAGACTTCAGTCAGGAAAATCCTTCCGGTACAGGAGGAGGGGCACTTCCGGGAGGAGTCGGTTGGTATCGCAAAACTTTTAGTGTAGACAAAGGATGCAGGAAAGATATTTCGCATTGAGTTTGACGGAGTATATATGAACTCGGAGGTATTTATCAATGGTGTTTCATTGGGAGTACGTCCTTATGGATATATTAGTTTCAGCTATGACCTGACTCCTTATCTGAAATGGGATGAACCGAATGTGCTGGCTGTACGTGTGGATAATGCGGAGCAACCTAATTCACGGTGGTATTCAGGTTGTGGCATTTACCGGAATGTGTGGCTAAGCAAGACCGGCCCAATACATGTGGGTGGATGGGGAACGTATGTAACAACCTCGTCAGTTGACGAAAAACAGGCTGTACTGAATCTCGCTACTACCCTTGTGAATGAAAGTGATACGAACGAAAATGTTACTGTCTGTTCTTCCTTGCAGGATGCTGAAGGCAGAGAAGTTGCTGAAACCCGGTCGAGTGGGGAAGCGGAAGCCGGTAAGGAAGTTGTTTTTACCCAGCAACTGACTGTAAAGCAACCTCAACTGTGGGATATTGATACTCCTTATCTGTATACACTGGTTACCAAAGTGATGCGAAACGAAGAATGTATGGATAGGTATACTACTCCTGTCGGTATTCGCACATTTAGTTTGGATGCCCGGAAAGGATTCACGTTGAATGGCAGGCAGACAAAAATTAATGGTGTGTGTATGCATCATGACCTGGGCTGTTTGGGAGCGGCAGTCAACACACGTGCCATTGAACGGCAATTGCAAATTCTGAAAGAAATGGGGTGTAACGGCATACGTTGTTCCCATAATCCTCCCGCACCCGAACTGCTTGATCTTTGTGACCGTATGGGATTTATCGTGATGGATGAGGCTTTTGATATGTGGCGGAAGAAAAAAACGGCACATGATTATGCCCGTTACTTCAATGAATGGCACGAGCGCGATTTGAATGACTTTATTTTGCGTGACCGTAATCATCCTTCTGTCTTTATGTGGAGTATCGGTAATGAAGTCCTCGAACAATGGAGTGATGCCAAAGCGGATACGTTGAGTCTGGAAGAGGCCAATCTGATCTTAAATTTCGGACATTCTTCTGAAATGTTAGCCAAAGAAGGAGAGGAGAGTGTCAACTCTTTGCTGACGAAAAAATTGGTAAGCTTTGTAAAAGGGCTTGATCCTACCCGTCCTGTCACTGCCGGATGCAATGAACCGAATTCCGGCAATCATTTATTCCGTTCCGGCGTACTGGATGTGATTGGCTATAATTATCATAACAAGGATATTCCCAATGTTCCGGCTAATTTCCCGGACAAGCCGTTTATCATTACTGAAAGCAATTCAGCGTTGATGACTCGCGGATATTACCGTATGCCCAGCGACCGGATGTTTATCTGGCCCAAGCGTTGGGACAAATCCTTTGCCGATTCCACATTTGCCTGTTCATCTTATGAAAACTGTCATGTGCCTTGGGGAAACACTCATGAGGAAAGCTTGAAATTAGTCAGGGACAACGACTTTATCAGCGGGCAATATGTATGGACGGGATTTGATTATATCGGGGAACCGACTCCTTACGGATGGCCTGCGCGTAGTTCGTACTTTGATATTGTAGATCTGGCTGGTTTCCCGAAAGATGTCTACTATTTGTATCAGTCGGAATGGACGGATAAGCAGGTGTTGCACCTTTTCCCGCACTGGAACTGGACTCCGGGACAGGAGATTGATATGTGGTGCTACTATAATCAGGCTGATGAAGTGGAACTGTTTGTGAATGGAAAGTCGCAAGGAGTGAAGCGTAAAGACCTTGATAATCTGCATGTAGCTTGGCGTGTGAAGTTTGAACCGGGAACGGTGAAGGTCATTGCACGAGAGAGTGGTAAGGTAGTGGCGGAAAAGGAAATCTGCACAGCCGGAAAACCCGCAGAGATTCGTCTGACTCCTGATCGTTCTATTCTGACTGCTGATGGAAAAGATTTGTGTTTTGTCACTGTGGAGGTGTTGGATGAGAAAGGAAATCTTTGCCCTGATGCTGACAATCTAGTGAATTTCACAGTACAAGGTAATGGCTTTATCGCAGGGGTAGACAACGGAAACCCGGTATCGATGGAACGCTTTAAGGATGAAAAGAGGAAAGCATTTTATGGAAAATGCCTTGTTGTCATTCAGAACGATGGAAAACCGGGAAAAGCAAAGCTGACGGCTACTTCAGAGGGACTTCGGCAAGCTGTACTAAAGATTTCGGCAGAGGAATTGTAAACTGTAAATGATTATTGGAATAATGAAGACATTTTTATTGACTATATGTTTCCTGTCTGTTCAGACAGGTATGGTGGCGATTGCTCAAGACAAAGAACAAACACCGGTGTATCTGGATGATACACAACCGATAGAGGTTAGGGTACAGGATGCGTTGAACCGTATGACTGTGGAGGAGAAAACTCGTCTTAGTTATGCACAAGGGAAGTTTAGCTCCCCTGGCTGTCCCCGTTTGGGTATTCCTGAACTTTGGATGAGTGACGGACCTCACGGCGTACGTGCCGAAATTAACTGGAATGATTGGGGATATGCCGGATGGACGAACGATAGTTGCACAGCCTTTCCTGCACTGACCTGTCTGGCAGCTAGCTGGAATCCGCTATTAGCAGCGAAATATGGATATGCTATCGGTGAAGAAGCCCGTTATCGTGAAAAGGATGTTTTGCTGGGACCGGGTGTGAATATCTATCGTACTCCGCTCAACGGGCGTAACTTTGAATATATGGGGGAAGACCCTTATTTAGCCTCGGAGCTTTGTGTACCTTATATTCAGGGAGTGCAGAAGAATGGAGTAGCCGCCTGCGTAAAACATTACGCACTGAACAATCAGGAATTATGGCGGGGACATATCGATGTGCAGCTAAGTGACCGTGCATTGTATGAGATATATCTGCCTGCCTTTAAGGCTGCTGTGGAAAGAGGGAAGGCTTGGTCTATTATGGGAGCGTACAATAAGGTGCGCGGAACTCATGCTACTCATCATAAACTGCTGAATAATGATATATTGAAGGGAGAATGGAATTTCGACGGTTGTGTCATAACAGATTGGGGAGCTGCGCATGATACCTATGAAGCTGCCATGTATGGCTTGGATATTGAAATGGGATCTTATACGAATGGTTTGACTTCAGAATCGGAATTCGGTTATGACGATTATTACTTGGGTAAGTCTTATCTGAAAATGGTTCGGGAAGGTAAGATTCCGATGGAAGTAGTGAATGATAAGGCTGCCCGTGTGTTGCGTCTGATTTTCCGTACAGCCATGAATCGCAGGAAACCGTTCGGGACACTGACTAGTGAAGAGCACTATCGTACGGCTTATGAGATTGCAACAGAGGGTATTGTCCTGTTGAAAAATGGAACCGGTAAGAAACAACCTGCCTTATTGCCTGTACCTCAAGGAAAATACAAACGTATTTTAGTGGTGGGAGATAATGCTACCCGTAATTTGATGTTAGGTGGTGGCTCTTCAGAGTTGAAAGTTCAGAAAGTGATTTCATCACTGGACGGTATAAAGGCCAAATTTGGTGACGGTGTGGTTTATGCACAAGGTTACACAAGCGGTCGCCCGATGTATGGACGGGCGGATGTTATTCCGCAGGTTACTGTGGATTCTTTGCGTAATGATGCGGTGGAAAAGGCGATGAATTCGGATTTGGTGATTTTTGTAGGCGGACTAAATAAGAATCATTTTCAGGACTGTGAGGGTGGAGACCGTTTATCATACGAACTTCCTTTTGCGCAGAATGAGTTGATAGAAGCCTTGTTGAAGGTAAATAAAAATCTGGTAGCAGTGATTGTCAGCGGAAATGCGGTGGAAATGCCTTGGGTAAAGGAGATTCCTTCTATTGTCCAGTCGTGGTATTTAGGCTCTGTTGGTGGGGAGGCGCTGGCTGATGTGTTGAGTGGAGAGGTGACTCCCAGTGGTAAACTTCCTTTCTCTTATCCGGTGAAACTGGAGGATTGTCCGGCTCATTTCTTTGGGGAAATCAGTTATCCGGGCGATAGCATCCGTCAAGAATATAAAGAAGATATTCTGGTTGGCTATCGTTGGTATGATACGAAGAAGGTGCAGCCACTTTTTCCTTTTGGTTATGGCATGAGTTATACTACCTTTGAGTATAGTAAACCTGTAATATCGGCTCAAACAATGAATACTGATGGCAGTATAGATGTTTCTGTAAAGGTTAAGAATACAGGAAAAGTAGCAGGGAAAGAGATTATCCAACTATACATTGGTGATGAGGAGTGTAGTGTCCTCCGTCCGGTTAAGGAATTGAAAGATTTTCGGAAGGTACAACTTCTTCCGAATGAAGAAAAAGAGGTGAAGTTTACAATCAAACCGGAAGCATTGCAATTCTTTGATGATAAACAGCGTACTTGGGTGGCAGAACCTGGAAAATTCAAGGCATACATTGCCGCCTCTTCTTCTGATATTCGCGGTACGGTGACATTCGAATATATTCAATAATAAAGTTAACGGGTTGATACACAGCGCTTAGTGGACATATAGATACAGAGTGGTGGATATATATACTCACCATCGTGTATCTATATGTCCACTATGATGAGTATGTATGTCCACCAAACTGAAAGACGATGTTTTATGATTGTTTATTGAATACCCTATTTTAGTTTCTTCTGATATTCATCCGAATTCAATATTTCCAGTGCTTTTTGTATACTCTCATTCGTGGTATTCATTACCCGGAAATATTCGTTCATATCCCAAAGGTCACGGGCTATCAATGCTTTGAGCTGGGTCTTGATAAGAGGGAGCGATTTCTGATATTGCTCTTCATTGAACTTCACTCCTTCTTTCTCTCCGATTTCTTTTAGATTGGCGAGCATGTCATCATCGACTACGAATTTCTCATCAAACGATTCGAACTTCTTGTATTTGTTTGCCAACTCTTTCCGGTGTCCTTCGATAAACTGCATGGTGAATTTAATCACGGCTCCTTTGGCTACCAGATTACGGTGATAATCCGTATAAAGAGTAGTGTCGATAGGTACGAAATAATCCGGCATGATACCACCTCCACCATAGACGGTACGTCCGAGTTTCTTGGTTTGTACTTTCAGCGAATCCGGGAAATGAATACTGTCAGCATTCATCAGTTCACCGTGGTTGAAACGTTCTATCAAATCCTTGTTGTAATCAACAATACTGTCGTACGGTTTTTGGATGGAACGACCCGATGGAGTATAATAGCGTGCAATAGTCAAACGAATCATGGAACCGTCCGGCAGGTCGATAGGACGTTGCACCAATCCTTTGCCGAAAGAGCGGCGTCCTACAATAATTCCTCTGTCCCAATCCTGTACTGCGCCACTGACAATTTCACTGGCAGAGGCTGTGTACTCATCCACCAGAATGATAAGACGTCCATTACGGAAATCTCCATTCCCTTTGGCATAGAAATCACTGCGTTTGGCAGTCCGGCCTTCGGTATATACGATTAGCTCCTTTTGTCCCAGGAATTCGTTAGCAAGGTCAATGGCTGCATTGAGATAACCACCTCCGTTTCCTTGCAGGTCGAGAATCATATCCTTCATACCTTGCTTCTGAAGGCTTGTCATTGCTTTTTTGAATTCTTCGGCAGTGGTTGCTCCAAAACGGTTGATGCGGATATAACCCGTTTTAGGTTGAATCATATAGGAGGCATCGAGGCTAAGGATAGGTATCTTGTCTCTTTTCACTGTAAACAATAAAGGGTCTTGCACGCCACGACGAACGATTGTCAGATTGACTTTCGAACCTTTCGGACCACGAAGGCGCTTCATAATATCTTCCGTACTCATTTTCACTCCGGCAATGGCGCTGTCATTGACCGCAACGATACGGTCACCGGCAAGGATGCCGACTTTCTCGGAAGGTCCGTTGCTGACAGGTTGCACCACCAACAGGGTGTCTTCTATCATCTGGAATTGCACTCCGATACCCTCGAAGTTACCTTGAAGTGGTTCGTTCATCTTCTTCACTTCCTCTGCATCCGAATAAGTAGAGTGCGGATCAAGTTGTGCCAACATTTTGATGATGGCTTCTTCTACCAACTTGTCTTCATCTACTTTGTCCACATAGAAATTGGAGATTGCAAACTCTGCCATTTGTAACTTTCGCATGGCTTCGGAACCGAAGTTCTGGGCTTGTATGGCAACTGCCCACAAGCAAACGGATAGTATAATCGTTAGTTTCTTCATCATCTTTTCTGACTCATCGCCTATTCCCTAACGAGTGTTATTCACTCATTTTCATTCCTTTGGGAATAAACTGGCTGATATCTTTATTATAGGTTAATAACTCGCGTACAATTGTAGAGCTGACGCAAGTCAGTTCCGGTTCTGTGAAGAGCAGGATGGTTTCAATCCCTGCCAGTTTGCGGTTAATGTCTGCAATGGTCTCTTCATACTCGAAATCCTTCACCGTACGGATACCGCGGACAATGAACCTGGCCTCTACTTCCTGCGCAAAATCAATTGTCAGACAGTCATAGGACATCACCTGGATACGAGGTTCGTCTTTATAAAGTTCCCGAATCATTTCTTCTCTTTTCTCAATGGGGAAGTAGGTATTCTTGTTCTCATTGATACCGATTCCTATCACAATTTCGTCCATAAAGGTAAGTGCACGTTCCACTACCGAGTAATGTCCGATGGTGAAAGGGTCGAAAGTACCCGGGAATATTGCTTTTCTCATGATGCCAAGTCTTCTTCTATAACCAGATTGTCTATAATAAAGTTCTGTCGTTCCATGGTATTTTTGCCCATGTAGAATTCGAGTAGTTCTTTTACCGCATCCGTTTTGCGCAGTGTCACCTGCTCCAGACGCATATCTTTACCAATGAAATGTTTGAACTCATCCGGTGAGATTTCTCCCAAACCTTTAAATCGGGTGATCTCCGGATTCGGTCCTAGTTCATTGATAGCATTGATGCGTTCTTCCTCGCTGTAGCAGTAATTTGTCTTTTTCTTGTTGCGTACACGGAACAAAGGCGTCTGCAGGATATATACATGTCCTTTCTTGATGAGATCAGGGAAGAATTGCAGGAAGAAAGTAATCAGCAACAGGCGGATGTGCATACCGTCCACATCGGCATCGGTTGCTACGATTACTTTGTTGTAGCGTAATCCTTCAATACCATCTTCTATATTCAGGGCTGCTTGAAGCAGGTTGAATTCCTCGTTCTCGTAAACCACTTTTTTGGTCAGTCCGAAAGAGTTCAATGGTTTACCACGGAGACTGAATACTGCTTGGGTGTTGACATCACGACTTTTGGTGATGGAACCGCTTGCAGAGTCTCCCTCGGTGATAAAGATGCAGGAGTCTTCCTCCAGTCCTTTGCCTTTCGGATCGTTGAGGTGTATGCGGCAGTCACGTAGTTTGCGGTTGTGCAGGTTGGCTTTCTTGGCACGTTCACGGGCAAGTTTCGTTACCCCTGCAATGGCTTTACGCTCCTTTTCAGATTCTTGTATCTTTTGTTGAATTGCTTCGGCTATGTCCGCATTCTTGTGCAGGAAGTTGTCCACTTCCTGTTTGATAAAGTCGCCTACATACTTATTGACCGTTACGCCACCGGGAACCATATTGGTAGAACCCAGTTTAGTTTTCGTCTGACTTTCGAAGATCGGTTCTTCCACATTGACGGCAATGGCGGCAACCAATCCATTACGGATATCGGTGTAGTCCATGTTCTTGTTGAAGAACTCTTTGATGGTACGGGCAATGTGTTCTTTGAAGGCACTTTGATGCGTACCACCTTGGGTAGTATGCTGACCGTTGACGAAAGAATAATATTCTTCTCCGTATTGTCCGGTATGCGTGAAGGCGATTTCGATGTCTTCCCCTTTCAGGTGGATGATCGGGTAAAGCCCGGTTGCCGTCATGTTGTCGTTCAAAAGGTCTACCAGACCGTTGCGCGACAAGATACGGTGTCCGTTATAGATGATAGCAAGCCCCGTATTGAGATACGTGTAGTTACGTAGCATTGTCTCAATAAATTCGGGCTTGAAACAGTAATTCAGGAATAGTGTATTATCCGGTTCAAAGAAGATGTAAGTTCCGTTTTCTTCTTCGGTATTCTTTGTCTCATCGGTCAGTAAGTTTCCTTTTGAGAAAGTGGCGATACGCACTTTGCCGTCGCGGTAACTGCGTACCTCGAAACGGGAGCTTAAAGCGTTGACGGCTTTCACACCGACACCATTCAGTCCGACACTTTTCTTAAATGCCTTGCTGTCGTATTTACCACCGGTATTCAGCATGCTGACAGCCTCGATGAGTTTTCCCTGTGGGATGCCTCGTCCGTAGTCGCGTACACTGACACGAAGGTTTTCTTCAACGGTAATCTCGATTTTCTTACCGGCTTGCATTTTGAACTCGTCAATACTGTTGTCAATTACTTCTTTCAGGAGGACATAGATTCCATCTTCGGCATGTGCACCGTCGCCCAGCCTTCCGATATACATACCGGGGCGTGTGCGTACATGTTCCATGTCACTCAAGTGGCGGATGTTGTCGTCAGTGTACTCTACTGCATTGTTGTTGTCTACAGGTATCAATTCGTTCTCTTCCATAGCTGTTTTTTTATTTTATCTCTTTGATGAACGCACGGCGGCGCTTATGTTGTTGAGTCTCAAAGTAATCCCATTGTGCCTGAACTTTTCCATTCAGTTCCAGTTCGGGGTTGCTTTCCGCAAAGATAAAACCTAATTTTTGATAAACTGGAATTAAATCGGAAAATAACAAAGCGTTAACACCTTTATTTTGATATTCCGGTTTCACTGCAACGAGTAGCAGATCAAGCATTTTGGCACGACGTTTCATGAATAATGCCTTTAACAGATAGAACCATCCGAGCGGCAACAGACGTCCGTTTGATTTCTGTAAAGCTTCAGCGAGAGATGGCATAGAGATACCTACACAGACTAGTTCATCATTGGCATCAGTAATCAGTGTAACCATCCGTAAGTCAAGGATCGGCAGATACATTTTCACGTATTGGTCGATTTGCCGCTGTGTCAGCGGAGAATAACCATAAAGTGGACTATATGCTTCGTTCATCAGTTCGAAAATCTTCTGTCCATAGTCTTTGGCTATCTTTCTTCCGGAAGTATATTTCTTTATCTTAAGGTTGTATTTTCGTTGGATCAGTTCGGAGATACGCTTATGTTTGTCGGGAATAGCATCCGGTATGTAGATTTTGTATTCCACCCAGTCGGCATCTTTCTCGAAGCCCAGTTTTTCCATGTGTATTGGATAGTACGGGTAGTTGTAGATAGTGGCCATGGTGCTAAGCTGGTCGAATCCTTCGATCAGCATTCCTTCCGCATCGAAATCAGTAAATCCGAGAGGACCGGCAATATGAGTCATACCCCGTTCTTTTCCCCATTCTTCCACTGTTTTGATAAGTGCGGATGATACTTCGGGATCGTCGATGAAGTCTATCCATCCGAAACGAACGTTTTTACATTCCCACTTCTTGTTTGCCTGGTTATTGATAATTGCAGCTACACGTCCTACTATTTTATCGTCCCGATATGCGAGGAAATAATCAGCTTCACAGAATTCGAATGCTGCATTTTTCTTCTTGTTGAAGGTGTTGAGCATGTCGTCATAGAGGTCAGGCACAGAGTAAGGGTTGCCCTTGTACATTCTGTAATTGAAACGGATAAATTTCTTAAGCTCTCTCTTTGTGGAGACTTTCTTGATTGTAATAGCCATATCTCGTATTTATGATTTGAGGAGGCAAAGATACGTGATAATCTTTAAATTACAACGCGCTAGAAAGAGAAAATATAGTCTCTGGACGATTAGGGAGTGGACTGTAAATATGAAGAATACCGGAAATGATGATAATACATTCATTTCCGGTATTCTTTTTCTATTTTTCGTATGCCGTTTATAGGCTGATGTGTCCTTCGAATGGAGAAGCAGGTAAACCGGCTGCATTGTATAAGTTAGCATCATCGGGATTATCTCCCCAAGCATATCGTACAGAGATCGGTTGCTGTATTTCCTTATTCCATACTATTACTTTATTGTTTTCGATTTTAGCCTGTGCCCATTGGTATTTTCCATCTGCGCCGGCAATGGCGAATCCTGATAAATAGCCATATTTATTACGAGCTACTAGTTGCTCTTCACAAGCGTCAAAGGTGATCTCCAGTGTATCTCCAATTCTTTTTACCGACTGGAATATCGGGCCGGTGCAAACAATAGAGTTATATCCGTAATCATTGTGAAGAGCATGCAAAGCAAGTCGTTTACCTACATCTTGTTTGTTGCGGGGATGTATGTCATTTTCTTCCCCGATGTCTATAATGACGGCCTGTCCTGTATGTGGTAAGGCCAGTGTCTTCGACTGTGCAGCCCTCAGGTTTGCCCAATGGCTCTCGGAAGGCTGCTTGGCCGGAGACATGAAGCTGGCTAATTGAACCCAATAGAATGGGAATTCGTTATTCCATTTGTTTCTCCAGTCTTTAATTAAAGCCGGAAATAAATCAATGTATTCGTTGGCACGAGCGGCATTGTTTTCTCCCTGATACCAGATCACCCCTTTCATTCCCAGACCTACCAGCGGATGAATCATTGCGTTGAATAGCAAAGAAGGAAAAGCGTTAGGACCGTATTCTACATAATCATATTGTGCACTCGATACTGCTACTTTATATTTCCAATTATCACACAAAGGGAAAATCCGGTTGTTAACTTTCAGGTATACTTCATCTTTAGGGCCATATAGTCCGCCTCCTCCACGATGGTCGGATATTTTAATAGTGACGGTATTTTGCTCCTTTAATACTTCTGCCGGGATCTTGTATAGACGTTTCAGATCATATCCTATCGTACGTCCTACTTCGTGTCCGTTAATCCAGGTGATGTCATCGTCGTCGATAGTGTCGAGACTCAATTCTGCATCTTGTCCTAAACAGTTGGCCGGTATGGAAAACTGATAAGTAAACCATACAACTCCATCTATACCGGATAACTCTTCATTTGACCATAATGACGGAACAATATGCTCTTTCCAGTTTTCTGTAGAGGTGTTTTCTGAATACCATTTCTCTTTTTCTCCCGGTTCATTTATGATGGCTTGTTCAAATTCCTTTTTGACTTTGTCACTGTGTTTGATGTATTCTTCGAATTCAGAAGAACGCATACGGGCTAATGATTTTTCATATTTTGGAAAATGATCTATCACTTCCATACTCATCCAGGTCTCAATGTCCGTACCACCCCACGAGGAATTAATGAATCCGATAGGAATATTGAGTTTCTGATATAATTCACGCACAAAGAAATAGCCGACAGCTGAAAAATCAGAAGCGGAGACGGGTGAACATACTTCCCATTTACCTTTTAAGTCGGCTTTAGGAGTGTGTCCCATTTCTTGAATTACATTGAATGAACGGATTTGAGGGTAATTGGCAGCTGCAACTTCTTCAATGGCGTGATTAGCACTACGTAGACGAAACTCCATATTTGACTGTCCGCTACAGATCCATACTTCACCGACTAAAATATCAGTAAATGATAAGGCTTGTTTGGGGCTTTTCACGCTTAGAGTATACGGACCACCAGCTTGCATAGGGGGCAGGCTAATTGACCATTTCCCATTTTTATCTGTCCGGGTACTCTTTTTTGCATTTCCTAATGTTACACTGATTCTCTCGCCGGCATTGGCAGTTCCCCATATATTGATTGGTTTCTCGCGTTGCAGCACCATGTGGTCTGAAAAGAAAGAAGGTACGGAAAGCTGTGCCATAATTTGTGATAGGACAAATAGCAAGCAAACTGTTAATGATAGAAGTTTTTTCATCATGTGAGTATCTGGTGATTATTCATTAATATATTCTTTGGGAAGTAGAATCTTACGAAGCGTATCGGCAAAGATTGCGGCCATGCGCTGTTGAATAAATGAATGTTCTCCATGAGGCGGATGCCATCCAAATACTTCTCCATGAGTCTCTTGTGAATCTCCTGTGTAGATTAGGCTATATTGTTTTCCTGTAACCGGATGTTTTTGGTTTTTGGAGAATCCGATGTATCTGTCGAATTCTACTACTGGAAATCCCCATTTCTCTGCCAGTTTTCGAACTGAAGTGTTGAATATCGGACGACTGTCATGCCAATGAGTACATAAGACAATAGAAGCTGGTTTTCCATAATGAGTATTGTAATATTTGGATTTTGGATTGAATTTTTGGTTATAACAGTCTGATATATACCGCTTGATGACATAGTCATAGCAAACGGCATAGTCGGAAGCATCAAAAGGAGTTTTATAATCTTTGTAGTTCTCTTTTAAGTTGGCTTCGTTATATACATCTTTTTCATGTACTTGCATAAGAACAAATACGTCGATGTTGTCAAACTCTTCCGGGGTATAGAGAGTGCCGTCCAGCATTTTATTTGCAGTGTGAGCAATAGATTCTGCACTAACAGCCCGATTGATGGGAATGGCGTGAAGGGCACGACATCCCATTTCAAACCATTTATTATTAGGTTCGGCAAAGGAGGCTCCAGATAATAAAATGGTATAGGTGTCTTTATTTTGGGCTGCTCCTGCTAAAGCGAGCAGGCAAATAAATGTGAATAAGGTGATTTTTTTGTACATAGTTATCATTGATTAATTAATTGGTGAGTGAAATCGAGTTCAAGTGAATGTTTTCCGGCTTGTAAAGTTATAGATTTTGGGGATTCTGGCATTGTAAAAGGAACAAATGTTACAGAAGTTTCTGCCGGGATATCGATTGTATAACGGATGCAGTCATTAGTTTGACGAACCCAGTTGATATTTAACCAACCATAGGGAGTATTATAGCGTATGGTAAGTTCATTCATGTCTGACGGAAAGAAAGGTTTTAGCAGAACATGCTTGAATCCGGGATGTTTTTCATCGATCTGAATCCCTCCCAGTCCTTTGTATAGCCATGCTCCAATTTCTCCGAACATAATATGGTTATATGAGTTATCAATAACGACATCTGTCCGCCAATTTTCATGTAGAGTTGTAGCTCCTTGTTTGATCCAGTAGCCCCAAGAAGGGTAGGTGTCTTGTGATGCGACTTTATAAGCTGTTTCCGCATATCCGTTATCTGACAGGGCAGAAAGTAGAGCCTTGCTTCCTAATAAACCGACATCCAGATGATAATCGTCTTTTTCTACCAATTCATGTAGTTTGGCAGCAACTTTCTTTTTATCTTCTTCTGGAACGATTCCCCAATATAATGGCATGGCAAGTTCTGTCTGTGTTCCCTCTGCATATATTCCTGTTTCCTTATTGAGAAAACTGTTGTTGATGGCATTTTTTATTTTTTGTGCCAACGTGTTATAATAGGATGCATCTTTTGTATATCCGAGAAGTTTGGCTGCTTTTGCCAGAATACAGACGTCCGTATAATAATAGATAGAGGAAGTCAAGGTTATATTACT
>OKTL01000512.1_pt1 | contig 20807 bp, 22 predicted proteins | sample 1606211 | NCBI WGS metagenome assembly OKTL01 (sample SAMEA3879538, study PRJEB24766) | human gut metagenome | biome: human-associated habitat; feature: feces | place: USA | collected 1985/1987 | reverse complement strand
TCGTGATGTCTGTGGCAATCGAAACGACCCAGTATATTACGGGACTTGGCATCGCAGAGTTCGACGATGTGTTCGGTAATACGATGGGCGGATGGATCGGTGTGCTGGTGGCCTGGACGTGGTTGAGCAGAAAAAATGAGCTTGAAAAATAGAGCATAAGGAAGTATACATGTCTAATTTTCTTCGTTATCCTTGAAAAACGCTACAGAGTAGTATATATTTGAGCTGTGAGAGCCATCCGCTCTGGATGCTCACAGCTTTGCCGCTCGAAACTTTGCGCACCTCTACGTGGTGGGCGGTAGGCAACACATGAGAATGTGGCTAAGACTGCAAAGATAAGATAAAAACGGATAGTCGCTTAGGACATGCTAATATATATTATATCTAATACACTGTGTAGAGACCAATAGAATTGGCAGAATATAAAAAATCTATGGATTAATTGAAATAGAGGGAGATATAATGGAAAACGAAGCACGAAAGCCAAGAGGGAAAAAACTTCAGAAAAAAAGCGATGTCTTTATTAGTTGGTCTGGTATCAATAGTAGGGAGATAGCTGAAAAGCTACAGACTTCTTTGGAAACAAAAATCTTTTCAGATGAGAAAATAAAATGCTTCGTTTCAAATCGTGATATTGCATCCGGTGTAGATTGGCAACGTAAAATTTATAGTGAAATCAAATCGTGCAAAATAGGTATTATTTGCATTACAAAAGAAAATGTAAAAGCTCCATGGATATATTATGAGGCAGGAGCAATGATGGCATATGGAGTTAAAGAGATTATTCCATTGCGAATCAACTGTAGTTTAGAAGCATTAAAAGACACACCGTTACAGTCAAAACAGGCTATAGATTTTCATGATTTTCAGAGTTTTTGTAAAATGATCTGTGATATAGCCGAAGAGATGGGCTATAGAGAAAGAACTGAAGATGAGAAAAAAATATTAATAAAAGCTCAGTATGAGCAAATAAAACAGGAACTCAAGTCGACATTAAAAAAGCTGAGAGATTATAGACTGTTTAATGCAACATATGTCTACCCGAATAAAATTAATGCAGTTAGAAAAAACACAATTTTCGTCAGCACACCGATGTCTAGCATTCCCAAAGAAGAATATAAAACAATTCGTGAGAATCTAATGCAAATTCGCGAGATTCTTATTAAAATAGGATTTACTGAAGTCTTTTGCCCCGCGATTCAAAATGAGAACCCATCCCATTTCGATGGGAAGACAAAAGCAATTAGAGAAAACTTCCCGCAGATGAAGCAGGCAGATAGCATGCTTGTTATTTATCCTTGTAACGTTCCATCAAGTTCGTTGGTTGAGAATGGGTATGCGATTGCCTTGACAAAAAGAATTGTAATCTTCCATAAGGAAAGATTACCCTATATATTAGAAGATGCAGGTGGTGCGATTCATAATGTGAAAACCTTTGCATATGAAGAGTTTGACGATATCAGGAGAACACTTGATGACAATGGAATGGCTTTGTTTGATGGAGGATATGACGATCTATGAGAATTTTTTTGGCAGCACCTATTTCGGGATTCGAGGATGAGGCCGAGTATCTGATCTTCAGAAAGAAAGCTATCGAGTTGATTGACGAATTAAAGAAGCGTTATATTGTTATGTCTGAACTAGAAAGCATTGAAGAAGTCGGAACATATGATTCTCCCGAACAATCTGTGGCAAAGGACTTCGGAAATATAAATGAAGCAGATTGTTTTATGTTACTGCATCCTCGTAAAATGCAAACGAGTTCATTTATTGAGTTGGGCTATGCATATGCATTAGGAAAACCGGCTTTAATCATTGCCCGTTCTGAAAATCTTCCTTATATGGCACTTGGATTGAATAATGAAAAAACATCGGTTTTAATTCTAAACCCTGATGATAAAAATCTAAAAAAAACAATTACAGAAATTCTTGCCGATTGGGAAAAGCAGAAAAAGGAATGATATTATGAGCAAACAAGTATATATAAGCGCAGATTACTCTGAATTTGATAGAGATAGAGCTGTTGTTGAGAAATTGAATCAGTGGGGAAGCGATGAGTTTCACAAAGTTGATTTTATAGATATGTCAAAGGTCGCATCTGGAAGTGTATCCGAAGATCCGGATTGTTGTATTTGCGATTTAAAGGATGAATTTAATCGCCAGATAAATGCATCCTCAGCTGTAATTATTGTTATCGGAAATAAAACGAAGGATAGAACAGCAGGAGAAGCCTGTAGGAGGGCTGGTAATGAACAATTATTGTGTAATTGTACACCATACAAACAAAATACAAATGGGACAAAGCCGTGTAGGGTGGTAAATACTGTGCCTGCAGGAAATGAAAACGTAGGTTGTATTAATTCCTACTCTTACTTAAGACACGAATTTGAGCAAGCGAAAAAAAAGAATTATTGTTGTCTATAATTCGACCCGATATGAATCTGATTGGCTTCCGGCATATATGAGTGAGTATAAAGCTACTGCACGACCATTCTGGATAGCCGATGGTTTTGGATACAAAGTAGGAGATTATCACTATATAAAAGAGGCTTTGGGATTTTGAAAGAGATATTTAAAAAGTGTGCAACCTGTGCATTCGCCATAACATCTGCACTTTTTACATTTGTGCCAGAGTCTTTTTTTTGCATTGTTAGGTGGATTCCAGCACAATCAGTGCAGAAAAAGATGATAGAAAGAGGAATAACTGAAATAGAGATTGACATAGTCATATCTCGATTACTGTGTTTCGCAGCTATATGGGTCGTCACTGCTATAGGTTATTGCATATATAAAGCGATGAGACGGTCGATAAAAATCAAAGGGGATAATTATACAATAGAGATAAAATATGGAGATATATTTAAAGAAAAGAACTGCAAAACAGTTATTAATTTCGATGAATGTTATACGACTAAGATTGGAAATAAACCGTGTGAGATTAAAGCTGGATCCATTTGTGGGCAATATCTTCAAGGTGAAGGAAAAAACACAAATATACGGGAACTGATTTCTTGTTCTCAGATACAACCTGAAAAAAGAAGATCACGATTTCAAAATCGTATAAGTTATAAGCCTGGAAGTATTGTTTTAGATAGGAACAATCTGTTACTTGCGTTTGCAACCTTGGATGAGAATGGTCGAGCGCGTTTTTTTACTCTGGATGAGTATATTGACTGCCTGTCGACAATGTGGAAACAAATTGAGCTGAATTGCGAACAACAGGACGTCTGCGTTCCAATTCTTGGAGCTGGATTGACAAAATTTGAGGGTGGAAATGGGGCGTCCTTGTCTCAGCAACAGTTGTTAGAATTAATGGTTTGGTCATACAGACTGAGTCCTCATAAAATAAAATCCCCATATAAACTTCGGATTGTTTGTAAAAAATGTGAGGGTTTTTCATTGAACAATATAGAAGGGCTATGACAACATAAATGCGGAGGTATCGTCCCATGCCCAGAACTAAAGGAAGCAAGAATCACGCTAAGACCGACTTCGATGCTCAGATCGCAAAGTTGCAGAAAGACAAGGAAATGCTCGAAGAAGGGCTTTCCAAGACGGTCGCCCAGATCGAAGAACTGAAAACCGACATCAAGTCCCTGCGTGAAAGTCTAAAGCCGCAGAAGGCAGAGATCAAGCAGACCGAAAAAAGCAATCGCAAAGCTGGAGGACAAGAAGGCTACCGCTGAGGCGAAGGCCGCTGAAGAAGCAAAGAAAGCTGAAGCCGAGAGTGTGGTTAAGAAGCTACTTGCAAGCGGTGTAAGTGCAGACGAAATTCTCGCAAAGCTGAAATAAAGGAATATGCCGTGTGTTCTTACCCTTACGTTGGAGTTTGAACACACGGCTCTTACTATTATTGGAAATCCTATATGGATTTAAGACTGAATGTGATATAATAGAAACGGCGGTTTACCGTACTACATGAAAAGGGCAGGTGAGTGTACAAGTGTACATCGTTTGTCATAGCGAGAAATTCGAGTTCAATCTTGATAAGATTGTTGAAGCCATCACGAAGGCTTCAAAAGCAACATTGAATCGGATGAATAGCAGAATCACCAAGGAAATTCAGCAATTGTTGGATTCTGGTGATAGAGCACTTGAGGACTTTCCGCATTCCCAGTGGCTCTATGAAAGAATTGCAGAGTTGGAACGGATGCGGAAGCACATTAAGCTCTTGAAAAAGGCGAAAAGCAATAGAATTCCAGCGAAGTTGCGCGCACTTTGGCTTTCCAGGATAAAAAACAGCAGTCGGACACTGGCGAGCACATCACTTGACCCAATGAGCATCGCTATGCCCATTCCTCCCACGTTTGAGGCTACCTTGAGTAGTTTTGGACGTGGGAGGGATTTGGATGCCCTCGCATGCTGAAAAAAATCAAACAGAGATCAAAAACTACTATCATATTATAGACCTGGAGGGAAGGCTGTCTGAGAATGAGAAGGCTGAAGAAGAACGCAAGGTGTTAGCGAATATGCCTGCTTGCTTCCCGGCAGCACTACGATATGTGATGACACGCTTCGGATTTACGCAAGAGGCTCTGGCCTTTGAATCAAAGGTGTCGGAGTCAACGATCGGTCGCTACAGAAATGGAAAGGTTAAAAGTTTTTCTGAGAAAAACGTGGTTGAACTATGCGTTGCTATGTATCTTCCTCCATGGCTTTCGTTTGCGCTCATAGCAAAAGCGGGTTTTAGCTTGGCTGCGACCAGAGAGCAGCAAGCATATTTAATGGTTCTTAGCTGTATGTATATGAGGTCGGTTGATGAGGTGAACGACTATTTGAGAGAAAGAGGGTCTGATTTACTGTCCCAAGTGGCGGCATAGGATTGTCGAGCATCCTGAGCTTCTAAGTCAAAAATGATGAGCCGTGTGTCCTTCTCCGGTAAAACGGTGCAACCCGGCACATAGACAAGGGCGGCTGTCACAGCGATTCCGGGCTTCTCGGTTTTTTCCGGGAAGCCTTTTACATTGTCGAATCTGCTGTGATCTTAGCGGTTTGTCAGGCAGATAGTTTGTCGATAATATGCCGATTTATCTGGGCGACAGAACTTGCTATTCAGCCGTACATGCGGCATTATACGACTACCAAAGGAGGATTACACTATGGAAATCATGGTTAAACGGAAACGTGCCGCAGTCTATTGCCGAGTCAGCACCAGATTGGAATGCCAGGAAAGTTCCTATGAGATCCAGAAAAGCTACAAGCCGAACTACCTGACGGACGACCACGAGGCCATCATCGACCGGGAGACCTGGAACGCTGTGCAGGAGATCCTTAAACAGCGGGAAGCGGATAATAAGGCCGGTATCTACCGGCGCAGCAAGGGGCATCATCCTCTCTACGGAAAAGTCTTCTGTGGGGAGTGTGGTGCTCCTTTTGTACGCCGGACTTATAAGGGGCGGCATGGGCATTACAAGGCATGGAACTGCAAGGAACGGCAGAAAGGGAAAAAGGGCAACGGCTGCATGAACGTCATAGTGAAGGAAGATGCGCTGGTGCAGGCTGTGTCTGAGAAGCTGGGTGCTGATGCGGTGGACAGGGTTCAGAAAGTGCTGGTGTTCAAGGATAGGATAGAAATCGTGTGACAGGGTGCAGCCCATCTGGTTGCTTTCCGACCGTGTGGATAGAAACACGGCTGGAAGGTGACCGAGTGGGCTGCTTTTTTGTGTTATGCGTCTGCTGTACTTGAAAATTAAAAAGGACACCCTTAACTGAGTGCCCTTGCAGGTTCATTGCTATTTACTCGTCATCGTCGTTTTTGTCGCTGTCATTGTCATCACGCGAAACATCGACAGTTTCTTCAAACTGCTCTCGACCGGGAATATGGCCGCCATCGCAAGTGCGTTGTGTTCTATCCGAGGTGTCGATATCCCAACCTCCACGTGTGCTGTAGCCATAAGGATGCTGGTCAGAATAAGATCTGCTCATATAGTTCTCCTTTCACAACATAAGAGGATGATAGTTTGTTCTTATACTGTTAGTAAAGCATTTGGTGCTTGAAAAGTCAATGGCTAACACCCTGAAAGATACTCGTATGAATAATAGTTGAGATGAAATAAAGTAATTGCTATGTGCAAAAATCTGTTATATTCTGGTGGCACAGAGAGACACACAGGAGGAATGAACAGATGAAAGGAATGTATCCCGAAGAATACGGTTTGACCGGCAGGGAGTTGGCGGCGGCCGCAGTGGTGAAATTCTATGTTGGAGAAGTCGAGGGAACGAGAGCCGAGCTGGAGGCTGTCACGGACAACGGCTCCGTTGATGGTCCTGCGCTGGCAGCCTTTATCGACCGGGCTGTGGATTACAGCAAAGGTCGAGCACAAATTGAGGAGCTTGTTCGGCGGGTCAAAGGAACGCTGATTGTGCAGGACATCGGCGTGGACTTGCTTGATTTCCTCATGGACTGCTGTAAATAATCAGCTGTGTGTAAAAGAATATTCATGCCACCGCAAGTAATTAACTTGATATTTCCGGCATTCAATGGTAAAATCTAATTACACTGGGGTAGATTTACCTTGCGAGAGATTGCCTGCTTCTGGGAGTACGGCTTCGGAAAGGAGCGTGCCGAGATATGGGAATGTTTGTAAACCCGGATAATTCTGCATTTCAGGTTGCCCTGAATTCAGAGATATATGTTGATAAAACCGGACTCATTAAGTACACGAACCGGGTCCTGAACACGTTACAGGGGTACATTTGTAATAGTCGTCCGAGACGTTTTGGAAAATCCATTACTGCAAATATGCTTACGGCTTATTACAGTAGAGGCTGTGATTCTGAAGCTATGTTTACAGGCTTGGAAATTAGTAAGGATGTGAATTTTAAGAAGCACCTAAACCAATATGATGTGATTCATCTTGATGTTCAATGGTGTATGGAGCCGGCTGGTGGACCAGAGCAGGTTGTTTCTTATATTTGTGAAAAGACTATTGCGGAACTTAAAGAGTATTATCCGGATGCTTTGACTGAAAAGACAGGATCTTTGCCGGAAGCCTTATCTCAAATCAATGCGGCGACTGGAAAGAAGTTTATCGTCATCATTGATGAATGGGACGTTCTTATTCGTGATGAAGCATCTAATACGAAGGCACAGGAAGATTATATCAATTTTCTCAGAGGAATGTTCAAAGGAACGGAGCCGACGAAGTATATCCAGTTGGCGTATCTGACGGGTATTCTTCCTATAAAAAAGGAAAAGACACAGTCGGCACTGAATAATTTTAAGGATTATTCGATGCTGAAAGCCGGACCGTTGGCTTCGTATGTTGGCTTTACGGAAAATGAAGTTCATGCTCTGTGTGGAAAGTATGAGCAAGACTTTGAAGAAGTAAAGCGGTGGTATGATGGCTATCAGCTCGGAAAGTATCATGTTTACAATCCAAACGCGGTTGTTAATTTGATGTTTGATGGCGATTTCCAAAGTTACTGGTCGGGGACTGCGTCTTACGAGGCAATCGTTCCGCTTATTAATATGGACTTTGACGGCCTTAAAGGAGCAATCATTGAAATGCTGTCTGGTGACTGTGTTCCAGTTGATGTGACTTCGTTCCAGAATGATACTGTTAGCTTTGCCAATAAAGATGATGTTATCACCTATTTGATTCACCTAGGCTATCTGGGATACGATCAGAAGCTAAAAACAGCATTTGTTCCAAATGAGGAAATCCGGCAGGAGCTGATCCGGGCAACTAATAGAAAAAAGTGGAATGAACTTGTTGCATTGCAAAAGGAATCAGAGCAGCTTCTTAACCGGACATTGGAAATGGATGGGAATGCTGTAGCGGGCGAAATTGAGAAAATCCACATGGAGTTTGTGTCCGTTATCCAGTATAATGATGAGAATTCGCTGAGCAGTGTTCTTTCAATTGCGTACCTTAGCGCAATGCAGTACTATTTCAAACCTATCCGTGAGTTGCTAACGGGCAGGGGCTTTGCTGATTTTGTCTTTATTCCGAAGCCGGAATATAGTTCGTCTTACCCGGTTATGGTCGTTGAACTGAAATGGAATAAGTCGGTGGAAACTGCATTACAACAAATCAAAAATAAGCAGTATCCAGATTCCATCATGAGCTACACGGGCAATATTCTTTTGGTCGGTATCAGCTATGATGAAAAGACAAAGGTTCATGCATGCTCGATTGAAAAGTTTGAGAAGCAATAAAGAATTCACCCGCCCACTGTGTGCATCCCACATGGTTGGCGGGCTTTCTTTTTGCCCTCGATTATCCGGTTTCCTACCTTATTATAATGGAGGCGTGTAAAATACACACGGCCCAAGTATTCCACAAGCCTATGCAGGCTGCTCCCTCAAATGGAGGTTGCACCTGTGTGGGCTTTTTTCGTTTCCGAGATTTTCTACTTCCAACAGCCAGTGACCTGCGTTAGTCCCGATCCGTAATGCAGTGGAACAGAGGACAACTCGAATCAGGCTCAAATACAATGCGACCCACTTGGTTACCTTCCAGCTTGCTGAGATTCTTAGCAGCAGGGAAAGGCGACCCGGTGGGCTTCTTCATTATCCGTATTTCTAAATTTGCCATGCCATTCATCCGAAAAGGTTAGCTGTATGCCTGAACTCGTCCTTGATTTCAGACACAGAGCTAACCTTTTTCTATCTTTATTTCAAAAGATACCGTTGGGAGCTGGTTTTGGCTTTATCCGTAATTCTAGAGTTGCCCATAAAAGCAGCTCTGATTGTCAACCGTAATTCTAGGGTTGTCCACAAAGCGCTGGTTATCAACTGTAGTTCAAAGTAAGCCCTTCTTTATGCCTGAAAGTAACATTGGAAACCGGAAATTTCGCTGTTAGCCGTATTTCTGAAAATGTGGGTTGGTTTATGCCTGATTACACCTTTCCGAAAATCAATATATGGTATGCGATAAACGCACAAACACTAGATGTGGACCGCTAGCGAAAAAGTTCGAGAAATGTCAAATATCTACATATTGTGGCTAAATTTTGGCCATTAAAAGTGCTAACCACTACATATTGTGTTATCTGTATGTCGAGTTTTGAATCCTATTTATGTCTGAAAGCACCGAGGGAATTTCTGAGGGTCAAACCACGGCAATGAGTGGAGAAAACAACTGAATATTGATGATTTTACACACTTTCAGCTGCTAAAAATTGGAAGAAATTCCAGAGTGGAATCGGGCATAAATGCGGCTCTTACAGTAGAGTTAAGCTAAAAGTTGGTAGAATGTCCTGTATGAAGCCGAAATACTGCATTTAGTAGTGAAAAATGCCGAGAATTCAAGCGTGAGAGAGGGCAAAACGAGTGTGAATTGAAGCTTTTATGCCCCGAAAAAACACTTTTATGGATGTGACGGTAGCTCGGGGGGTTATGCCAGATGGCACCGTGAGGGTATTAACGACATTGTGGTGATTATCACATAGTGTTATCGGGGCTTGGCGATGATAACATCATCTGCGATTTCATCCCGGTCTTGGAGATAACAAGGCGGATGATGATAAACACATGGTCGCAGAGATGCTCATTCGTGTGGGGTAAACCGGCAGAAGCAGGGGCACTACCGTGGCATGAATGAGTGGAACCTGGAATAAAGGCAGGGGTTACCGTAGCGTGTGATAGTGTCATCAGGACTAAAGACGGGAGCTACCGTAACGAGCGAGGGTGCTATCCGGACTAGAGACAGCAGTTACCGTAGCTTGAATTTGCCATAGCAACGTTCATTGTGGCGGTACAAGACATAGCGGCAGTGTGACTCACACTGCTGAGGACGATTAGTAGAGCTTTATAAGGAATAAACGGCTCAGACTCTTTGAGATGAGTCTGGGATGTAATCTTTGATATGCGGAGAGAGGAATGCAGATGAAAAAGGTATTATTTGTTGCGACCGTTGTAAAGACGCACATTATGGAGTTTCACATTCCATACTCCATGCGTAGATCTCGCAGCCGTCCGAACCACACCATGCTTCCAGCGCATCCAGTGCTTCCAGCAGAGAGACTGCATCACTCACGGCACCGTTGCTGATGCCGGTGAGCTTGTAGATCTTGCGCTCGATCACGCCGTTGTACTGAGGCCACACGAAAATGCGGAAGCGGCCCAACGGGTGAAACGCATCGTCCATCCGCACTGCGCCGATCTCGATCACCTCGTTCTTGAGTTCCTTTCTGCGTACCAGCCGCGTATCCGTGGTGTTCATTTCCAGATCAATGAAGATGCTCATTTTCAATACCTCTTTTTGTTTCGCGCAGTTTTCGGTTGGTTTTCTGAACCTATACTACACCCTTATCCATCCGATAGGCGGTACTTCTATTACCACCTTTTAGTTTTCTTCGGCCATTTTCTGCATTTGGGCGAATAGTGCATAGTATGCAGACCCTCTGGCTATCTCCAGCTCCTCATAGTTTTCCAGAACCTGCACCTGTTCGTAATATTCCTGCGGCTTTGATTCGTCTGCAATGGAGCTGCGGTCTGTCACCACAAAACCTGCAAAATCTGCATCGCTGTAGCATAGCCAGCGCGTGGGATGACCGGCCTCTGCAACTTCAAACTCCACTTCTGTCACATAAGTACAGCAGGCGAGGGTTGTTTTCTTCTGCCGGGAGAGCACCTGAAACCGTTCCGACTCAGCCTTTTTCTCCGCGGTCATAGGCAGGGAGGCGGACCATTTTTCCAATCTGTCCCATGCCGCAAACAGCGCATCCACGCAGTTCTGATATTCTGCGTCCGTCAACTTTTCGGCCCCCTTGTAATAGCAGCGGTTGCCGGTGCGGGTCATGCACTTGTACTTATTATCTGGGATCACCCGATTTTCGAGCACCATAAATCCGCAAGTGTACTTCACATACCGGAACCCCTCCGGCAAGATCTCAAATTGCGGATTATTGCTGAAGCCAATCGAAATATCCACCCGATATCCAATCTTCAGGCTGTTCTCATTCATGTGCCCTTCGCAGCACCAGATCGTTTTATATCCACGCTGGTTCAGGTTGCGGATAGTCGCCGCGATGTGTGCGTCGATTTCTACATGGCAGATAGAGTCGATATATCCGTAATACGGCTCGATCCGCAGATCCTCTTCAACATCCTCCGCTCCCATCAGCTTCGGCAGAAAACCGCACGGACGACCTTCTACCGCAGAGGGAAGTGTCTTTTTTCCGTCAAGATAATCAAAGGAATCCACGAACGAGATCCTCGGCTTGCTGGTTTCCTCCCAAGTGCAGATGTCCAGATACTTATAGGGATGGACTGTGAAGTTATCAAAGGTGCTCATAACATTCTCTCGCTTTCTCTCTTGATGTGAATAACGAAAAAAAGACCTGCAGGGCTTTTCGCCTTGCAGGTCTTGAATGTTTATGGTTCTGTTATACACCACATAAACCCCAGCCCCTGAAGGCTGAGATTAGTATAGCGTACCATTTTCTTTCTGTCAATAATTTCCCTTTATATTCTATCATATTTTTATACGTCTGTCAACACGTATTTTTTTACGTTGTTCAAGTCGTTTCTTACTTTTATCGTATCTTCGAAATTTTTCACTTCATCTCATCTATTTCTTTACGCATGTTTGTGCACTCTTTATAGTTGTCGGCGAGTTATGTTGCAATATTCAGCATTTTAACAATAGTAAAAACCGCCGTATATGCCCGATTTTCAGGCGCATACAGCGGCTTTCTTATGGTCTCAGGCCTTCAACGCCTTGTCCAGATAGCGTTTCACTTCCTTCGGCTTCAGACCGGCTTCTTTCTCCAAAGCGGTGCGGATCACCTCCAGATAGTTCGGAGACGGTGCCTTCTGCGGGCGGGTCGTGCTGCTGATCAGGGTATAGACCGGCAGATTATCCTTGCCCATCCCCAGCAGGAACTGATGCCCGTACCAGTTGGCCGAAGCGCCCTCCTGCCGCATGATGTCATGCAGTTGGTCCCTTGTAATACGGTACAGCCGGAACAATACCGTTTCATAACCCGCCGGGTCATAAAAAGCTACGCCGCCGTAATCCCAGCTGGGGCTTTCATTGCCGAAATACAGCCTACCGCGATAATTCGTCCAATACGATTCCTTCCACAGCGTGGTATCGTTACAGCCATAGTAGCGTTTTCTGTTTGGCGCTACGCCGCCCTGCACATAGCAGCGGAACCGTTCCTCGGACAAGTTGGAGCCATAGCAGGCATACCAGATTTCTTCCTCATGCTTCGGCTGCCAGCAGGAACACTCTAAGCGGCCCTGCGTACTCTTATTATATAAGTACGCTTCTGCACGAAGGCTGCCCTGCTCAGACTTCACCCACACCTCCCGGCGCAGATAGAGGTTTCCCTCGTCCTCATAGCGATCCATCTCTGCCATCATCTCCGGCGAGACAAAGTACACCTCACCCAGAACCGCCTCGTTTTTCTTCTGCACGATTCCGGGGTATGCGCCCAGATCCACCATGGTATGGTCGTGCAGGGTATACCGCCGGGAGTAGACTGCATCCTTCAACAGATCGTGGGCGGGCTGTTCCTGCATCAGCGTCCCATAAACAAAGAGCGTATGGGTCTTGCCGTGATAAGCTGCCACAACCTGTTCCAACTCTGCGGTGATCGGCACAGGCCATATTCCCATTTCCACCATCGACGTGTGGTTCTGCTTTGCCCTTGCAATGTCGCGTTCGAACATCTGAATGGTGTCCCGCACCAATGCCGTGAACTCTGCGCAAAGATCACCGTTTTCCTCAACGAATGCCTTAACATCGGCCTTGGCCAGCAAAATCAGATTGCGGCGCTGCCCGGAGCCTGCATCCAGTCCATGGTCACGCAGTCCGCGCCCCGTGCAGCCATGCAGCAGGTTCTTGAAAAAAGCCGTCCGTGCTTCGTCAAAGATTTCCCGCATGGTCTGCCATGCGTAGATGGCCGCTGCTGCCGCAGCATAGCTCGGATGGTACTGCAAGTCCACCCGGCAATCAGAAGGCATGGTTTTGTCGATCACCAGCGGAATCAAGCCCTCTTCCGTCTGGAGAGCTGCCGCCGCATCCAGAAATACCGCCATCTCCGTCCGGGAAAGAGTGCGGTAGCGCTCCTGCTCGGCTGCGAGGTACAAGGCCTTTGCGCAGTCAAATGCCTGCTGCACGCCATTTTTCTGTTCAACTGAAAAACGGCATAGAGTTTTTTTGTAAGCATTATCAAAATTCATCATGGTGTTCTCCTTTTATTGTGGTGTGTTTCGTTCTGACACCATGATAGCACTGGATGGGGGTCTCGTGTCGGTAATTTCATTACCACTTATCAATTTCTATTTTCTGAATATCCTCTGTTTCAATGAGTTTTCCCCAGTGCCTATCTATGATTTTATTTGAATCTCCGTGTTGCCGCTCAAACATCTTCTCGTCAACGATCCGAAGCGTTCCCGGTCGTTCTGCCCTGTCCAAATAAAACCGGCAATGCCGGAAAACCGACTGATTTTTACACAGAATCGTATAGGAATGCTCCATACCGTCTCCACTTTTCAGTGCATACATTACATTCAGGCTATTATCATGGTTCTTTATTTCTTGATATTCAAACCTTTTCAGTTGTTCTGCTTCTCTTTCAAATCCTTCCACCGGGTCATCATACTGCTGTTCCAGCCGCAGCAGAAACTTTCCAAACTTTTCTGCCTCGTCCACTTCGGACGACTCCTGATATCCGGTACACTTTGTTATCCGAGACTCTTCAATAAACTGTTTCCGAATCTGTTTTTTGCCGTATGGCGACATTTGGTGCCAAATCTCCCCAGCAATGTTCTCCGCGATCTCTTTGCCTAAAAAATCAGAATCACACGCGCGTCCAAGCGCTTTCATAAGAAACGCTGCCTGTGTCACGTTCAGTTGCAACACCACCGGATGCAGCGTATCCGGCGTATATACATACATTTCGTGCCCTTCATAGCGCGTTTCCACCTTTGTTCTTACCCGCTGGTTGCCCAGCATCCAAGGTTCTTGATCCGGCGCACCATTCAACCGCTGCCGATAATTGTACATCATTTTCTTTCGAACGTCCAGATCTGTTATAAGATCCTTATTTTTGCAGCCAAATCCATCAGGGCCATGCAGTTCTTTGACCAACCGGATCAGTTTGCTCTCTTCCTGTTTTGATTCCGGTTCCGGCTCCATAGGTCGCCTCACAGAAATATGATAGATCCCTTCCATCTCCGACAGTAGTGCATTGAAGATCTCGTATATCTGTTGTTTCTTTCCCGATGCTATCTGCCGTCCCCAGATCAAATTGTCCATTGCCTGAACGATCCATTCACAATCTGCCGCGATTCCCTCTTCTTTCGAGGAAGTATTCTTTTTCAACTCCTGTATAAAACTGTCTTTACTCAGAATTCTTTTTGCATCTTTTGCTGTCTCCTCCGGGAGCTGCTCTGCGGCACGCCGGAGCATTTCCAGCAAACGTTCCACTTTTGCATCCTGATCCATCCGATTATCCTCCTGCTCACATTTTCATATCTTGATATCAACTTTGAGAGAACGTATGAGACATCGTTTTTAACCAATTATAACATTCCCGATTCCAAAAACCAACTTCTGTTATAGCACTGCATCTTGTTCTATGATACAATCAAGCTATACAAGAGACACGAGGGAGGCAAGGAGCAATGTACGATGTCTGTCTTACCGTTACTGCATGGTGCATCATCGGCCTATTGGGTGTTCTGCTTATAAGATCTTTTGGATTCAGGGAGTTCCATCAAGAGAAAATTATTCCTTGGCTCGTTGGTATTGCTATGATTTTCTTCCTGATAGCTCTCATGTTTAACTGGAACTAAAAGCGGCTGAATACGGACTGAAAGGACGCATTGTTTTGGCAAACCTGCTAACGAGTGTCAATAGCCTGAACAAAAAATCATCAAAAATTTATTGCCGGGTGCAGTTGAGCATCCGGCAACTTTAATAAGCCGACAGCACAGCTTGACGGCTGAAAATCATCGTAATGGTTCATCAGAAACCATCAACAGGCATCAGGAGATGGCTGGGAACGCAGAAATTCAGTAACACGAGCGTAATAGACCCGCAGGAACTTTGCGCTTCCTGCGACGGTATAAACGTAATAATGCTTTCCTTCGGAGCGCTTTTTGTCCATGAAACAGTAAACAGCATTTTCTGGGTTTGAGCGTGTTAAAATAATATTCGATATAATAAAAATGGTTCGCCTCAGATGCGGTGAGCCTCGTTTGGAAACATGGCGTGACTTGGATTCAAATGCACCAGACTGGAACGGTGGTGCGTCAATACCAGCAAAGGCTACCAATGCTTTCTTGTTTTTGAACCGCCGAACATCACCAATTTCGGCCATAAGAGCAGGCCCGGTAATGGGTCCGGCTCCTTCCATCTGCATTACAACCTCGTATTCGGGGAGCATTGCAGCCAACCGCTGCATTTCAAGCTGGGTGCTTTGCTTGGCCTCGCAAACGGCATTCAGGCTCTTACAAGCCTGCATGATCAGTATCTTCGTACTCTCGCATTTAGGAAGAGTAGCCACGCCTTCCTGTGCAAGCAGATAGATTTTGTGAGCGGTATCTGTACGGAACTTGTAGTTTTTTCGTTTGCACCAGCTCCGATAAGATTCCGTGAAAGCCTCCATGGAATATTGACAGACACAATCCTTGTGCCAATAACGCAAAAAGAAATCCACCCACTTTTCATGCCCATTTGCATTTTTTGTGTTCGGATCAAACGCAATATTTACGCCGGGAAATGTTTGGTCAGCCAGTGCAATCAGACCGTTCCGCAACGCTGTTGCAGTCGCAGTGATTCGCTCGTTTGCTCTGGATTGCATTTTAAGAAGCAACCTGGTTTCTTCTTCATTGTTGAACGGGGGTAGTGTATCCCAAAAGGTGAGCGCATAGTTTGCAATTTTAAGAGCATCCGCTCGGTCCGTCTTTAGCTTTCGGATTGTATTATCACTAAAATCGTGAATCAACATCGCATTGACAACGGAAACAAAAAAGCCCGCTTCCTTCAATGTCAGTGCGATTGGTCTCCAGTACGTACTGGTATGTTCCATTACAATACGGATATCGCCTCCCAGTTTTTTGAGTGTGGATGCCAGTTTTTTCAAGTCACTGTTCGTGTGGTGGACCTCGAAAGGCCGAAGTGCGATTTCGCCTCCGGGTCTCCGTACCGCAACTGTGCTTTTGCTCTTAGACACATCGATACCGACGGCGGTAATAACAGCAGCTTCCATTTTTCTGACCTCCTTTAATGCCGGTTCCGCCTATGCCCATTACCGATTCAGCTTGCTTTGTGACACGAATGTACGGCAACATTTTTATCTGCCGATAACTCAACCTGCGTCAATCGAACGCTGCAATGGAGATGGCGGAGAACAGTTTGCGCGTACGAGCGTTCAGCTCAAGCAATGCTTCGTTCTCTCAGCACATCTTCATTGTAGCTTAGGTTTGGGCATCTGTATAGCTCACTGGCTGTGAACTTCTCAGAACCAACACCATTGTAGCAAGCAGGGCAAGCGCATCGCTTTTATGCCCCTTTTGAGTGGAAATTTCTGCACCATCGTAGGTTGATACAGCAAAAGCGCAAAAATACCAGCCTCCCATAATGGGAAGCTGGCGCAATATCGCACATCGGAGCTCCTATAATGCTGCCATTACAAACAAAGCCGAAAAACGGGCAACGCCTTGCTTTCGCAACCACAGGTAGATGGGTACGGATAGCAGCACTTCACTCTCCTGCAGTTCCATCTGGCAGCTGTCTGTTCCTGTCATGCTTTCAACATTCAGTCCGTAAGGATCCGAGCCTCCTGTGCTGCTGTCAGCAAGACTTTTGGTGCCGCAAGCCATCAGCACCAGCCCGGTTCCCAGAACCATAAGCAGGAGAAGCGAGGCCGTCCTTATTTTCTGTTTCATTGCAGGGTCTCCTATTCTTTATCCAGTAATCTAAAAATTGCATCTGCTCTTTCGTATGAAACCAATGCTCTCCGCCCGGCATAACGGTCAGTTCTGCGTTGTTCTTTTCCGCAAAGGCTTTTATGGTTTCCATGGAGGTCAGAGCATCCTTTTCCCCATACAAAATGCGGGTAGGGATTTTCCATGAAACCGGATGCTCTCGGACATAGCAGAGATATTTCCACGACAGCGTTTCTCCAAATGTTGTGGGAATTTCCAGTTTTTCTGCAAGTTCTGCTTCGGAGACGTCAGCCCATTGCATCATGTTGCAAATCAGTTGCTCCATATCGACTACTGGAGAAATAAAACAAGCGGTATCCACCAATTTCTCATTCAACGAGGACAAAGATAAAAACGCACCAATGCTATTTGCCACCAGTGTGAGCTTCCCGCAGCGTTTCCGCACTGCCGTAAAAAATCCGGAAAATTCCTCCGTGGCTTCCCATGGAGATTGTGCGTGGTAGTCGAAACCAATTACTTCACAATCAGGGAATAGGGCTTTATAATGCTCGGCCTCTTGTGCCGAACCGCCCTTTCCGTGAACATATACAACAATTTCTTCCATATAAAGTCCTCCAAAAAACGCAGCGCACCCCAATTCTATGGGCTGCACTGCGTCTGAGCGTCTGGCGTCTGGCCTGATTCAATTATTCTGCCGCCAATTTCAAAAATTTCTTGTCCGACTGGATGCTCTGGGTCAGGAACCGACCATTCTGGAACAAAGCATAGGTTGTGACAGGTGCAGGCACATTCTGGGCCGTCTCTTTTTCGGTGATGTGAACGGCTTTGAACGGGATTCCATGTTCCTTTGCAGCCTCCTGCACCTTTGGCACCCAATAATAGGTGTAGGGGCACTGGTCGGTATAGTAGAGGACAAAGCCGTTTTCCTCTACCTTGGGGTGCTTGGCGCAGGCCTTGAATTTTGGCGGTTGGGCGCTCTCTGCAAGGGGCAGATACATGAGGTTGATGCCGCAATCGGAGATGTCTGAGACCTTAAAGCCCTTATGGGTCAAAAACTTGGGGTCGGCGAGAAACTCCCGTTTGCGTCCCTCTGCACACAGAATGCAAACGCCGTTTTTGCCCTGCGCCTTGGCATCCCGAAGGCATTCTTCCAGCAGATCGCTGGAATAGCCGTGACCTTTCAGGGAACCGGAGACCCACAGACAGTTGATATAAAGCCAGCCTGCTGCATCAATGGGTACCCATGCGTTTTCTGCCGGGATGTACTCGATAAAGCATTTGCCACGCTCTGCACTGCGGTAAAAAACAAGTCCCTCCTCAAAGCGCTGCTTGAGCCATTCTTTCTTGGCAAGGCTCTGTTTGCCGGACATGGCACAACAGATGTGTTCCCTGTCGATGTTTTCTTTGGTAACTCTGATATAGTCCATCGAAGCACTCTCCCCTATCTTTGTACTTTTTCATACCTTCTCCGGCACAGTTTCTTCCAGTTTTCCATCTGTGCCGCAGAGCACTTCTCCGGCACAGCGACCTTTTCGTTTTTGGCTGCGGCTTACCGCATCCGTCCATCGCCGCCCATCAAGGCGGTCATTTCCTCGATGTAGTCCAGCGGGAACGGCGGAGAGCACAGGGGCTTCATGGCAATGCTCATGAGCTTCATGGGGTTGTCGTCTGCCGCCGCACAGTCTCCCATGCAGCGGCTTTTCAAAAGTTACAGCTTATTCTCCCAGCGCCGTCTCGATGTTCGCCAGCACCTTCTTGCTCAGTAGAACGAAAGCCTGCCTGGTGCGGCCTGCCGAGACACCCGGGCTGTGGACATTGGGCCGCTGGAAGAAGCCCTCGCTGACGGGGCCTGCGGCGGCGTAGGTATCACAGAAGAAGTGGGTGCCGGGCTTATCCAGCCACTTTTCCAGCGCGGCGGAGTCAAAGCCGGGGCCGATGGAGGTATTGAAAAGGACTTTCCCCTCCCCCAGCGCCTCAAACTCCGGCTCGCCCAAGAGCAGAACATTCTTGTTCAAACAGGTAAAGACCACTTCGCTCTCCCGGAGCAGAGCGTCCAACGGCTTATACTTCATGCCTGCGGCCTCGGCGTCGGGCTTATGGCTGCGGCTGTAGTAGGAGATGTCCGCGCCGAGGAAGGCCAGTGCATCGGCGATCATCCGGCCCGAAACGCCCAGACCCACGATACCCACCTTGAGGCCGTAAATTTCCACGGGCTCGTCGTGGAGCATCGGCATCCCGAAGCCGTGGAGCAGGCCGGTCAGCTCGTGGAGGACGTACTCCACCACGCCGCGGTCGCCGTAGTCCCGGATGCCCAGCACCTTGATGCCCTTTTCCCGGGCAAAGGCGATGTCCACATTGGCGCTTTCCTCCGAGTAGAGGCTGCAGCACATCCCGATGTAGCGCAGGTTCGGGCAACGCTCGATGACGTTTTTGCCCATGCGGGAGGTATAGCTCAACAGCGCCGCGTCGGCGTCTCCGATGCGGCGAACGATTTCTTCGTCGTCGGCGGGAATATCGCGGTAAAGCTCGACCTGCTCGGCATACTGATGCAGCGCTTCCTCTGCTGTGGGGATGAGGCTGACCGGCTCGATAGCCACCAGTTTCTTGAACATCAGACTCCCTCCTTTTTAATAGAAGCAGACCGGCGAGGCGAGGTTGCGCAGAAGCGCCACGGCGCTCCAACCGGCGATGGCGCTGGTGGATGAGCAGATGTCCACCACGGCCTTCACGCCCTCGATCTCGGCAGTGATGCAGTGGTCGTCGCCCACCCAGCCGGGTACAGAGTGCATGGTCACGCCGGTGATGTCGGGGCCGGTAGTGGCCAGCGAGGTGGCCACAGCGACGTTGACCCGGCGCGGGAAGGTTGCGATGGCTTCCTTGGCGCTGCCGGTAAAGACGGTAGTCTTCTCGGTGTCGGTCAGCAGATGGTCGGCCCAGACAGGGGTGTTGCGGAAGCCCTTCGCACCGGTGTGGGTCTCGATGCCGGCCTTCTCGTCCAGCTTCAGGGCCTCGGCCATGAGGGTGACGGTCTGCAGCACGTCGAAGCCGCCGATGGCACCGCTGGCCAGATGCACCTTTGCGCCGCCCTCCCGGGCCGCCTGCTTGACCTCTTCATAAAACGCGAGGTCGGCGAATGCACCGATGGACAGCACCACGAGGTTCACGCCCCGGCGCAGCACCGGAACGGCCATTGCGCGCACCGCATCCACCGAAGCGGCTTCCACGATGTACTCCGGTTCCAGCGCCAGCAAAGCATCCACGTCCGCGCAGGCCGCACGACCCACGCTTGCCGCCGTCTTCTCTGCCGAAGCGAAGGTGCGGCTGGTGACACCCACCAGCTCGTAGTCTTCCAGCAGGCCCTTCTTCCACGCATCGGCCACGATATTGCCGAGGAAACCACAGCCCACGATGCCAAATTTCGTTTTCATGTTTCCGTTTCTCCTTTTTCCCGCCGGGTTGGCGGATTTTTCTTTTCCAGTATACCATGCCATGTGCAGAAAAGCAAAACCCGGCGTTTTTCATAGTTTTTTTGTCATTCACGCACGAAAAGCAGCATTTCACGCAGGTTTGCTTGCTTACTTCCCCAGAAGTGCTATAATTGTATCAATCGAAAGTCCATATTTTTTCAACATTCAAAGGAGTTTTTTGTATGCTCTCTTATCGTAAACTTGCCATGCGTGTTCTGGGTCGGCCTCTTAATACGGGGGGGGTAACAATTCACCCCGTCCGGCCTCTCAGCGGGCAGCGGCGCTTGTCCTGACCGCCGCAATGCTCACCACCCTTACCGCCCCGGCCTTTGCAGGGACATGGTACATCGAAGATGGTGACATTACGATTTCGGCGGGCGAGAGCGGCAACAATGTCACCCAGAACGAGAATACCACCGAAAATGACCCGGACACCATCATCACAAATCGTGAGGAAGGCGCTTCTTCCCACACCGTGACCATCGACG
>OKTL01000511.1_pt1 | contig 20891 bp, 15 predicted proteins | sample 1606211 | NCBI WGS metagenome assembly OKTL01 (sample SAMEA3879538, study PRJEB24766) | human gut metagenome | biome: human-associated habitat; feature: feces | place: USA | collected 1985/1987 | reverse complement strand
AACCCGCCGAGAAAACCACAATCTCATCAAAATTCTGACTTTTTAGGGTTAGGGGTACCCACAAGATACTGTGTACTTGTGGGGCTTAAATACATCAAATTCTCGCCGTTTTAGGAAAAGTCAAACATCAAAATTCTGACTTTTTAGGGGAAAGTATCAGAAGACTATTAAATCCCGCCTTTTTTGGCGGGATTTATTTATGCGTTTTATGGCAGTTGGTATATTAAAAACGCATATAATTTTCAATTTTTTTTGCTTGACAATCAAAAAGTATCGTGTATAATTATTTTCAACAACATATAAAGGCGTTTATGAGGACGTGACAAAGTTTTGGCAGCACAGAGAGCCGTCGGTCGGTGTAAGGCGGTATGCGGATTTTGTCTTATCACCTTCCAGTCGCCCGACAGAACGGAAACTATTAAGTCGGGACGGGGGCTCCCGTTACAGAGCAACGCATTGATGGATGCGTAAGTGGCTGTTAAAGCAATTTGAGTGGTACCGCGGATTAATTCTCCGTCTCAAAACGAGACGGGGATTTTATTTTATAAGGATAAAGATATGCAACTTTACGAAAAATACGTTACCGAAACCGTTGACGAAAAAACGGGCAGACTGACAAAAATCGATTTTCATATTCCCGACGACTTCAACTTCGGGTTTGACGTGGTGGATTTCTGGGGCAAAAATACCCCCGATAAAACCGCGCTTTTGTGGGTTGGCGAACATCACGAAGAAAAAACGTTCACTTTTTCGGACATGATGCGTCTTACAAACAAAACGGCAAATTATTTCAGGTCGCTGGGCATTAAAAAAGGCGACAGGGTAATGCTTATTCTGCGCCGTCATTATCAATTCTGGTTTTCAATCGTTGCGCTGCACAAAATCGGCGCGATCGCCATTCCCGCAACGGATCAGCTTATGAAAAAGGACCTTGTATACAGGTTCAATCTTGCGGGCGTGAGCGCGGTCGTCATCAGTTCCACGGGGAGTATCGTCGACGAGGCGGAAAAAGCATTTGAACAATGCGACATCAAAACGAAAATACTTGTCGGGGCAAGCCGTGACGGCTGGCACGATTTCGACGCGGAATTTCAGGCGTTTTCGGACGAGTTCAAGCGTGGTGAAGGTGTTGACGCAACTTATAAAAACGACGCCGCTCTTATGTTCTTTACGTCGGGCACGTCGGGTTATCCGAAACTTGTCATGCACGACCACGCATACGCAATCGGACACTTTATCACTGCCAAATGGTGGCATAATATCGACGGAAACGGCGTTCACCTGACGATTGCGGACACCGGCTGGGGCAAAGCGGTCTGGGGCAAACTGTACGGACAATGGCTGATGGGCAACTGTGTTTTCGTTTACGATTTCACCCGTTTCAATGCCGACGATATGCTGTCCGTCATCGAAAAGCACAAAATCACGACGTTTTGCGCGCCGCCTACGATTTTCAGGTTCCTTATCAAAGAAGACTTGTCAAAGTACGACATTTCCAGCATAAAATACGCGACGATCGCCGGCGAAGCGCTGAATCCCGAGGTATATAAACAATTTTTGAGCCTTACGGGCATCAAACTTATGGAAGGCTTCGGACAGACCGAAACGACGCTGACGCTTGCAAACCTTCTTCATATGAACCCGAAACCCGGCAGCATGGGCATGCCGAGTCCGCAGTATAAAATCAAACTGATTACCGCCGACGGCAGACTTGCCGCAAACGGCGAAGAAGGCGAAATCTGCGTTGATATTTCGGAAGGCGCGCCCGTCGGACTTTTCCGCGGATATTACAACAACGAAGAAGCGACAAAAGCGGTAATGCACGACGGACTTTATCACACGGGCGACACGGCGTGGCGCGACGAAGACGGCTATTATTGGTTTGTCGGGCGCACCGACGACATCATCAAATCGTCGGGCTATCGCATCGGGCCGTTTGAAATCGAAAGCGTGCTTATGGAACACCCCGCGGTTCTGGAATGCGCGATAACGGGCGCACCCGATCCCGTGCGCGGACAAGTCGTCAAAGCAACGATTGTCCTTGCGAAAGGTTATACCCCGTCGGAAGAACTGAAAAAGGACATCCAGCAATACGTGAAAAGACTTACCGCGCCGTACAAATACCCGCGCATCGTGGAATTCGTGACGGAACTTCCAAAGACGATTTCCGGCAAAATCAGGCACGCCGAAATAAGAAAACAGGATAATCAATAAAAGAAATAATGTGACAAAATCCACGGTTTAACCGTGGATTTTTGCTTATAAAAACATTGTTTTGTTATTTTGATTTGATTATTCTTACGATTTGTTCAATGTAAAGTTTCTTGAATTCCTGGTCGTTAAGGTTGAAAATTTGTCCAAAGTGATTGCCGTTTAAGATATTGAACGTGCTGAAAAACGGAGTCAGGAAAGTTGACAGAAGGACGAGGTATCTTGCCTTCAATTCGTTGTCGCTTGCCGCGCTTGTCGCGCGCATATACGAAATCACCTTAAAGCACAAATCGGAATCCGTTGAAAACATCTGGCTTACCGTTTTGTTGAAATAATTGTTGTATTCCACGTTTTCGGGGGCGAGCATAAAGTTTATGACGTTGATGTTTTCGGCGCAGTATTCGTGGCAGGCGTTGAAAAATGCGGAAATGGTTTTCTCGGGGTGAGTGTTCAGTTCCGCCAAACTTGCGACAAGGTTGTCGGCAATTTTTTTGAAGTCGGAAATCGTGCGCCTGATGACGACGGAAATCAGCGATTTTTTGTCGGTGAAATGATAATTTATCGCAGCAATATTCACGCCGGCGTCGTCGGAGATCTCCTTAATGGTAACTTTCCCGTTGGCTTTTAAGAGTTTAACGGTGCTGTTGATTATTGCGGTTTTGGTAAATTCGGTCTTTTTCATAATTCAAAAATATCGTGTGTTTTTTTCAAATATATATTAATGATATTATGAAATTCGCGATTTGTAAAGAATTTTTTTGACAATTGAAAAAAATTGTCGGAAATTTTCCTTTGAAAGCGGCGATTTGACTTTCGCAAAATTATTAAAAACGCCCGTTTGTAAGTATTTTTTTGCATAAAAAAAGCGGGATATAATCCCGCAATCTGGCACCCCCTAGGAGAATCGAACTCCTGTTTCCGCCGTGAGAGGGCGGCGTCTTAACCGCTTGACCAAGGAGGCACAATATATTTAGCGTTTATAATCTATCATAATTTATCGCAGTTGACAAGCGTTTTTACGAATTTATCGGCAAAATATTTTCTTGACAACGCCGTCGCTTTGGCATATCCTTTTTATTATGAAGTTTTTTGAGAAGAAAAAGAAGCCCGTTTACGATACGGCTGACCAGTCGTTTGTTGCAAGCGTTCTGGACGCTTTGAATTTGTCGCACGGCGACGCCGTCCTTGAAATATCGAAAGACAGCGTGCTTGCCGAAAGTTATTTTGCAAACAGATATGGCGCATACGTAAAGCACCTGAAAACCGCAAGCGAATTTACGGGCGGATTTTTTGAACTATCGGTGATGATCGACGTGGTTTCCGACTTTGAAAACCTGTTTGAAATCGCAAGGGAAAATTCCGAACAGGTCGCCGTAATATATCTTAAAAAATGCGTTGAAGAATTGCCGCCTAAATTTTGCGGCGCGCCGTGCAAAACGAGCGTTGCAAGCGGAAATTATAAATTCTTTTTATTCTGACGTAAAATCGCGCATTGTGCGCGAATTTTTAAATTAAAAAACAACAACGAAAAAGACCGAAACGCGATAAGCGTTCCGGTCTTTTGGAGCTGGTGGGCGGATTCGAACCGCCGACCTGTTCATTACGAGTGAACCGCTCTACCTGCTGAGCCACACCAGCAAAACATTTGTTATTATATCATAAATTATCAAATTATCAAGCAAATTTAAGCAGTATCGAAAAATTTTTCGGGAAAATGCGAAATATAAAAAACGTCGCGCGGGCAAAGCGCAAAAAAAAGACCGCCGCGACGAGCGACGGTTTTATCGCCAAGTTGCCGACTGTAACTTTTTGCGCAACCTATGCGCATAGGTGGGCAAACTATCCGAAACCGCTGTTTTCCTTCATGGTCCGTGAGGACAAGGCGTAACATAAGAGACGGAAATCGTAATCCCTGAAAAAGTTGTGGTTGGAAAATAAGTTACATATCGTACAACCCAGGTACATCTTAATTATACCGCATTATGGCGTATTGTCAATACAATTTTATCATTTTGTCGATAAATCGTGTCAAAGTGTTAGTTATTTTGACATAAAACGTTTGACAGCGTTTTCGATAATATGTATAATTAAAACATAATAAAATAATGAGGTTCGTTTATGACAAGGGTTGCAAGGGGCAGCATTTTTAGCGGCGCAAAACATTTTCACGTTCTCACGGACGGTCTTCCCGGGCTTGACGTTTTCAGAGAGCCGAATATGAAAAACTTTTATCTCGTCACGGTTGAGGAAAAGGCAAAGGACACGGGCGTTTCCGTCCTTGCGTACTGCGTGATGCAAAATCACTCGCACCTTATCGTGACTTCCGACGACGTCCAGAACATTTCGGAGTTTATGCGAAGGGTGAACACGACTTACGCCAAGTTTTTCAACCGCATAAACGGCAGGAGCGGATACGTCTTCAACGGAAGATACGAAAGCGACGCTCTTAAAACCCCCGACGAAATCCTTGCCGCGATATATTTCGTACACAACAATCCCGTGAAAGCGCGCGTCGCCGTCAACAGCGGGGAATATCTGTACAGCAGCGCGAAAGATTATCTCAACCAACTGAGTTTCATCGACTACAAGGAACTGAAAAGGCTTTTCAAAAAGGTGCCGGAACTTTCCTCGTACGGCGGCAGCACAGACGAATATAAATTCAAAGAGGCAAAACCTTACGAAAACTGCGACGACGTTCTGATGGACCTTATTCGTCGGTTCAACATCACCGACAAAGCCGCTCTTCAAGATCCCGAACTTCTGAAAACGATTATTTACGAATTGCAGACGAGAAGCGGAGTGTCCCTTCGCGACGTTGCGGTGCTTGTCGGGCTTGACCGCGAAAAGATCAGACGCACGGCAAAGAAAATAAATTACAACGTTTAATAAAGTTATATAACCCCCCAAAAATTATATTGAAACAAGGCGGACGACGTATATTTCTCTCCTTTTATACGCCGTCCGCTTTGTTTTATCCCGCGTTTTTTGACAAAAGTAAAAATTAAAAAATCGCAAGTCGTTTTTTTACAATTTGAAAAAATCCGCCGTGTAAAGCGCGATTTTTTGGCGTTTTTGGACGCCTTAAAAACAAAACTTAGGATAAATATTGACTTTAATATGTTTATATAATAAAATATATGCAAGAGATTTTTTCTCAAATAAAGTATTTATCGGCAAAAAGAAGGAAAATTTTATGAAAAAACTTTCGAGGTTGCTTTTAGTTTTGACGCTCGTACTGCTTATCGGATGCACGTCCGTGCTTCTCGTCGCGTGCGATGACGGTACCGATCAGGGTCCCGCCCCGACCACGCCGTCTTTCAGGGTGTCTTTCATGAAAAACTATCCCGAATCCGGCGAAGAAGACGTGGCTTTCACCAACGTCACGGTGCGACAGGGCAGAACGGTCAGCGCGTATGAAATTACCGAGGACGACCGTCCCGCGGGATACGATTTCGTCGGCTGGTTTGTCGAAAAAGACGGTGACGAAAAATTCGATTTCGCAACGAAAATCACCCAAAACGTCAAAATTTACGCCCACTGGACGCCCAACGGAAAATCCACGGAAGCCGACCTTAAAGGCGGCGTTTTCACGCAGGAAAAAGTGAAAATCAAAACCAAAGAAGGCGAAAAGGAAGTCGATAACGGCGTTTGGAGATACGGCACGACCGCAACGTACGAAATCGCGCACGAAGAGTCGCGTTTCGACTTCGACACCGACGTTTTAAGAAAGTTAAAAGCGGCAAGCCCGAAAACCACGTATTCGGTATGGAAGGACGAAGAATGCAGCCTGACCATAAACAACGACGCAACAAACCTTGTCGTAAACCTTAAAAACGGCGACAACGTTTACTATATCAAAGCGGTTGCGGAAGACAGCAAAGTCACCGCTGTTTACAAAATCAACGTATATCTTGAACCGAAATACGACGTGAGCGTCATAAGGATTCAGGGTAATTACGAGTCCGGGGTAACGATTTACGACGTCGCAAAGGGACAAAAGGCCACCGCGCCGAGCATTGCCACGTACGTCGGACACACCTTCGACGGCTGGTATTATTACTCGGAAGAAAAAAGAAACGATAAAGGACAAATTGTCGACGCGGACGAAGACAGCGGCAATATCCTTGTGAAAGTCGGCGATAAGTACTACCTTGCGGACGAAAACGGCAACAGAAGGTTCGCATACGTCGACGAAAACGGCAGAAAAGTCGTATTGTATAAAGGGAAATATTATCTGACCGATAAATCGGGCGCGCGCCTTGCTGACGAAGCGACCGAAATTTACAACCGCCTTGACGAAAACGGATTGCCCGTTTACGACGAAGGCAAACCAATCAAAGTAGGCTCGAAAACCGAATATAAATGGGACTTCAACGTTAACGTCATTGACCGCGAAGACATCACCGTGTTCGGTAAATGGACAACCAATACATACTCGATCACGCTCAAAATCTCGGAAGCGGATAAGGCAAATGGCGCAAAATTCGCAAAAACCAACGAAACCGAACTCTTTATCGGCGGCGTAAACTTCGGCGCGACCGATAAAGCGATTGCACAGCTTATAAGCAACAAAATCGGCGAAACGACCGACAGCAGTCGCCCGGTTGAAAAACCTTTTGCGACGTTCGCAGGCTGGTATTATACCGACGACCTGGGCAACGAAATCAAAGTCGTTGACGAAAACGGCAACGGCGTCCACGCGTTCGACTTTGCAAAAGATATCGATCTTGTCGCAAAATTCAACGCAGTCACATACAAACTCGTCGTGAACGCAAACGACGACTCAATGATGCAGGAAGTTACGGGCAGCAACGACGCGTGGCCTTACGACCAGAAAGCGACGTTCACCGCAAACCCGAAAGACGGCTATACGCTTGTCCGCTGGCTTCTGAACGGCGAAGAATACGCCCCGTTCGGCGCGAACAAGAGCGTTGAATACAATATCGACGAAAAGCACGCCATCAATAAGACGATTACCTTCACGGCAGTATTTGCCCCGAAAGACATCAACGTAACCCTTGTGGACACCGTTGACAACTACGGCAAGACGTTCGTCGTGAAATACAATTCCGACGTCGTTTTGGGACAAGACGCGATCCCCGACGTTCCGAAACTGTCAAACGACGGGACGAAACGCTTCATCGGCTGGTATTATCTTGACTCGGAAGGCACAAAAACCTACGTCGTGAAATACAACGTCAACAAAAACGAAATTCTTGTCGGAAAATGGGCGTTCACGGAAGACGTAACTCTCACCGCAGAATGGCAGCCGTACGAGTTCCATATCGCGATTTACAAGGCGAAATCAAAGATCGCAATGCCCGACGCGGATATGGGCACAGTCAATATCGGCACGGGTTGGGACGCTTGGACGAAACTTACCGGAAGCACCGAAGAATACGACCTTGAAGGCTATACGAAGCCGTTTGACAACAACGCCGAATTCAGCGTTACGGCAAGCGTTTCGGACAACAATTATTACGTCTTCAAATGCTGGAAACGCCTGACTGCGGACGGACAACTCGTGGACGTTGCGGAAGGCGAAGTTGAGAATAATCAACTTAAAGTAAAAGTGCAGGAACAAGACGTCGCGTACGTTGCGATTCTGGACTATAAACCCGTCACCGTTACGTTCGACCGCGGCGACGCACCCGAAACGGTTGTCGTTCCCGAAAACGTGAACGTCGACTTCAACAAACCGCTGGCACTCAAAGTGCCCGAAGGCGCGCCCACCGAAAAAACCTTTGCGGGTTGGTGGTACGGCGAAGTTCAGTACACCGGCGCGGACGGCACAAGCGTCGATTACAAAACGATTACCGATCCCGAATTCATTAAAAACGGTATCAAACTTACCGCAAAATGGGTTCCCATCGAATACTTCGTCATCGAAAACGGCGTCATCGTCGGCATCGATGAAAACAAGGCGAAGAAGGGCGATTCCTATAAAACCGAATTCACGATAAACTTCGACGACGCAGTCCACGCAATAAAAGACGGCGCGTTCAAAAACAATAAGTTTATCAGAAAGATTACGATAAAAGGCAACATTCAGACCATCGGCGAAGAAGCATTTGCAAACAGCAATATCGAAGAAGTCGTGTTCGAAGGCAACTTCAAAGGGCTTGCCATCGGCGCGGGCGCGTTCCGTAATTGCGTCAGGATCACGGCGATCACGCTTCCCGACAACGTGGAACAAATCGGTAATAACGTGTTTGAAGGCTGCTATAACCTTACAAATCTTGCGTACTCCGCAGAAATCCCGCTCGGCAGACTGTTCACGACCGTAAACCCGCAAAACGACAACTGGTATAAGGCGGAACAGGGCGGCGTTACCTATTATCTGCCCAAGAAACTGAAAGAAATCGTCGTTACCAACACCGCTACGGCGATTGCGGATTACGCCTTCCAGAACGCAACGCAAATCACGAAAGTTACGCTTTCAACCCAAAACGGCGATAAACCTTACACGACGGAAATCGGCAACTATGCCTTTGCAAACACCGGCAGCATCGCGGTAAATCTCGGCAGCGTCGAAATTATCGGAAACGCCGCGTTCAGAAACAGCGGCATCGCGACGGTTGAGTTCATCGCGCTCAAAAAACTTGGCGTAGACGCATTCAACGGTACGACGAACGTTACGGTCGTAGATTTCAGCAAGGCACCCATCGACAACGTTTCGGCAAGAGCGTTTGCAAACTCGTCGATTGCAAGAGTCAACTTTGGCGGTATTAAGATAATTTCGATGAGCGCGTTTGCGGACAGCCAACTTTCGATTGTTTCTGACGGCGAGAGCGTCGAAACGATTAAGAAGATGGCGTTCTATAAGACCAAAATCAACTCGGTTGGTATTTTCCAGAACGTCGTCGATATCGAAGAAAAAGCGTTCCACGAAACGGACTTCTTCAAAGCAGCAAGCGGACTTGTCGTCATCGGCAAAGTATTGTATTACGACAATAGCAATGGCGGCGGCTACACGGTCGATACGCGCGTCGTTTCGATTGCTCCGTATGCGTTCGAAAGCACGAAATACCCGGCGCTCGATCTCAAAGGCTTCTCCAACCTTAAATATGTCGGAAGTTTCGCCTTTGCAAACAATAGTAGCATTGTGGAAGTAATGCTTCCCGCGTCGCTTTCCGAAATCAAGGACAGCGCTTTCACAGGTTCGTCAATCAAGAAAATCAACCTGTCGGAATGCAGCAATATTTCAAGAATCTGGCAATATGCGTTTGCGAACTGCAAAAACCTTGACACGATTACGTTTGCAACCTTTACGTCAACCGACGATATGGCTGTGAAACTTGCGATAAACGACTACGCTTTCAGCGGTTGCACGGCGCTTGTAACGCTCAATCTGCCTGAAAACCTCGGCACGCTCGACTCGTACGCGTTCAAGGGCTGCACGGCTCTTACAACGGTAAACTTCGTCGCAAATGCGAAATTCATTACGCCCGAAACGACGGAAGGCGGCACCGATCCTGCGCCCGCGGCATACGACCCGGCAGGTCTTGTTACGACAATCGGCGACGGCGCGTTTATGGATTGCACGTCTTTGACGACGATAACTCTGCCGTACTTCATCGCACGTATCGGCAACTCCGCATTCGAAAACTGCACGGCGCTTGCTACTTTCACGACAATGGACGGCGCAGACTCAAAGACCGCCGCGCTTCGTACAATCGGCGACAGAGCGTTCTTCGGCAGCACAAGCCTTAATAATGTCGACGTGAACACTACTAAGGGCGTCAACACCATCGGCGTATCGGCGTTTGAAAACTGCGGACAGCTTGCAACGATTAACCTTAGCGGCGTGACCAGGTTTGTAGAAGGCGTGTTCAGAAACGCAAAAGCGTTGAAGAGCGTCACTATGAGCGCAAACGCAAGCATTTACGTCGGACAAGAAGCGTTCAGAAACTGCGTGACCTTGTCGGATATCACCGCAAGAATCGCGGCGGTTGAAGACGGCGCGTTCAGAAACTGCATAAGTTTAAGGGCGATTACGTTTGTGTCAAGCGGCATCGAATACATCGGCAGCAACGCGTTCAACGGTTGCGTGCTTATCCAGAAAGTTTTGATCCCGTCATCGGTCGTCGCAATCGGCGACTCGGCATTCGACGGCTGCCGCGGCATTACGTCGCTCACGTTTGAATCCGACGAAACGCTGCAAACGATCGGTTACTCGGCATTCGGCGGCTGCTCGCTTCTGACAAGGGTTATCCTTCCTTCGTCGCTTGTCGAACTTAACGCGTCGGCATTCTATGGTTGCTCGGATCTTGAATACGTCGAATTCGGCGAAAATATTCAGACTGTCGGCGAGGACGCTTTCGCTCTTTGCAAAAACGGACTTGAAGTAAGATTTACCGGCAAGACCGTTCCCGTCTTCACGGGCGACATCTTCACCGCAACCGAAGGAGCGAAGATCAGCGTAAGACAGGGCTACAAAGCCACTTTCGAGGCGGCACTCGGCACCAAGTACACGATCGTCGAATACACCGCTTAATCGAAATTAAGCATACTTCCTCACGGCGAAAGCCGTGGGGAATTTTTTTGAATTATGAAAATTTACGACCTTATTATCGTTGGCGGCGGTATCGGCGGAATGACCGCTGCCGCCCGCGTTAAAAACAAAAGCGTTCTGATTCTGGACGCAAACGACAGAATCGGCAAAAAACTGCTGTCGACGGGCGCGGGGAAGTGCAATTTCCTGAACGAAAACTTCGACGTCGGGAAATATAACGACGAAAGTTTCGTTTCGGCAACGTTTGAAAAGTACGGTTTTTTTGAAATCAAAAAGTTTTTTGAAAGTCTGGGACTGCTTATGCGGTTTGACGAAGAAGGCAGGGGTTATCCGCTGTCGGAGTCGACAAACACCGTGCTTGACGCATATCGCCGCGCGCTTCAAAAAAACGGGGTGGAAGTCAAAACGTCAGCACTCGTCACGAAAATATCGAAACAAAACGACGTGTTCAAGGTTTCTTGCGACGTTGATTATTACGGAAAGAACGTGTTTTTCGCGACGGGCAGCAACGCGGGATTCGGATATGATTCCACGGGCGTTCTTTCGGACTTTGCAAACGTCAGAAAGTTCACGCCGTCGCTTGCGCCGCTTTCAACCGACACGACGTACATCAAAGGACTGAACGGCGTCAGGGTAAAAGCAAAGGTCGGCTTAATCGTTAATAACAAAGTCGTGCACGAAGAATACGGCGAGGTGCTGTTCAAGTCGTTCGGACTGTCGGGCATTGCGACGTTCAATAATTCGGCGTACTATGCGCGTCTCGGCGCGCCGAAAAACGCATATCTTTCGTTAAACTTTCTGAATGAAAACAAAAACGAAACTTTTTTGATACTGAAAAGGCTGAAAGAATTTTCCGGTGACGTCGGGGAACTGCTTTCGGGTGCGTTCCATAAGATGATCGCGCAACAGATTCTGAATATGGCGGGCATACAGGGAAGTGAGAAAGCGACCGACGAAAATCTTAATAAACTTGCCGACGTCGTTTCCGATTTCAGAATCAAAATCACGGGCGTTTCCGATAAGTCGCTTGCACAGGTTATGAGCGGCGGAATCGACGCGTCGTGCGTAAATAAAAACACCCTTGAAATCAAGGGCGTTAATAATCTTTTTGTCGGCGGAGAGATTCTCAATATCGACGGGCTTTCGGGCGGCTACAACATAATGTGGGCGGTTGCGTCCGCAATTAAAGTTTCCGACGAAATATCAGAAAAGCCTTAAATCGTTGCCGTCAATGTTGGAAATAATCGTTTTGTTCACGTTGAAAAGTCGTGAGAAAACGCGCTCGTTGTAAGAGTTTTTGAGTTGTTCTTCGTTGAGGTTTGTTGTCACAAACACGGGTTTATCGGCTTTTTCACGCTCGTCAAGTATCTTTAAGAGATATTCGTCGGTAACGTTTTTGATTTTTTGCTCGCTTCCCAAATCGTCTATGATAAGCAGGTCGCAGTCGATGACGTCGGCAAGGTATACGTCGCGCTCCGACACGAACGACGTGTGGTACGACAGCATAAGGGAATTCAATTTGATTGCCGAAACGTACAAAACGCTGAATCCGTTTTTCATAAACTCGTTTGCGACGGCGTACATAAGATAACTTTTGCCGACGCCCGTGCCGCCCATTATGAGGGCGTTTTTATATTTCACGGAAGGATATTTGTCGCAATATTTTTTGAAAAGTTTATAGTTGGATTCCAACTTTTTTCTTTGTTTCGCGTCCTTGATTTTTGAAAAATCGACGTCGGAAAACGTGACGTTTCGGATTTGCCCGATGCCGAGAAAATCGCATAAAGTTTCGTAATAACGCTTTTTGAAACAATCGCAGAATTTGCCCGAAAGCACGCCCGTGTCGTTGCACGTTTCGCAGTCGAATTTCGGCAAAAAGTCGCTTTCGCGCATGCCCATACGTTTAAGGGTTGCGGCGCGCTCCTTTTCAAGAAGTTTTATTTTTTGAAGTTCGTCCGACGCGTCCTGTTTTTTCGCCTGTTTTAATACGACGTCGAAGTTCAAAGAAGAAAGCTCCTTTGTTATGCGTCTGAAATCGTCGTTTTCCATTGCGCGGGCAAGGTTATTGTCGGCGACCTCGACCGCGCGGTCGTGTTTCAATTTGTATTCGTCCTTAACGGCAAGGACGATTTTTCCGCTTTTCATCATATGTCGTATTCCTCGATGTCGGGAACGTTTTTGAAGATGCTGTCAAGTTGTTCCTTGGTGTATTCGCGTTCCGTGAAGTTTTTCGCCGACGACTTCGGATTTTCGACGGCGATTGCCGATTTTTTGGCTTGTTCCAGCGTGGTTATGTGCGCGTCGTGCCACTTTGCAAGTTGCTTATTGATAAATTGCAGGGGGAAGCGGCTGTTTGCGGAAAGTTCCGCTGCGTACAGAATAAGGTCGTCGGGCATGCCCCATTCGGTGCACCAGACGCGGTAATATTCGCGGTCGTTTTGCGAAACAAACCTGTTTGTCCCGGCAAGCGACAGAACTTTTTTGATGAACTCGTCGTTCTGGATTTGTCTGTCGATGTAATCGCGTATGGATTCGGACGTGATGCAGCCTTCCTTATAAAAGTGCATTACGGTCAGATTCATACCCTGCAAGGTTTTGACGTTTGAAGTGAAGCAATATTTCGCGATGTCAAGCAGGGCGTCGTCGTCGAAGCCTTTTGAAAGCCACGGGCTGACGTACGTTTCGATAATATAATCCAGGCTGTCGTAAAACACACCGATCGTGCGGTTGATTTTTACGGCAAGGTCGTGGTAATGTTCGCGCTCCTTGACGTACTCGCTCATTTCGGACTCGGTAAACTTATTCAGACGGTAATATTCGTCAAGGACGGCGTCCAGTTTTTTGAAGCCGCCTTTGTTTTTGCATTGTTTTGCCGCAAAAAGTATCGCGGGCATATCGAAGCCCCAGTTTTTCGTCCATTTGACAAGCATTTGTTTTTCTTCGATATCGGTTGAACCGCGGCGACCGAGAGCGCGCATAAGAGAGCGCATATCTTCGTCAAGAGAGTTGAACTCGTTGAGTTTCGCCTCCACGTCCTCGACAGTCCTTACGCCTTCGCGCGCCCAGTTTCTTGCAACGGCGTTGATGTAAGGATAGCGCACGGTCGTGCCCTTATAGTTGATGCAATACTGGATAATCATAAGCATTGCGTCGGGCTGAATTTTCGTGCTGTCCATCACGTCGTAGTACTGCAAATACTCGTTGGGCATAATCTGACGGGTGTTGAAAAGTCGTTGCGCCTCCACGTTGAAGTCGGCGAATTTCCCCGAAGCGTACTTTTTCGGGGGCTGTTTTGCGCCTTTTATCGACAAATATCTGACTTCCAGAGGGTTCACGGAAATGATTTCCAAAAGCCCCTGATCCTGCCAATACTTGAAAATTTCAAGGATTTTATCTTCGTCCATATCAAGGACTTTCGCGAAACTTTCAACCGAGTTGTCGCGTCCCGACGGATTTGTGCAAAGATATAACCCATAAAGGTATACCTTTATGTACCCTTCTTCGGCATAGGGCAGATATTCATTCATAAAAAGATTATCGACGAGCGTGAACGACTCCATCAGATAATCGCTTGAAAACTTGCAAAACGACATTTTTATAACCCTTTCAAAAAAAATCGACCTTGTAATTTTCGTTACAAAGGCGTATAATAAACGGTAAGTGAAAGTATAGCACGAATCGCGCGTGAACGGTAAGCAAAAATACGCGCTTTTTGAAAATTTACAATATATTGTGATAACAAAAAAAACCGACACAAATGCGTCAGTTCTCTTTTGTTTCGTCGGCGGGGGTTTCGTCAAGAAAAGCCTTTCTCGTCACAAGCGACGGCACTTTCTTTTTGATAAGCAAAACCAGCGGCACGCCGATGAAGAATATCACGACCGCTTCGGACAGAGTAATCGAAATAAGATTTACCCAGTACGCCGCGTCCGTGCCCAGAAGATACCACATAAGCGGCAGCACAAGAGCATTGAGAAGTACCGGCGGCAACCCGGCAAGCCAGGCGTTTTTAATCTTTGACGTCAGTATGCCGGCAATAAGCGTCGCAAGCGAGCCGAAAATCACGTCGTACACGGGGAAGGTCGAAAACGCGTTTGCGGCGGCGCAACCTATCGTTATCCCCAGAATGCTTTCGGGCATAATATAAGGAAGCATTACAAGCGCTTCGCTCAGCCTGAACTGGACGGGACCGAACGATATGAGTTGCAGTAATAAGGTCAGCGCGAAATACATTGCCGCGACCACGGCGGAATAAGCGATTTTTTTAACGGGAATCCTTTTCACAAAGCACCTCGGTTTTTTTATTGATGTGTTTTCCGAAAACCATCAAACGCACTATAACACAAAAAACTTAAATTGACAACACTTTTAAGGAGATATTTATGGCAGAATTCAAAAATGCGGAAGAAATGCTGAAAAACTATACCGCGCACGGCTGTTTCGTCGTCGCGGGCGAAAGACCGAACGTTATGACCGCAAGCTGGGGCTTCTTCGGCGAAATGTGGGGCAAAAAAGTTGCGGTTGTCCCCGTGCGCGACAGCAGATTCACAAAAGGTATTATCGACGAGAAACAGGAATTCACGTTATGCGTACCTTTTGGCGATAAGTACAAAAAGGAACTTTTGTATTGCGGCACGAAGTCGGGAAGGGATTGCGATAAGGTGAAAGACCTTTCTCTTAAAATCACGCCCGCAAAAAAAGTGAACACCTACGTTATCGACGGGTGCGGGGCGTATTACGAATGTAAGGTTTTGCAGGTCATGGATTTTTCGGGACAGGAAATTTCACCTTTCGTGAAAAAAGCATACGGCGAAAAGCCCGATTACCACAATTTTTACTTTGCGGAAATCGTCGAAGAATATTAAGCGTAAAAAAAGGGGACTGTGAACAGTCCCTTTCGTTTTTAAGTAATCAGTCTTCCTTTACGTTCTCCACGACGAGCTTGTCGAAATCGACGGGCTCCACAAAGTCGCGGGGCAGAAATTTCACGCTGTTGTAATTTGCGAAATGGTGAAAGTGTTGCGACAATACGACGGGCGTCGAAAGGTCGAAAGCGTCAACCGCTTCTTTCAGCATTTCATCGAAAACGTCGCGCGAAACGCCTTTTTTCGACAAAACTATCGAGTTTGTGATTTTGTCGCCGACGTAAGTTTTTATCCAGAGTTTCATATTAAAATCCGCAGTAGGTCATAAAGCGGTCGAACGCCTGTTCGCCTTTTTCGTCGTGCTTGAACACCGCCGTGCAATCGAGAATACGGACGCAGGCGTCGTTGATGTAATCGGTGACGCGGGTTGCCGCTTCTTCATCGGTCAGACTTGTGCCGAAGTCGTTTGCAAGTTGCGCGATCATACCGATATGCTTGCTCAAAGGATTGCTTTCGTCTGACAGTGCCTTGAAGTCAAGCGGGGTTTTGCCGGTTAATATATCGCGGATACCGTGCGCCTCGGACGCAAGACGCCCCGGAAGAATGAAAAGTCCCAACGCCTCGATAATTCCGATGCCTTCTTTTTTGATGTTGTGCAGGTCTTCCGTGGGGTGGAAAATTCCGAACGGGTGAGCCTTGTCTGTGCGGTTATTTCGCAAAATCATATCGATTACGTAATGATTTTCGTCGTTAAACCTTGCAATCGGCGTAACGGTGTTGTGCGGCTCGTTTCTTGTCTTTGCGGAAATATCGACGTTTTTGTCGCTGTATTCGCGCCAGCATTTGAGAATATGCGCGGCAAGTTCTTTCACTTCTTTCCTGTCCTTTCCTTCAAGGCGGATCACGCTGTTGTACCAGTCGACAATCGACACTTTGACGTTTTCAAAGGAACTGTGGGTGAAAAACTTTTTGGACGGCGCGCTCATTTCCGGCAGGACTTTGCTGCCGCCCTGATAATGGTCGTGCGACAAAATGCTGCCGCCGACGATGGGCAAATCCGCGTTGCTGCCGATGAAGTAATCGGGGAAGAGTTCCACAAAGTCGAACATTCTTTCAAAGGTATCGGCGTCGATGTGCATCGGGCGATGCTCGTCCGAAAGCGCGATGCAGTGGTTTTCAAAATATACGTATGGCGAAAACTGGAAATGCCATACCTCGTTGTTGAGGATAATCGGAATCGTACGAAGAGTCTGACGGGCAGGGCGTGCGGCGTTTCCCGAAAATCCGACGCATTCCTTGCAGAGCATACATTTGGGGTATGCGGTCTGCGGCGCGTTTTTCGCGGCGAGAATGGCTTTCGGGTCTTTTTCCGGCTTGCTGAGATTTATGGTAATCATAATATCGCCGCGCGGATTAGCGACTTTCCAGCCGATGTTTTTGTCGATGTCGACTTTCCTTATATAATTGCTGTTGACGGACAGGTTGTAAAGGTATTTCGTCGCGAGAGCGGGATCGCTTGCGGCAAGTTGTTCAAACGTGGTGATAACCTGAAACGGCATCGGCATAAGAAGCCCCATGACGCGGGTTTCGAAGTTGATTTTTTCCCATTCTTCGGCAAGGTGATTTTCCGCTGCGTATTCGTTGACGTCGTCCAGAATTTCCTGCAAAGGACGGCAGTTATCGACTGGCGCGTCCGCGGGTGCGTCCACTTTCAGAAGGTCCAGAAGGTTATTCCTTCTCAGAATATAATCTTCCTCGTACATATCGAGGTTTTTGCCTGCGTAAAAAAGCAACTCTTCAATAACAACTTTAATATCGTTTGTCATCGTCAAAACTCCTTATAATAATTGCAATTATTATACGATTGTGTTATAATCGCCTTATCGTTATTCCCGATAAAGCAAATTTATTTTAATGTAATTCGGGGAAATATGCAACGGATTTACGGGTAATATGCAAAAAATCACGTCAATCGACGAAATTACTTGTTCGTCGGAGTTTGAAAAAACAGTAACCCATCTTTACGGCTCGGCGGAAGGTCAGACCGAAAGATACAAAAATCTTTACCTTGCCCACGTTGAAAATTTCAACCTTGCGGAAGGGGAATTCTTTTCAAGCCCCGGCAGGATCGAAGTTATCGGCAACCACACCGATCATAACCACGGAAAAGTGCTTACGGCGGCAATCTCCGTCGATACGCTTGCGTTCGTGACGAAAACCGACGACAATATCGTCAGAATCAATTCCGAAGGATACGCCCCGTTTGAACAAAACCTTGACGACCTTTCTTTCGTCGAAAGCGAGGCGGGCGACAGCAAAGCCCTTGTGAAAGGCATTGCGAAATACTTTGTCGATAACGGCTGCAACGTCGGCGGATTCACGGCAAGCGTTACTTCGTGCGTTCCTGCGGCGGCGGGCGTTTCTTCGTCTGCCTCGTTTGAACTGTTGATTGCCGAAATCTTCAACGTGCTTTACAACGACGGCGCGGTGTCGAAAATGAAAAAGGCGCAGGCGTCGCAATATGCGGAAAACGTTTATTTCTTAAAGCCGTGCGGACTTATGGATCAATCGGCGATATCTTTGGGCGGCGTTTCGATGATCGATTTCGAAAACGTCGAAAATCCCTTTGTGCTCGGCGTGCAGTATCCGTTCACCGACACCGATATCGTCATCACGAATACGGGCGGCAATCACGCCGACCTTACTTCCGACTACGCCGCAATCCGCGCGGAAATGGAAGAAGTTTCCGAAAAGTTTTCGGAAAAGTATTTAAGGCTTGTCGATTATCAGAAGTTTCTGGACGCGATACCCGCGCTGCAAAACGAAGTTTCGGGCAGGGCGATTATGCGCGCGATACACTTCTTTGACGAAAATCTGCGCGTCGATAAGGCGGTTTCCGCAATCAATATGAAAAACGCCGACGCTTTTTACAAAATCGTGGGCGAAAGCGGCGACAGCAGTTTCAAACTTCTGCAAAACTGCTACGTTCCTGCGGATACGGTTCAGCGCATACCTTTGGGTATCGTACTTTCGCAACACGTCGCGGGCGTGAAAGCGGTGCGCGTGCACGGCGGCGGATTTGCCGGGACGATTATCGCATTTGTCGAAAAGGCGGAAACGCACGAATACGTCGAGCATATGAGCGAAGTTTTCGGCGCGGAGCACGTTTATAAACTTTCAATAAGACAGGAGGGCGCTTGTCGCGTCGAATTTTGATGTTATACGACGTTCTTATGAATATAAATCCCGTGGCGTTCCGCATCGGGGGTCTTGAAGTAAGGTGGTATGGGCTTATCATCACGTGCGCGATGGTGCTGGGGCTTATCATTCTTATTTTCATGGCAAAAAAGAAAGGCATTTCTTCCGACGACACGCTGGAACTTTTCCTGTGGGTAATTCCGCTGGGCATAGTTTTCGCGCGTGTGATTTACGTATTTGCAAACAATAAAGAATACGGATATTTCCCCATCGAGTCGTGGGACGACTTCGTAAACTGCATCGCGATCTGGGACGGCGGTATCACCATTTACGGCGGTATGGTCGGCGGCGTTTTGGGCGCGCTTATCTTCTGCAAAAGGAAAAAAATCAAACTCGGCACGATACTCGATATGCTTGTGCCGATAGTTCTCTTGTGTCAGGCAATCGGAAGATGGGGCAATTTCTGCAATCAGGAAGCCTACGGACAACTTGTCACCAACGAGAAACTTTTCGGGTTGCCGTTTTCGGTTTATATCGACGCGGCGCACGCCGTGAACGGGGCGGCGGGTTGGTATCAGGCGACTTTTTTTTACGAATCGGTCTATAATTTCATCGGCGCGATTCTGACGTATTGTCTGTGGCGCAAAAACAAAGTGAACGGCGCGCTCGTTTTCTTTTACGGCGTATGGTACTGCGTGATTCGTCTTATCCTTGACTTTTTGCGCGTGGACGGACTTTTGTCGACGAAAATCGCCTGCGTCATCGTTATACCCACGTTCACCGCTTTGGGTATCTGGTATTATTTACACGGACTTAAAAAACTCGACCACGATAAGGCCGCGCTGGAAGTCGAGGAAATGCTCGCTTCCGACGATTAAAGGAGAAATATGAGAAACTTAACCTTGCTTACCGACTTTTACGAACTCACGATGATGAACGGATATCTGAAAGAGGGCATCGCCGACAACGAGGCGTGCTTCGACGTTTTTTATCGTGGCGGAAACAAGCTCGAATACGCAATGTGCGCGGGGCTGGAACAAGTCGTGGACTACGTCAACAATCTGCACTTCGACAAGGAAGATTTGGATTACCTCGACGGGCTGAACGTTTTCGGAAAAGAATTTATCGAAAGGCTGAAAAACTTCAAGTTCACGGGCGATATTTACGCCGTGCCCGAAGGTACGATTATTTTCCCGTATGAGCCGATATTGACAATCAAAGCGCCCCTTTTCGAGGCGCAACTTCTGGAAACCGCGATACTTTGCGTGCTTAATCATCAGACGCTCATCGCGACGAAAGCGGCAAGGCTTTGCCAGAATACCGACGCGAAAATTATGGAGTTCGGTTTAAGGCGCGCGCAAGGTCCCGACGCAGGCATTTACGGCGCAAGGGCAGCATATATCGGCGGTTGCAGAAGCACCTCGAACGTGCTTGCCGGACAAATGTTCGGTATCCCCGTGAAAGGCACGCACGCCCACAGCTGGGTTATGTCTTTCCCCGACGAACTGACGGCGTTTCGCGCGTATGCGGAACTTTATCCCGAAGGGTGTATGCTGCTTGTCGACACTTACGACACCTTAAAAAGCGGCGTACCCAACGCAATCAAAGTCTTTGACGAGCTCAAACAAAAAGGATATAAACCGCTTGGGATCAGGCTTGACAGCGGCGACCTTGCGTATCTTTCCAAAGAAGCGCGCAAAATGCTGGACGACGCGGGACATTCCGACTGCATTATCTGCGTTTCAAACGACATCGACGAGCAGGTTTTGCTGAGCCTGAAAGCGCAGGACGCGAAAATCGACCTTTTCGGCATAGGCACCCGCCTTATCACAAGTTACGACGCGCCTTCGCTCGGCGGCGTTTACAAACTTTGTGCAATCGAAGAAAACGGAAAACTCGTGCCCAAAATCAAACTGTCCGACACCCAGGCGAAAATCACCAACCCGGGGCTTAAAAAGATTTTCAGGATTTACGACGAAAACGGCTTTGCAAAAGCCGACCTTATCGCGCTCAAAAAGGACAAAATCGACACGGATAAACCTTTGACGATTTTCCACCCGCAATACCCGTGGAAGAAAACCACGTTTGAAAAATACAGCGTG
>OKTL01000505.1_pt1 | contig 21001 bp, 21 predicted proteins | sample 1606211 | NCBI WGS metagenome assembly OKTL01 (sample SAMEA3879538, study PRJEB24766) | human gut metagenome | biome: human-associated habitat; feature: feces | place: USA | collected 1985/1987 | reverse complement strand
TATATTCTTCATGATTATAGAATATTATTAGACCACTTGCTTTCAGCGGAAAAGATTTCTGATACAAAGCAGCATATAGTTTCTACACTTGGAGTACAAAGCTTTAATGACCAAGAAGCGGTATATAACGAAGAAATTAAAAGACTGAATACGTTATTTAACTACTTAGGGGTTCTATCGAAATAAGAAAATTGTATAAGGAGTGTGACAAAGATGATTTCCGAAGAATTAAAATTGATTGTGGATAAATTCAACGAACAGGGGAAAATGAGTTTTCTTGAAGAAACAACAAAAGAAAAGATATCAGAATTTGAGAAGGAGCGTAGTGTAAAGCTTCCTAAAAAATTCAAGGAATGGCTGTTGTTCTCTGATGGTGGAGAATTTTTCTTACCAGCAGGTATTCAGTTATATGGTATTGAGCATAAACCTGTAATTGATGTAGATAACAATAACAGACCTAGTGAAGGTTATATCGTCATCGGGGCACTTGCATCAGGAGACCCTATTCTCTGTGAAAAAGCTGGTGAAAAAATCGCTATTTATAATCAGGAAGCCGGAATAATTGAAGATGATGAAATCTATGATGATTTCACAGCTTTTTTGAATGGCCTGTATGATTTGCTTGGCATAGGAGGTTGATTCCATGTCGAGACGAACAGCAGAATCCAATAAAGCGATACTTGCTGCTTGGAATAAGGAACAAGAACTTGTTCAGGAAGGTAAAGGAACAAGAGAGTGGACTCCAAAACAACAGCAAGATATTCTTGAAAAAGGCAAAGCTTATGATGACGATGGCGTTGCATTTCAAGGTCAGCATATGAAGAGCGCTGAAATGTATTCGGAATATCAAGGAGACCCCGGAAACATTCAGTTCCTTACAAGAGCTGAGCATTTAGAGGCTCATAACGGAAACTGGAGAAATCCAACAAACTGGTATTATAATCCAGTAACTAAAGAAAAATTTGACTTTGGTGATGGCCCATTTATTCCGTGTGAAGTAATCCACTTGCCTGAGCCGATAATGAAGCCAAGCATAACTGTAGAGAAAAAAGAAGGAACATTAACAGAACCGATAGAAAAGGTTGAAACGGAAGAAACGCCTAAAATTAAACCAGAAGCGGAAACAAGAACTATAAAACCGGTAAGTAATCCAAAACTCGATATCAAGCAACCTGAAGGTTTTGGAAATACGGTCAAAAAGGCCTTTAAAGCAGTAGTTGATTTTTCTAATCGTCATCCCGTTCTAACGGGAATAGTTAAGGCGGTGGGTGTAGCTGGACTGGCAGCCGCTGCAGATGCAGTAGCAAACGGTGGACGCTCTAGTTCTGGAGATAGCAGTTCAGGTGATTATAGTTATACACCATCACGGACTGGAAGCGACACTTTTGATGATAGCTATGATGAATTTTTAACTGGTGACGTAGATACAGATACTTCGGCGGAACGTTCATCACCAAAAGAACATACCGTTCGACCTCATGGGCAGCATTATATCAAAAATGGTGAGCGTGTGTGGATAGAGAAAGAGGCATATCCTCGCGGCGGAAAGAAAGGTGAATAACTAAAAATAACCCTCTCAACCATCATGGCTGAGAGGGTTTCGTGCGTCTAAGGACATTATGAGTCTGAATAATAAACTGTGTAAATGCCAAAAATAACCACAAAGAAATTTGGAGGTAAATTGGTATGAAAAACAGAAATCACGGATTAAGCGAAAAGGAAATGGAGCTTGTACAGCTTCTAATGGCAGATTGTGAAACAACAGGAGATATTCAGGCAAAGCTGAAAAAGTTGTTTGCAGGAACAATCGAGCAGATGCTTGAAGCTGAAATGGACGAGCATCTCGGCTATGAGAAAAACTCTGCTCTCGGCAATAATTCCGGCAACAGCAGAAACGGATATGGCAAGAAAACCATAACCAGCGATTACGGTGAGTGCGAAATATCCGTACCCCGTGACCGCAACGGTGAATTTGAGCCTAAGGTCATCGAAAAAAGACAGACTCACACAGACGAAATTGAGCAGAAGATCATGGCAATTGTACGCAAAGCGACACAAGGTTCGCTTGGGAATGTCCCAGCGTGACATTGAAGATACCCTAAGAGAAATCTATGGTGCAGAAATTTCCCAGGGGCTTGTTTCCCGAATAACCGACAAAATTCTTCCTGAGGTAAATGATTGGCAGAACCGTCCTCTCGACAAAATATACCCCGTAGTTTTCTGAATATGCCCCAATATTTAGTCAACAACACATTCCACAACAGCACAAGGCGGAATATTCAGCTTTAACACATTGTCCTTGATGACTGCCGTATGCTCGGTAATGCTCACTCTGTCGGGACAGTCGAAGTCGTTATAGCTGTGCGCCTCGTTTGTAAGTATCCTGCACGAAACCGATGATGCCTTAAAACCGAAAATGCTGCATTCAACAGCAGCCTCTTCCGTAAGCGAACAGTTTGCGGCGGTAACGGTCATACTCTTTTCGTTCACCGATGCGGAAACCGAGATCATCGGAGCATTTTTACCTTCCGACATATTTTCGTTCTGCGTATAGCAGTAAACTGCCTCGTTGTTTTGATGTGTTTTAAAAAGGTCGAAAACGTGATATGTAGGCGTTTTTATCATCTTACCGCCCTCTGTAAGAATGACCGATTGGAGAACATTCACCGCCTGCGCAAGGTTTGCCATTACAACACGGTCGCTGTGTCTGTTAAAAACATTCAGCTCTATTGCAGCAACGATAGCATCACGCATTGTATTCTGCTGATATAAAAATCCCGGGTTCGTACCCTCTTCTACCTTATGCCAACAGCCCCACTCGCCTATTACAAGTCCTATTTTCTTTTCGGGATCATAGCGGTTCATTATCTCCGAATGTCTTGTGATAAGCTCATCGGAAAAGTTCGCTGCAGCGATAGTTTTATAATAAAGCTCATCGTCAAAATCGGTGGCTGATTCCATTTCGGGCCATACGGGCATCGTATAATAATGCAGGTCGATAGCATCAACATTATTGCTGTCAAGATTTTTCATCATGACTTCTGTCCAGTTATAGTCGGCAGAGCTTGGACCGCAGGCTATTCTGTAAAGTCTGTTTCCCGAATAATTGCGGCAGAACGTCTGATACCTTTTATAAACGTCGGCGTAATATTCGGGACGCATATTTCCTCCGCAGCCCCAGTTTTCATTGCCGACACCGAGGTATTCGAGTTTCCACGGCTCGGCTCTGCCGTTCTTCTTTCTCTGCTCTGTGAGAGGCGATTCCACATCTGAGGTCATATATTCTATCCATTCGGACATTTCACGAACACTGCCGCTGCCAACATTGCCGTTTATATAAGGCTTGCAGCCAACAAGCTCACAGAAGCGCATAAATTCGTGTGTACCGAAAGAATTATCCTCCGTAACTCCGCCCCAGTTCGTGTTCACGATCTTTCGGCGCAGAGATTTTTCACCGATACCGTCCTGCCAGTGATATTCTTCCGCAAAGCAGCCGCCGGGCCAGCGGAAAACGGGAGCTTTTATATTTCTGAACGCCTCGATGATATCATTCCTTATTCCGTCTGTATTCGGAATAGGTGAATTTTCACCCACATATATACCGTTGTAGATACATCTTCCGAGATGCTCGGAAAAATGTCCGTATATCTCGGGAGAGATATGTCCGAGCCTGTCGTCTGCATTTATTAGTATTGATATTTTTTTCATATTATACCTCCGCCGCATACTGAATTATTATATTATCAGTATAAATCATTGACTTTGGTATTGCAATGACTTATAATATTATTATACTAACCGTTCGTACTTTGAGGTGATGATATGATAAGTATAAACACAGTCTGTCAGAACGTAAGACACAAAGGAAATTTTGAAATATACAGACCGGATGGTTCGGGAGATGATCTTCTTGTTATCTTCAAGACCTCCGCTGTACTGATACAAAACGGTGAAGAACTGTTAGTTTCTCCCGACAGTCTTATTTTATACAGCAAGGGAACAATGCAGCATTACAAAACTCTGTGCGGAAGTTATGTTAATCACTTTGTTCATTTTGATACGGACGATACCGAGCTTATGAATGGGATAAAAACTGACACGCTTATCACCTCAGCGGATATTCCTGCAATTGAAGAGCTGCTTACGATATTATGCCGTGAAAATGTAGCCGGTTCGACCAACAGGAAACAGTACGAAAATATGCTTATGCAGATGATACTTATGAAAATATCCGAAAGCAGCATAAATCCTGACAGCGATAAAAGCCGCATTTCCGCTCTTGAAATGCTCCGCACCGATATTTACAGCAATGCAGGGAGCTACAGCAATATATATCAGCTTGCTGAAAAAATGAATCTGAGTCCGTCATATCTTCAGGCAATATACAAACAGAAATTCGGGATAAGCTGCTATGAAGATATTTTATCCGCAAAGATCAAGACAGGACAATATTATCTTTCGACCACCGATATGACCGTTAAGGAAATATCCGACCTCTGCGGATACGGAAATGAGATATGCTTTATGAAGATATTCAAAAAAAGAACAGGGATCACACCGAGTGAGTACAGGAAAATTTCCAAGAATGATAATTTGAAAAACAACTTTATATGGTAAGGAATAAACTTTTATGATGAATTTTTTTGAACATTGCGCAGATATTGCTTCAGTTGGCATAATCGTTGATTTTACGGAAGATACGGAAACATATATTGTAGGCTCTCCTGCAGATATTAAGGCTTGGGCATACAACGGCTGCCCAAGAAAAGCTACGAAAGGAATTATGCGGCACAGCAACAAACTTGGCAATCTCGTCAAGGATATAAACCGCCTTATGAAAGTAAAGCGTGAGCTTAACGAAATTATGGAACTGAGCAACAGGCTGTGCAATGCCGACGCTTTATGTGACGGAAGCTGTAATGCTGTACCGGAAGAATTATCTGAATACTACGATGTATCCGAATACGCCAATATCGTTAAAAACTATATTATCTATTTTCTTTTCAGCAAATTCAAGATTTGTCAGCGTGATTTCAAAAAAAAATCGGGTTGTCCGTAAAGGGCAACCACGATCGTGCGGAAAAATATATTGACTTGTTCAAAGCGGACAGTGAGAAAATCTTCCGTCCGTTCATTTCGGCAAGGGCAGCGGATATTTTCGATATACGAACCGCTATACGGAGCAGTACTGAGGTTTTGGACAGTTCTCTTTACAGGGTACACGATGATAACAGCAAAATTTGCCGAAAAGACGTGCGCATATGCTTGTGAAGACGGGTTCTAAACTCTGTCACCGAATACTCTCGGCTCACTGTCAGGGATATACTCCCACAAGGGAAGAAATGGGTTAGCCATAGCAATAGCTCCTTATTCAAAAGTAAGTCCGCTTATTGTCACGTTGTAGGTTACCGAAGTAAATGGAACTTCCTCGCCGTTTACCATAAGTGCAAGGCGATAGCCTATCCAGTCAATTGTAGTTTCAGCAGCAAAAATGCCGCAGTCCTCTGTACCGTAAATAAGCGTGCCGATTTCTGCACCCTTCCAGCCGTTTTCAAGACCGTTTTCCGTACTGCTTGTAGGGTCAAGCTCAACGCCCACGGGAATTTCAACAATTCCGTCCGCTGTTTCAAAGCCTAAGGATTTTACATACACCTTGTAGGTTGCATCCTTGTCGTCAAAGTAGCCAAGGTTGAGCATTTCACTCTTTGCGTCAAATACGGTTGACTGTATGGAGTAATCGCCGTCCTTGGTAATTTCGGCAACAGCTGATGGGCTTGATCCGGGATTTTCAGCCAGTGCTGAAATAACGATTGTTTCGTATTGCTGTACTGTTTCGGAAATATCCTCTTCGGGACGAAGTGTTTCCTCACCCTTTGCAAACTGCCAGGATTTAAGCTCAATGTCCGCATTTGAAAATACAATGTAAATGTTGTGGTTTCTGCCGTCAAACTCAGCAAAGTCAATTGAGCGTACCTTTGTATAGTCATCGCAGTCAAATTCAATAAAGGAAACAGCTTTGCTCTCAATATCGTCAAGACGGATCTCAATTCTGCCCTTGCCCTTTACTTCAGCGGTAAATTCGCTTGCACCGTAAGCGAAATCTACGCCTCTTACATAAATCCATGCACCGCCGGCAGTGCTCTTTGCCGCCGGGTTTAGTCCGTCTGTGTACCAAATATCAGCAGATGTGAATGCAGTCGCACCGCTGTTTTCAGCATACGGGTCAAGAAGTTTTATCTGTGCAACGCCGTTTCGTGTTGCGGCTGTAATAGGAATTTCACCTGTTGCTCTATCCATTGGGAGATAGTCAACCATCATACTTCGGAAGCCTGCCGAACCGCCCATAAGCTCTTCAAGAAGCATGGTATGATGAATAATATAGTTTGTACCCTGATATTCCATAAAATGTGTATGGTTGTTACCCCAGCGCATACCAGAGTTGCCGTCAGCATTCTGTCCCGAATTGTAGAAATATGCACCTCTGTATTCCCAGCTTTCAGCATCAAGAGGAGTCTTGGTTGTAAGGTATGCCATACTGCATGCAGGAGGAGCGTCAAAACCCTCATAATCCCATTCTGAACCTCGAGTCTGCCAGTTGTTATTGTAGGTGTAGTAATATGTACCGTCGATGTAGTTAAGCTCGCTTGCTTCAAAGAAATATGGAGCGTCAATTGAAACGAACTCGCTGTCAAAGGAAATAAGGTCTTCGCCAAGCTTTACGATTTTGGGAATAAAGCTGTGCGGATTTTTGCTTTCAGCAGGCGCGCCGCCTCCGAATGAGAGCCAGCCTGTTCCGTTTTCGTCAATGCAGACACCCGGGTCAAACGGTGCGGGACAGTTTTCAAGTCCCTCGGTCTGCTGGTCAACAAGCGCTTTGCCCAGTGGATCCGTCCAGCCTGTTACAGGGTCGGTTGATGTGAGAACACCAACACCTGCACCGTTGTAAGAAAAATACAGATAGAAATGTGTAAGTCCGTCATCTTCAACTCTCGAAACAATTGACGGCGCCCATGAAGTGCTTACCCATGGTGCAATTTCTTTTACGGGAATTCTGCCGTGGTAAACCCAGTTTACCATATCATCGGTTGAGAAAACTACAAGTGAATTTATCTGGTCATAGTCGTTTGTTGTGTCAAGCTCGGACTGCTGATGGTCGTTTGTGCCGTAAACATAGAGTCTGCCATCATATTCAACAGCGGTAGGATCTGCACAGAAAACACTTCCTGAAATAGGGTTTGCGTTACGCTCTGTTTTGTAGACATTGCCGCTTGCCTCGTCAATGACGATGCCGTTGTTAAGGCTTTCCTGTATCAATTCTTCGGTGTTTGCGGTCGTGCTTTCGGTATCCGTTGTCTGTGCGCTGGCGGTATCATTGCCCGAACAACCTGTCAGCAGCATTGCCGTTATATATAATATAGCAATCATCTTCTTTTTCATAGCTACTCCTTTCATTCTGCCTGATAAGCAGAAACAAAGATGTGTTTTGGTTTATAATTTTATTATACACATCTTAACAGCAAATGCAACAGTGCTTATTCGGATAGTCCACTATTTAATCATAATATGAACTTTTTGCGTTGACTTTTACATAAGATTACGATATACTAAAAACAAAGAGGGTGAGCATATGTGCAAAAAAAGAATAGCAGTCATCACGGCAAGAGCTGATGACAACGAGCAGAAAGAGATACTCTGCGGTATTGCCGAAGCCGCATTTGCCGCAGACGCAGATACCGTTGTATACTCCAATATTTACAATCACTGGGTAGAGGATACAATTCTTAATTATGAGAATATTATCTACTCCTTATTTGAACCACGACACTTTGACGGCGCAATAATTACCGCCGAAGCATTCAGGGATATTTCAATACTTAATGGGGTTGTTGAAAAGCTGAAAAAATCAAAGCTGCCTGCCGTTGTAATAGGCGGAGAACTTGAGAACTTTGAAAGCGTTTATTCCGATGATGAATCAGATATGGAATCTATAACGGAACACCTTATAAAGCACGGCTTCACCGATATTGACATTCTCACGGGAGTCAGGGGGGATAAGACCGCTGAAAGACGTGCTGCTGCGTGTAAAAACGCCTTGAACAAACACGGTATTCAGTTTGATAAAAGCAAACTGCACTACGGAGATTTCTGGAACACCTCAGGTGAAGCGCTTGCACAACGTTATATTAACGGAGAATTACCTTTCCCTCAGGCAATCATTTGCACAAACGATTATATGGCATTCGGCTTGTGTGACGCTCTTTTATCGGCAGGAATATCCATACCCGAACGGCTCAGCGTTACAGGCTACGATTATACAGGCGGCAGGACATATCATCTTCCGCTTTTGACTACTATGCGCCGGAACAGACGAAAGCTTGGACATTATGCAGTAAACAAACTGCTCAAATGCAAATATTCCGCAGAAGATAAGGACAGATTTATCAGCGGCGATTCCTGCCCATGCGGTGTGGTGCAATCACAGCTTTCAGATGAACTATACGCTGAAAGAATAAGTCAGTATCACACGATAATGAGCAGTGCTGCACAGTTTTCAAGCCGACTTACCGCCTGCAAAACCCTTGCAGAATATACTGCCGTGCTTTCAGAATTCTTTTATCTTCTTCACAGCGCAGAATATCTGTATCTCTGCCTTGACAACGAATGGGGCAGTGCAAAATTTTCGGGTGATGAATACCTTTGCTATAAGATAAGCGCAGATGAAGTATGCGATATTCCTGAAAGATTTTCCGCAAATGATCTGCCGCCTGTGTTTTCGGAGAAATGCGGCGTGTACTTTTTCAGTCCACTATGCTTTCAGACAAGACTTTTCGGCTATACGGTATTAAGGTATTCCTATCCCACGAGCTATGATTTCAGCTTCCGTGACTGGAGCAAGACCGTTGCCGATACGCTGGAATTCTTACGAATGAAAAACGATATCCATTATCTCACCCAATGTCAGCGAGCCTCGTCGCTGTATGATGCGCTGACAGGCTTTTATAACCTACGTGAATTCAGACAGCTAACAGAGGAAATGCAGGATTTCTCAATTCACGCAATAAAGCTTGGTTTTGCTTCAGATGTCGAATTCATATATGGTGAAAACTACCGCAGTGATATTATTTCTGCGGCGGCAGGAGCAATAAAGAAAGCCTGCACAAAGCACGAAATATGCTGTCGTGCCTATGATGATACCTTTCTCATACTCAGCAAAGGCGGTGAAGCTGCACTTTCTGAAAAGCTTGATATTATGCTTTTCAATGCACTTTGTAGCTTTGATGAACGGCAAGTAGTTGTAAGTTGTGCAAATCTTGACAAAGGTACTATAGATGAGGTTTACGAAACAGTTATCGTCAAAAGTGAACAGAATTCTTCCTCCGTCAGAGAACGAATGACTCTGCAGCATTACAATTCCTTACTCGTACTACGAAAAGGATTAGTAACCGCACCGCACAAGGCACTGACTTTATCCGATGCAAGCCGCAAGCTGTGCGTGAGCAAAGGTCATTTCCGATTAATTTACAGAGAGTGCTTCGGTGTAAGCTATAATCAGGATTGCATAAATACAAGAGTTATGAAAGCCTGTTATCTCTTAATCACAACAGCTATGAGTATATATGCTGTCGCTGTAAACTGCGGTTACAAAGATGAAAAGTTCTTTGCAAGACAATTCGGGAAATTCAAAGGCTGTTCGCCTATGGAGTATAGGAAAAGGTTTGCTGATATATAATATACAGTTGAAATTTCAGAAGTTATATTAGTCAAGGAAAAAAGCGATAATTTAATACGCCGTATATCTTCCCGGGGTGGGAGATTATACGGCGGTATTGATAAATATCGTAAAATTCGACGTTTGTTATGTGGTTTTGTGCGTATTTGTTCAATATATTACGGCTTGTTCAATATGTTTTTCGGTGTTCCGTTTGAAATGCTCTACCTCAGACGGACGTAAAGGAGCGTCAAGGTGGTGGAGAGCTATCATTTTCTGCTGGCTGTTCATTCCTGCGCCGCATTTTGCCGTCGAGCCGAGAAGCACACGGACTTCACCGTTATTCATCTGATTGAACAATGCCTGCTTTTTCTCCGCAGTTTCATAATCGTGTATGAAAGCAATCTCATTTTCAGGAACTCCCCTGTCCATAAGTTTACCCTTAATGTCATCATACACGTTAAATTCCTTTGGAGGAATATCCTCAACATCGGACATAAGCAGTTTTTCAAGCAGTTCAACGGAATTTACATCATTCAGCTTTCCGTCCTCAAATATCGCTGCCTGAGAATATATCTTACCATCGTCCATGTTCGGCTTGCGGATAACTACAATATCACCCTCACTCAGCTTGTCGGACTGCTCAGGAGAATGCTTATCGATGTAGCTTTTTACATCGGCAAATGTGTTTATGTTCTTCGGATTATCCTCATCACCATTGCCAAGTCCTATCTTTTTGCGGAGAAGCTCATAGCCAAGCTCCTTGCTGCTGTTAGGTCTGTAAACCTCAAATCTGTCCTGTCGGGAGTCGGACTTTGGAGTGGACATATCGCAGAAAATGCACTGTGTGCTGCGCTTGTCTGCTGTTCTGCTGTAAATATCAAATACATTATTTACACAAAGATTTACCTTTGAGCCGTCTTCATCTTCAAGAATCGGGTTAATAAGTCGCTGGTCGAGTCCTATCTTTCTGCCGTCATTAGTTATAACAAGCATATTGTCCTCACGAGGGTCAATCTTTCCGTCACGGATTGCTGTTGCTCTCTTTGAAAGAGATTTTATCAGCTTTTTCTGTGTCCTTGAAGGCTCTGCCACTATCTCATGGAAATATGCATCGGGCTTTTCAAGATTAAGGGTATCAGCTGTGCGAATATCTGCACATTCCTTGAACATTCCCATAAGCTCGGGAAGGTTGGTAAATTTCGCAAAACGTGTCTTGAGCTGATACTTGCCATCAGATTCCGGTTTTAATTCGTAATCGGTCTTGACCTCGCCAAAATCGGCAGCCCATTCGTCAAAATGATTGATGCCGCAGTCTTTCAGCATACCTGCCTGCAAATACCTCATCATGGTATAAAGCTCGCACATTGAATTCGAGATGGGCGTGCCCATAACCACAGGCTATCTACTACACTTTCTCAAAATCACCGTCGGAGAAATTTACCTCTCCGACGGTCAAATATTAAAAACTGAAATGAATTTTTATGCCCTCTTCATCGGTAATATCGACCCTGTTTATCATTACCTTTGCAAGAGCGTTCTTTTCTTCCATAGAAAGCTCGTCCCACCTGTTCAGCGGTTCGTTCAGCGGCTTGGTGTCAATTTTCTTCACCCTGCGTTCTATCAGAAGAAGCTGTTTTTCGTATTCATTTTTCTTGGCATGAAGCTCGCTTATCTTGTTCTGAATGTACCCGAAAAGTACATCGTCCGCATCAACAAGCCTGTCGATCAGCTTTTTGGTATCTGTTTCGATGCGAAGCAGTTCTGCCTTAATTTTCTCAGCTTCTGAAGATCTGCTCTCCCTGCTGTTCTTTGCAACATCAAATTCGGCAATATGCTCACGCATTGCATTAAGAACAACATTTTCTGCATCATCGGGACGAACCTTCAAACGTTCTGTTTCACGGCTGCACCCCTTTATGGTTTTAAGTCCCGTGCAGTTGTAATATCTCCAAAGCTTGGTCTTGTCCACATTGTACGAATACGCAATAAGCAAAGCTTTTCCGCAGTTTCCGCACTTGGTAAGACCTACAAGCCACGATTTAAGCTCGCCCCTCGATTTTGGTATCTTATGATTGTGGGATTTTTTGTCCTGCACCGCAAGCCATGTTTCGTAATCAACAAGTCCCTCGTGATAGCCCACCTTGATAAACCTGTCCTCGCTGTTCTTCTTATGCCACAAAAGTCCGTGTACACCGTCATAAGCATCAATATCATCTATCATCGTAAAACCTCTTGACAGAAAATATTCATACACATTTTTATCGGCACGAACATAGAGCGGATTTTCAAGTATTCTTGATATTTCGCTCCGATCCATACTCCTGTTTACAGGCGAATTACCCGCTGTTGATGATGACGGAAGCTCATGTTCCTTTATGTAATTTACAACATCAAGCAGGGACGTTCCCGATTCCTTGTACACATTATATGCAGCTATGACAGTCTGAGCCGCTTCCGACGGAACAAGCACCGAACCTGTCTTGCCGTTTATGGTCTGTCTGCTTGATTGGAAACCAAAAAACATTTTGCCGCCCTGATAAAAACCTGTTTCTACAGCTTTTGTGCTGTATGCGTCCTTTACTCTCGCTGCAATGGTTTCACGCTCAAATTCCGCAAAGTTCAGAAGATTATTTCTCATCATTCTGCCCTCTTTAGTTTCCGTGTTAAACGGCTCGGAAAGGGAAATAACTCCCACTCCGTACCTGTCCAGCTCGTCCGTGATATTGAGATATTCCCTCATATTACGGCTGAAACGGTCATACTTCTTCACGATTATCCTGTCGATATAACCGTCCTTCGCATCGGACATCATCTGCATAAATTCGGGGCGGTGACGAATGTCCTTGCCCGACTTTCCGTCATCGCAGTAAACCTTGAAATTTGCCTCCTCTCCGACATATCTGATACATTCTTCCCTCTGTGCAGCTATGGAAAGCGAATTGTTTCCCTTTTCCTTATCGCTGACGGAACGGCGAACGTATATTGCTGTGAATTTGCTTGTCATAATAATCAACCTCCAATAATATGAAAGCCGATCATACGTTGTTATCTCTATTATAGCATAATCGGCTCAACATTTCAACACTTTAAAGCGATATTTTCAAAATTATTTATGCGGTTTTATCTCCCTTGTCCTTATCCTCGTTTTCCCCACCCTTTTCGGCAGGCTTGAGAATATCATAAATCTGATTTATCCTGTTTCTCTTAACACTTTCGCTTACATTTTCGGGAATGTAGGAAGTGACCTTGATACCATTAACGGTACGCTCGATTATTCTTTCTTTCATAAGCAAAAATGCTCCTTTCCTTTGGAAATTTCTTTTGTTCGTTTTTTGATTTGGAACATTCATCACCGACAGTAACCACTGCGGCTCCTGTTCCTCATTTCTCTCTGACGTGCATCTCTTCTACGCTGTTCATCAGCACGCCTGCGCTGTTCCTCACGCATATCCAGATATGCAAACTCCGCATTTCTCTCCGCTGTGGGTTCAGGCTCTGCCTTGTATGTACCATCTTCCTGCGGTTCAAGTCCGTTGTGATAATTCTCGATCTGAATGCGAAGCTGTTCCTGTTCCCGAATCCTGTCATAATCGGATTTAAGAAAATCCTCCAGATACGCAAGCGACATTTCCGCATTGGTACGCTCTTTTGATGCATTGCCCATTTCTGCTGCAAGGCTGTCAAGCTGTCTGAGGTCGTTACGGAGCTTGTCCTTCAGCTTCGGCAGCCAGTTATCCATATGAGTATCCCAACCGCTGATACCTCCGCTTATCATAAGCTGCCAATGCAGTTTCTCCAACCGCTTCTGCTGTGCTTCATCTCTGTTTTCAGTTTTCAGCAGACGGGCATATTCATCTCCCAAATATTCCAGCGTTTTGAGCTGTTCCTTTTTATTTGCAAGACTGAAATATCTGTGCATAGCAAAGTCCTCTTTACGATTTGCCGCCGAAAGACAGGACTTCATATCATCAAGAGAATGAATGTGATTGCTGTGTATAAAGTTCAGCACCTCAAAAGATTTTTTCACCTCCGCATAAGTCGGCATATGAACCACCTGAGAACGATATATGTCAAACTGACGTTCACGAAGTCCGACAGCAATTTCAACCTGAAAACCGATAAAGGCACTTATCTTCCTGCCAACAAATTCATTCTGCTTGTTGTTTATCCTCTGCATAAGCATCTGATACGAATACCCGAATCCCAGCTTTGAAATGCAGCAGCCGTATTTCACGCCTTTCGGTTTCGCTATCATTCTGCTTTCGTTGGTAAAGGTGTAGCCGCACTCTTTCATTTTTTCAATAAGTGAATAAATGTCCGTAACATCATCACTGTGGATAAGCCTGTCTATCGTATCAGCCATCTTGACCTTCCACGAATATCCTTTCTTTCGGGCATCGTGTTCCTTGTAGCTGATAGTGCTTTTCTTTCTCGGATTTCTGATAATGTCAAGATTATGTTCAAGGCAAATTTCATCGGAACGCTTTCTGACGAACTGCAAGGTTTTGTAATTGCTGTGCCAGCGTATTCCGTCAAGGTCATACGGACAAACAGCAATGTGATTATGTACGCAATTTGTATTAACGTGAGTGCTGACGATTATCGGTCTGTTCGCTCCGAATACCTTTTTCGCCCATTCCACTCCGATACGATGTGCTTCTTCGGGGGAAACGCTTGAATCAAAAGACTGCGTATATGAATGAATACGGATATTCCGCTTTCCGCTGTTTTTTGAAGAACGACATTTTTCAAATTCTTCGTTATTGTACTTTTTAAATATTTCCTTGAAATTGTCATAAGCAGTTTCAAGGTCATCGCCGCAGCAGATACCTGTGACATATTTCATTTCCTCGTTTTTGTCGGGATTGAGAATGTAGCGGAGATGTTCTTTTGGTGTTGTATGAATTGCAGTGTGCTTTACATAAGCCAAATCACAACACCTCGTATGACAGCGGTTTCAGATGCTCGTTGAGCTTTTCGCTCAATTCTGAAAACTGCTTTTTCAGCTCTCTGACATCACTCTGATAAACCGCCCTATTTGAGTTAACCACCATTGCAATCTGGTTGATGTTGTTTCCGATACGCTTGAGATCGGAACGAAGTCCGTAAATATCGGCGGTGTTGTAAAGCACCACCTGACTTTTCACGGCGGACGTTCTCAAAAATCTGCTGACGTTCATTCCTGCGGCAGTGGCTTTTCGTCTGATTTCAGATACTTCTTCCTCTGTCGCACGGAATTTCATAATTGTGTTTCTATTCATAAATCCTCCCGTCTATTTCTATGGATATACTTATATAAGGATTACGGCGGCGGACGCCATCTGAATTTGGGTACACAAATTCTATGCTTGCTAAATCATAGCAGCCACCTCCTCCGCAAAAATCATGCGACTCTCCCGATATTTGCAACAGTTGCAGATATTACTTCTTATCCTGTGCGAATAAGTGTTTGAAGATGTTATTCTGTTTTGATACGTTCGATTTGTCGGCTGCCTGAAGATGAGATTTAAGCTCGGATATATCATTTTTGAGCCTTTCAATCTCATTATCCCTCTTGGCAATCGTGGCTGTAAGTTCGGCTATCTTTTCATCGTATTCCCGGAGCCTGTACATCTGATTTTGGCAACTCTCGGCTCTTGCTTCGCTGATACCGCTCAGCTCCTCATTTTCGTTTTTAAGCTTGGCTTTTTCCTTTTCAAACTCGCTTTCCATAACCTTATACAGAGCCTTCGCATCTGCACTTTCCTTCTTGTAACGTTCGCACTCCTGCGTAAGAAGGACAACCGAGTCTGCATATTCCTTGTTTTCTTTTTTGAGATACTCGATAACAGCTTCATAATCGAACCTTTTTGAAGCCAATTCGTCACGTTCTGCCCTTATACTCTCGTTCTCCGAAACTATTTCTTTATTCTTTTTAAATAGATAATAATTACGTTCATCAAGAGCCTTATAGCTTGCCTTCTTGGGTTTCAGAAGGTTCACCGCAAAGGGATCAAGGTCAAGAACATTTCCCTTATCCTTTGAAATATGCCCCTCCAGCTCGTCTGCATATTTTTTGATTTTCGCATATACAGCCTGATGTGAAATTTGAAAGGTATTGCAAAATTCACTGATTCTCATTTTTCACTCCCGTTTTAAAGCTGATACCAACACACATTAAAAATTATTGATACCATAAACGTTGATTTTTATAGCCACTGCTGATATTGGCGTTAATATGGGGCATTTTTCATACTGCTTTATTGGCTCTATTTCTGCCCCATATCAGCACCACTTTCCGATTTGCTTCAATTATCCCCCGTTTTGATACCAACTTTTCAGCTCCATTTCCGCTTGATTATATAGCTGATACCAAAACAGCGGGATTTTGACGTCATACCACCTTGAAAGAAGTCATACCACTTGACGAAAATCCTACATTTCAAGAAAATCATCATCGACAAATTCCTCGTTTTCATCAAAATCAGAATCTGCGTTATTTTCGGAATCATCACTTTTCGGAATTTCCTTATCGGCAGCATTTTCGGAATTTGTAATTTCAGCAGAAATGGCTTCCTGTTCAAAATCCGAATTCTTACAAACTGTGCCGATTTCCTCTCTGACGATTTTCCTTATTCCGTCAAGAAGCGTTTTCCGATTTTCTTCGTTTTCGGAAAATGAGATAAGTGCAGCCACGATTGTATTTGAATAACTCATATCGGAGTTTTTCAGAATGTCATAGGCTTTTCTGTGGTCGGGCTTGTCCAGATTAAGCCTGAGATTTGTTGTCTTTATCATTTGCACTCTTCCTCAATCTTCGCCTTGCCTGACTTTCGTATCCCTTTGCGTTGGCACAAACATCAGTGATAAATGTGGCGTTGGGCGGATTGACATTGTGATTGTCCATCACAACTGCTCCGCCGCCTACAACGTACAGCTTCATCAATCGGGAATTGTAATCGTACTTGTAAAGAGCATTGAGTATACTCTTGCAGTATTCCTCTGTACAAGACCTCATTACCGCTTCATAATCCTGCGGAAGCTCCTGCTCTGTGTTCATCAGAAACTTTTTGATGATGCTCTCGTCAATGTCCTCGTGAAATTTGTTCATAAGAGCATTACGAATTTCTATCACGCACTTTTCAACTCCCAGCTTTTCGGTACGGCAGCTGTCGGTAATGACCTTGTGGTCGATGACTTTCATAATGTTCATCGTTCCGTTTCCAATGTCGGCAATCATATTCACGCCGCTCATATCCTTAAGCCTGTCATACACCGCACAATATCCCTGCGGATAAACCGAAACGCCCTCGATATGAACACTGTACTTCTTGTTGTTGTAGATGAACTCCACATTCTCGTTCTGCAACATATACTCGGAAAATCTGTCACGCTGCTCCGAATACCACATAAGCGGAAGTCCGACAGCAAGATGAACATTCGCTTCTGTAATTCCCGCAAGTGACAACTCCTTGCCGATTCCGTAAAGGGTGAGGTAATAGTTATCCATATCCGTGGTCTTGTCCGCTGTGAAAGACTTGTGATTCTCTCCGATACAGATGTACTTTCCATCATATTCAAGAAGCTCCTTCTTGAAAGGCGGCTCAATGTCATGCACCTTTACTCCCGATGCGGTAACCGTATTAGCGGTTTTGAGATTTCCGTAGCCGTGGTCGATGCCGATTATGTAGGTGTCGTTATACTTTATCATCGTGTTCCTCCTTTTTGGTCTGCTGTGACTTTTTATTGACCTTCTTTGTGAATGTCTTAAAATCCATTCCCTCGGGAATGCTCTCCAATACATCCATAAGGTCACTGAGCGTCCAGTTTCTCTCCTTGCACATATTCAAGAGCCTTGTTCTCTCAATTTCCTTGATTTTTTCTTTGAGATCTGTAATACGCTTATTCAATGACTTTTCCTGTGTCTTTCTGCCTGCCTTTTCAGGAGCTTGTCACGCTTTGCATACAGTTCCTGAAGCTTTTCCTCATCGGTACGCTTCACCTTTGTGGATTCGGCTTTGGGTGTGGTCATTTTTTCATCGGTCATAAATCATTTACCTCCTAAATTCTTTTGATTTCGGATTATTCTCTGTCTGTCCTCTCCTGTACCGCAAGCCACTCCAGGAACTTCTCCCGTCTGATAAACTTACGCTTACCGATGCGGATAACGGGAATGTCCTCACGATTGAACAGGGCGTATGACATAGAACGTGAAAATCCCATATCCTGCAAGTCCTTTGCGGAGAGGATTTCGGGTGTGCTGTTCTTTCTGTCCTCCATCAGTTTCACCTCCTTTGCGGCTTTCGTTGGTTTGATTATATCACCGATTTTTTCATTTGTGACAAATTTGTAGAGTGATGGGCAGTCAATCGATTGCAAATGCCCTGTCAATCACTTTGATACTGATTGATTTTGTCAGACTTGATTGACAAATACGTCTTATTGTTGTATAATATGACTAACCGAAAGAATAAACATACAATCAACATTTTGGAGGATACATATTGAACATAAAGAACATAATTGCAGAGGATAAGACAGCATCTATCGGAATCAGCTTCGATGTTCCAAATGAAAAGGAAATTATCGCTATTGGAAGTCCGGACAGACTGAAAGCATTTTTCACTCTTGGCGTTGACAGTCCCGAAGTCGAAGTGCGTACCCGTAAGCTCGGCAGCCTTGTTGATGAGATGAACGAACTTGCTCAATCTGAGGAAGATGGCAAAATGCAGACTCTTGCCGAATGTGCCAACGGCTTATGCGGTATCATCAGCGAAGGACAGGGCAACAAGTCGGCGGAGGAATATATAAATGCCCTCGCCAAACTGTATGACAGTTCAAGCAAGGGCAATATGCTTTTGAATTTTATGATTTTCTTCATTCTGACGAATTATCAGTACAACCACAAGACGCTCAGCTCCGAATGGCACGTTTTCATGTCCTCAATGAAAAAGTCGGCAGCTCGATTTGCGGAGCAGTTCAACACCTGTGTTTCGGATATGCTCCTGCCGTTTCGCAATTTGCCCACTGTTCCCGAATCGAACGTGCGGTATTGGAACATTCCCGAACAGATAAACGCTTCGCCCACCGATTTGACGGTACATATCTATTACACGCACCTTAACGGCACTTGGCAGACAGCCTATGTTGCCGATGACTCGTTTCTTGCTGTTCTTCGTATTTATGTGGATATGCTCAAACAGGCAAACCGCATAGTTTCAAACTGCACGATCTGCGGAAAGCTCATTATAAAGGACAAAACCAACAATTCCGACTTTTGCAGTCAGGAGTGCCGCAACGTTCACAAGAGAGAATGGACAAAGGAAAATCGCATAAAGAACGCCGAAAGCGATGTGCAGTGCCTTTACACTCAATTCTACAACAACACCAACAATCAGAAACGCAAGCTCAAGCGTTCTCCCGAAGCTCTTGAGCAGTACAATCTTCTTTTCAATGAGCTGAAGGAAAAGGCTCTTACTATGAAAAGAGGACTGTCCGATGACAGTCCTATATCTGAAATATTGGCTTATTCCGAGCAGCTGCTTGATTGGGAAACCGAACTTAGAGGATTGGCAGATCAACTAAGAGAGAAGATGGGATAGCTTTATAAAAATACCCATAAATCACTACAGGATCGTACACCAATAGCAGCAAATTCAGTCAAAAACCGAAAGGCTAGAACAGGGTATTTCGTTGATAAGAATATTCAGGTGGCGGCATTACACTGGCCTGTCGGAGTACATAATCTCAAGCTCGCCCAACACCTTACCTCAGTCACGAAGTGGCATAGTCAATTTCTTGGATATTTCCAGCACTGCCAGGTACATCGCTATCAAAAGTGCGTAACAAATGGGAAATACGCTTGAGAAATTGGTTGGCAGATACTATTAATATGCCTTGACACCTGCCTTTTTCAGTATCTTAACAATATCATCTCTGCCCATGCTTTTTGCAGCATCAATAAGTGTTTCCTTATCTTCATCGTTTTTATAATCAAGTGATGCGCCGGCATTAAACAGAACATCAAATGTTGCTTTTGATGATTCGGTAATAGCAGTATAAAGCAATTCCGGATCTAATTCCGCTCCATAATCTATTAGCAGCTGCACAATTTCCGGGGTACCATACATGATCGCCGCATTCCTGCAATTAGGGAATTTAGGAGTTGCAACAGCAATGCATTCATCATAGGGCAAAAGATAAATCATATTATCCTCAATATCTGTGCTAAAATCAAAACTGGTTTGATTGGGATCAGCGCCCATATCAAGAACCAATTTGACTGTTTCTGCATTTTTTGACCTTATTGCATTTCTTAAATCAAATACTGATAAATTTTTACCCTTATCAAACATATACTTTAATGTTTGATAATCAACGTGATCATTCACGAAAACTTGCATATTTAAATTGCAATCGTCCATAAGACAGTCAATAACATCTTTCGTAAATTGATTCCATTCAACAACCAACCGATCAAAAATGTTACATACATCTAATTCGTTTAACTGACCATTATCTTTAAAAAAAACTGCAAGCAATCTGAACACATCTATATTTTTCCCTTGAAACGCTGCAATTAAAAAATCTGCGCAGCTTATTTGTTCCTCCAAATTTCCATTTTCAAGTATGTACTTACATATATCATAGCTTCCCGCCTTTGCTGCACACTTCAATGCAGTATCGATAGAAAAATCTATTAATTGCTCATCAAATAAATATTTAACTATTTCGTAATTGCCTTCATACGCAGCAGCATTAAGCATTCGCCATGGTTTAAGCTTATTATACTCATATATATTTATTTGTCCCGAATAGATCTCGTCCCATATTCTAATTGCTTCGGCATTACAAAAGCGGCATATAAAATGCTTTACGTTTACTGCTGCTTTTTCATCAAGCTCTGCACCATTTTTCAGCTCTTCAATAAGCTTGTCACTTTCGCCGAGTATCGCATATTCCTCCGCTTTTGTAAAAGGAGACTCTCCCGTTCTCTCCATATAGCTCTTAAATGCCAACTGATATGATTTTGCGGAACCCTCTATATCATCATTATGCACTTCATCAAGAATTTTAAAGCTTACTTCTGCACCATAATTCAGCATATCTTCGGCATTTGTATGCGTTGGTTTGTAAATTTCCCAATATATGGGCAGTAAAAGCTTTTCTTTATTTGATTCGCCAAGATCTACATTGTAAAAGCCCGCTGTATTTCCATTATTGGGGTCAGCACCATTTTCAAGCATTGTTTTTACTAAGTAAGGATTTGATGTATATTCAGAACAAAGCAGATCCAACCCATAATACCCG
>OKTL01000487.1_pt1 | contig 21612 bp, 20 predicted proteins | sample 1606211 | NCBI WGS metagenome assembly OKTL01 (sample SAMEA3879538, study PRJEB24766) | human gut metagenome | biome: human-associated habitat; feature: feces | place: USA | collected 1985/1987 | reverse complement strand
CGCTACGGCGGCACCGCCCCGTGGCGTTACAGCGGCTGGTGCTTCGATTTTGCCAGCGGCCGGCAGCTCACCGTGGCCGAGATGCTGCAGCGCATGGGGCTGGACCCGGACGAAGTGCAGCAGCAGGTGCAGCGGCAGGCCATGCAGGCCTTTGACCGAGAGATGGCGCAGGGCGCGTATTACGAGGGCCTGCGTCTCGGCGGAGAGCTTTCGCAAATGCGGATGGATACGCTGGAATACAATGAGCTGGAAAACCTGTGCCTGCTTTTGCCAGAGCAGGATCAACTGGTGCTCCGGGGAAAGTACAGCTGCGAAGAAGGCTGGCAGCAGCTGGATATGGAGCTCTCGCTGCCCCCCGCTGACACCCCGTTGCTGACCGACACCTACGATGGTGTGCAGGTGCAGCTGAAGGGAACGCAGGCCACCATCACCCTGAGCCCCGCGCCAAAGACCGACCAATGGGGAGACATTGGCATCCGGGTGGAACAGGAGCGCACCTACCCCCTCCTTGGCGCTTATAATGAGTATGTGGACGTGTGTATCGGGGAGCAGGAGGACGGATTCTTCCACCCGGTGGTCTATCTGCTGACCAAGGACGGCGTGGTGGAGTATGTGGACGTGCTGCGCTGCCTCATGTTCGGCAATGCCATGGTCTGCCAGGACCCCATCTACATTGCCAACAACGGCGTGGCGCTGGAACTCTGCGGCAGCGAGGTGAACCTGCGCCGGGCGGATGGCTCTGTACTGGAGCTGGCACCCCTGTCGGCAGAGTGGAGCGCGCAGGAGATCCCCTATTCCGTCATCGGCTCCTACAACTACACCGCCGAAACCGGCTGGAACTGGCTGGATCTGGGCAGTGACGGCAGCGTTCAGCTGGGCGTGCAGGACAACAGCCACATCTATCGGGGCGATGCCGCGTATCTGGGCGTTGTGCCGGAGGGCGTAGTGCTGGGCATCGCTGCCGATGAGGAGCTCGAATTTGTGGCGGCGTTCAAGAACGACCTGTACAACGAGAACTTGACCCTGACCATGATCGCCGGGCAAAACCCCTTTGCCGAGGGCGAGACCCAGTTGCAAATGACCCGCAGCTACGGCTGAGAACACAGGAGAACGACCATGAAACACAAACGCCTTACCGCGCTGGTGCTGGTTGCCGCGCTGGTGCTGGCCGGGTGCGGCGGCACAAAAAGCAGCTCCGGCTCCGCGGCCGCCAGCCAAAGCACCGGCAGCAGCCAGAATGCCCCGGCGCTTGCCGCCCAAAAGGAACGTATCACGGAGCAGTTCACGCTGGAAAAGACCTTCCGGGACGAGTACGGCAGCGCACAGAAGCTGACCATCCATGTGCCGCAGCTTGTGTGCGACAGCCCGGACGCCGCCTATCTCAACGATGAGCTTGCCGCCAAGTATGCGGCGGAATATCGGGATTATGAAAGCTATCCGCAGGCTGAGGTGCCGCAGGACGAATGGTGCTCGCAGACTTACATCGACTGGGACGCCTACTGGTACGGCGACTGCGTAAGCCTTGTGGTGAGCAGCTACTACGGCGGTACCGACCCCATCTATTCTCAGGGCTGGTGCTTCGATTTTGCCACCGGAAAGCTGATCTTCGTGACGGAAATGCTGCAGCGCATGGGTCTGGACCCGGACGAGGCGCAGCTTGCGGTATACCGCGCTGCCATACAGACTCTTGACCGCAACATGGTGCAGCAGGAATATTACGATTTCCTGCGGGAAAGCGGCATGCTCTCCGGGATGCGCGCCGACACCCTGCGGGACAACGGGCTGGAAAACCTGACCGTTCTGCTGGAAAACGAAAATACCGTCACCCTTGTTGGCGGATACCACACCACCGCCGGCAGCGGCTGGCGTCCGCTGAAGGTGGAACTTCCGCTGACCCCGGCCGCCCCTGCCAAAACGCCGGTGCTTACCGATACCTACGGCAGCGTTTCGGTGTTGCTGGACGGCGACACCCGCACCGTTACCATCAAACGCACCCCTGAGACTATCGCATGGGCAGAGGAGTATGATATCCGTCTGGACGGCGATGTTACCCTGCCCATCCGCAACGCCTATAATAATTATGTAGATGTGTGCATCGGCGAGCTGGGCGCGACCTTCCATCCCGTAGTCTACCTGCTTACCGAGGACGGTTTTGTGGAGTACGTGGATGTGTTGCGCTGCCTGCTGTATGGCCAGAGCCTGCTCTGTGCCGACCCCATCTATATTGCCAACAACGGCACTGCGCTGGCGCTGCGGGACGCCGAGGTCAGCCTGCTGTGTGCAGACGGTACGGAAACAGAGCTTGCCCCCCTGACCGCTGAGTGGAACAGCCCGCAGGAGGTAGATTCCACCGGCCGCTTCACCCTTGGGGAAGGGGAAGACTGGTGCTGGCTGGACCTGAATTCAGGCGGCGGCTGCCAGCTGGCTACCCACAACAACCGCTATTTCTATCAGGGTGCTGTCACCTATCTGGGCGCTACCCCGAACGGCACCGCGCTGGGCTTCTCTCTTATCCGCGACACCGAAAACGGCCCGGAATGGAGTGCGTTCAGCGCTGCATTGAAGCTTGATTATCGCATCGATTACCTGATTTTTACCCCTCTGAGCGGGCAGAACCCCTTGACGAACGAAGAGGGCCCTCTGGTACTGACCCACAGCTACGGCTGATAAACGAGTAGGAGGCGCAAGATGAAACACAAACGCTCCCATTGCGCACTGCGTAGCGCGCTGGCGGCAGTGCTGGCAGTGCTGCTGGCGGGCTGCGGGGCACAGCCTGCGCCCCCGGCAAGTGCCGCCGCAAAGCCTGCGGGCAGCAAACAGCCTGCCGCACTGACTGCCACTCCCGCCGAACCGGACAACATGATGGAACCGGAAACGGTGCCGGAAACCGAAAACGCTGAGACCCCGCGCATCACCGAGCAGATTTCGCTGGAAAAGCAGTGCTCGGCGGGTTATACAACCATCTCGGTCCATCTGCCCAAACTGGAAAGCGACAGCGCCGATGCTGCCCGCATCAATCAGGAGATCTGGGAGATGGGCAGTGAGTACATCGACCGCGACCCGGACGCCATTCTGGCGGCGGGCTGCTACACATGGGATTCCACATGGTACGGCGACTGCGTCAGCATCGTGGTGTCTAAAGACGACCCCGCATGGGGCTTACAATATCACTGGTGCTTCGACTTTGAAAGCGGGAAGCAGCTTACCAACACCCAGCTGTTGGAGCGGATGGGCGCAGACCCCCTCGCGCTGGAAAACGCCCTGCGCCGTCAGGTGATGCAGACCTTTGATGCCGCGTGGGATCGGCTGGGCCCGGAAATGGACCGCACCCAGTGGCCCTATACCCCGGAAGCACAGAAGGATTTCCGGTGGGATCAGCTGATCTCGGTCAGCCAGCCGGACCAGCTGGACGACCTGCCCCTGCTGCTGGACACCGAGGGAAGCGCGGGCGTTCTGGTGCGGGTCTACTACGCCGACACCCGGCAGCACCGCAACACCCGGTTCGACCTGCCGCTGGATGCCGTGGCGGTGCCCGCAGACTGGCAGCAGCGTGTGTTGGGCCAGTGGACGGCCTACCGCACCGAGGTGGACGAAGATGTGACCTATCCTGAAGAGAGCGGCGAACAGTACACCCTGAAGCTGGAACCGGGCGACAGCCCGGACACCGTCCGTGCCACCCTGACCCGCATCTCAAAATACGGCGATACCACCACCGAGACCCGCACCGGCGTGCCCACACGGGGCAAAATAGAATTTGCCTTTGAGGGCGAATGCTGGCAGATCCGCTGCCAGCGCGCGGATGACAAAAACTACGAGTGGGCCATCGCACTGCGGGAGGACGGCACCATGACCATGGCGAATATGGGCGGCAATGCCGAGTACAGCTACATCAGCTGGATGGACCTGCGGCGCGGCTGAGCCCGCAGACAAGGAGGTGCAAGATGAAACACCTGGCACTGTGCGGCGCGCTGGCGGCTTTGCTGGCGGCGCTGCTGGCAGGCTGCGGGGCAAAGACCGCAGCCTCTGCCCGCCCGGCTGGCCGCCGGGAACTGAAATCGACCCCGCCGGATTCCATGCACGTCACGGTGGCGATCACCGAGCAGTACACCCTTGAAAAGGTGGTGCAGGCAGAGAACGGCGGCAAGGTTCGGCTGGACATCCACTTGCCCCGGCTGGAAAGCGACAGCGCCGACGCCGCCCGCATCAACGCCGAGCTTGCCAGCTACTACGAAAACGATGTGCAGGAGTACGCAGACTGCCCGGAGGCAGCCGACCCGGATTCGTGGGACATCTGCATTGAGATGAACTGGAATGCCAGCTGGTACGGCGACTGCGTCAGCCTTGTGGTCAGCAGCTGCTACGGCGGTACGGATGCACCCTTCTATCAGGGCTGGTGCTTCGACTTTGAAAGCGGAAACCAGCTCACCGCCACCCAGCTGCTGCAGCGCATGGGGGCAGACCCCGCTGTGCTGGAAGAAGCACTGTACCGCGATGTGAAGCGCCGGGATGAACAGGACCGGCAAGCCGCCTGTGAGCGGGGGCTGCTGCCTCCCGACAGCCTGAAAGAGGGCAACACCGCATGGTGGACTACGCTGGACGAACTGCCGCTTTCGTTTGACGAAGCGGGGAACGTTTCCTTCGTGGTCAGGCGGTCCAGCGCAGCGCAGGAGCAGTATACAGACGACAAAGTGACCATCCCGCTGGACGCGCAGCCGCTGCCACCGGACTGGGAGTGGCAGGTGCTGGCCGAGTGGATGGCAGTCAATGCGGTGACACAGGATGAAAGCTATGCCCCCGCCGACCGCAACGAAAGCTTTACCCTGCGGCTGGAAAAGGCCGAGATCACCGGCACGGTGACCGTCTCCTTCATCCGGGAAACATACGGCAGCCCGCAGATCCAGTCCGCTGCCGAGACCCGCACCGGAGAGCTGAATGCCGGCGCTGTGACCGGCTGGGACGGGGAAAAAAGTCAGGGCTGGAACCTGACAAGCCTCAGCGAGGACGGCAGAAGCTGCTGGACCATCTCCATGATGGAGGACCGCTCGCTGCGGATGCAGTCCACCGGCCCCAAAAAGGGAAGTGAGGTCTGGTACGTTTTTCAGCGCACCGAGGCATGGGACGACATCGGCTACACCGCCATTCCCCGCAGGCTGTGGGGAACATACCGCGCCGGAGACGAGTCCGCAAAGGGCATCCGCTGGATGACCTTCCTGCCGGACGGCAGCTGCTGTATGAGCGTGGAATGGGACGGGTGGAGCGGCATTCTGACCGGCACCGCAGAGGGAACGCAGGGCCGCACCGAGGACGGCACCGAGCTGCATTTTACATTGACCGATCAGAACGGCAAGCCGTGCGAGTTCGGGGCCATTTTGCTGAACGATGACGGCAGCCCCAGCGGCTACAGCCTGAAATACCGCGCCGGAGAAGTGCTGTTTGACCGGAATACGCGTCCCATTTACTGGAAAAACGACTCCCCGGATCTAACCCTTGTACCGTGACCGAAACCGAACGCAATGCGATGACAAAGCGTTGTCGCTTACACCAAACAAATAACAGGAGGAAATTACTATGGGTCTTATCAAAGCAGGTATGGGCGCACTGGGCGGAACCCTTGCAGACCAGTGGAAGGAATTTTTCTACTGCGATTCTCTGGACAAGGATGTGCTGATGGTCAAGGGCCAGAAGCGCACCTCCCGCCGCAGCTCCAACAACGGCGAGGACAACATCATCACCAACGGCAGCGGCATCGCCGTGGCAGACGGACAGTGCATGCTCATCGTGGAGCAGGGCCGCGTGGTGGAGGTGTGCGCTGAGCCGGGCGAGTTCACCTTCGATGCTTCTACCGAGCCAAGCGTTTTTACCGGCAACTTCGGCGACAGTCTGGCGGAAACATTCCTGACCGTGGCCAAGCGCTTTACTTACGGCGGCGACACCGGCAAGGATCAGCGCGTGTACTACATCAACACCAAGGAGCTGGGCGAGATCCTGTACGGCACTGCCACTCCCATCCCCTTCCGGGTGGTGGTCAGCGAGGAGCGGGGCTACAAGCTCTCGGTGAACCTGCGGTGCAACGGCAGCTTCACCTGCCGCATCTGCGACCCGCTGCTGTTCTACACCAACGTGTGCAGCAACGTCTCCACCCAGTATGACGCATCCGAGATCGCACCCCGGCTGAAGAGCGAGCTGATGAACGCCCTGCAGCCTGCCCTTGCCACCCTTTCGGCCAACAAGGTGCAGTATTACGAGATCCCCGCCCACACGCTGGAGATCTCCGAGGCGCTCAACGAGCAGCTGTCCAATGTCTGGCGCAAAAAGCGCGGCATTGAGGTGTTCTCCTTCAACATCAACTCCCTGTCCATCCCGGAGGAGCAGCAGAAGAAGATCACCGAGTGGGAAGAGAACGCCATGACCACCGATCCCACCACCGCTGCCGCCCGTCTGGTGGGTGGTCAGATCGACGCTATGAAGACCGCCGCCGGCAACACCGCCGGTGCCATGACCGGCTTTATGGGCATGGGCATGGCAGCCGGTGCAGGCGGTATGGGCGGCATGAGCGCCCAGAACCTGTTCGCTATGGGCCAGCAGGCCCGTCCGGACAGCGTGGACGCGCCCCAGCAGGTCAGCCGTCCCGCACCCGCCCCGGCGGACAGCTGGCAGTGCAGCTGCGGCGCTACCGTTACCGGCAAATTCTGCCCGGAATGCGGCAGCAAAAAGCCGGAGCCGAAGCCCGCTGCGGACAGCTGGACCTGCAGCTGCGGTGCCACCGTCACCGGCAAGTTCTGCCCGGAGTGCGGCAAGCCCCGCCCGGCGGCAGCAGAAGGCTGGACTTGCAGCTGCGGCGCAGTGAACAAGGGCCGCTTCTGCTCCGAGTGCGGCAAACCAAAGCCCGCCGGTACGCCCAAGTATAAGTGCGACAAGTGCGGCTGGGAACCGGCAGACCCCGCACATCCGCCCAAGTTCTGCCCGGAGTGCGGCGACCCCTTTGACGAGGGCGACCACAGCTGAACCTGACACTCGATCACCGATCACGCTGCGGGGCGGGCAAGCACCCACCCCGCAAGATACAGGAGGAAACGCTATGGCAGGAATGCTGGAATACAAGTGCCCCTGCTGCGATGGCGCCATCCAGTTTGACAGCGCCACCCAGAAGATGAAATGCCCCTACTGCGACACCGAGTTCGAGGTGGATACGCTCAAGGGCTACGACGAGGAGCTGAAGGACGAAAAGCCCAGCGAGATGGAGTGGACCACCCCCGGCGGCAGCTGGGCAGAAGGGGAGACTGCCGGTCTGCATACTTACAGCTGCAAGAGCTGCGGCGGCGAGATCGTGGGCGACGACACCATGGCCGCGTCTGCCTGCCCGTTCTGCGGCAACCCCATCGTCCTCACCGGACAGTTTGCCGGAACGCTGCGGCCCGACCTTATCATCCCCTTCAAACTGGACAAAAAGGCCGCCAAGGCCAAATTGCAGGAACACCTCAAGGGCAAGACCCTGCTGCCCCGGGTGTTCCGCAGCCAGAACCACATCGACGAGATCAAGGGCGTGTATGTGCCCTTCTGGCTCTTCGACAGCGACGCCGACGCTCAGCTGCGGTTCACCGCCACCCGGACCCGCAGCTGGTCGGACAACAAGTACGACTACACCGAGACCAACTACTACTCCGTCCGGCGGGACGGCACCCTCGGCTTTGATGCGGTGCCGGTGGACGGCTCGTCCAAGATCGAGGACGACCTGATGGAATCCATCGAGCCCTTTGCCATGCAGGATGCCATCCCCTTCCAGACCGCCTATCTGGCCGGCTATGTGGCAGACAAATACGATGTGAGCGCCGAAGACAGCATCGAGCGGGCCAACAAGCGCATCCGCCGCTCCACTGAGGAGACGTTCCAGCAGACCGTCACCGGCTACGACTCGGTCAAGGTGGAAAACAGCAGCATCCAGCTGCACGGCGGCAAGGCAAAGTACGCCCTGTTCCCGGTCTGGCTGCTGAGCACCAGCTGGCGGGGCGAAAACTATCTGTTTGCCATGAACGGGCAGAGCGGAAAATTTGTGGGTGACCTGCCCGTGGACAAGGGCGCGGCCCGCAAGTGGATGCTGGGCCTTACGGCTGCTCTTTCCGCCGCGTCCTACGGCGTGATGTGGCTGCTGTGGCTGGCACGGATCCTGTAAAGGAGGGACAAACGATGAAAAAGACTTCCAACCGACTGCACTCCCTCTGTGCGGCGCTGGCAGCACTGGTTCTTGCGGCGGCGCTGGCTGTTCCGGCCTTTGCGGTGGAGGGCGGCTTTGCCGACCTGTACTACCGCATGAACGACAGCGCAAACGTCCTGACCGAGGACGAGGACAACGAGCTGGAGGACGCACTGGAAGAGCTGAGCCTGCGCCAGAGCTTCGATGTGACCATTGCCACCATCGAGTCGCTGGAAAGCGTGGACTACGACAGCATGGAGGCCTATGCCGATGACCTGTATGACTCCTGCCAGTTCGGCTACGGCCCGGAGATGGACGGCGTACTGCTACTGGTGAGCGTGGGCGACCGCAAGTGGCACATCTCCACCTGCGGCTACGGCATCACCGCCTTTACGGATGCCGGCATCCAGTATCTTGGTGAGCAGATGACCCCCGACATGGCAGACGGCGATTACGCCGCCGCCTTCCGCACCTTTGTCCAGTGGTCGGACGCCTACATCGACGCTGCCCGGTCGGGCCGCCCCTATGACGTGAAGAACCTGCCCAGAGAGCCGCTTTCCCCCATGTACCTGGTCCTTGCGGTGGGCATCGGCCTTGTGCTGGCATGGGTCGTTGTCCATGTGATGAAAAGCCAGCTGCGCAGCGTGGCGTTCCAGGAGAATGCCGCCAGCTATGTACGGGAGGGCAGCATGAACTTGACCAACAGCCGGGAGCTGTTCCTGTACCGGGATGTACACCGCACCGAGCGTGTGGAGGAAAAGGATTCCGACAGCTCCGGCGGCAGCTCCACCCACACCTCCTCCAGCGGCACCACCCACGGCGGCGGAGGCGGCTCGTTCTGAAAGGAGCGCACGTATGAACCCTTATCTTTCGGAAAAAGCCCGCGGCGAGATCCCCCGTGTCCTCAAATGGCTGCGGAACGCAGGGCTTGCCTTCTGCGTGTTCTGCTCCTTTGGTGGGCTGTATACCCTCTGCCTGAGTTTGCAGGATAAGGACTATTCCCACATCGGAGGCTATGTGTTCTGGATCGTGGTGGGCGCAGTGCCCCTTGTTCTGTTCGCACGCAACGAAAAACGCCGCTACCATGCAAGAACCATCGCCCGCAGGGTGGAGAGCCACTCCGGGCCGGAGGTGCCCCTGCGGTGGCTGTGCAACAGCGTTGGCATGGACCCCAAAGACCTTACATGGTATTTTGAAAACGGTTATTTTGTAAACCTCAGTCTGGATCTGAACCAGAAGATCGTCCGCAGGCGGACCGTGCCCCGCCATGACCCGAACCGGGGCTGAACCCTCACAGCTGAAACAGAAAGGAGTATTTTCATGGGACTTTTTGATAAGATGAAGCAGGCCGCTTCCGCCGCCGGTGGAAACCAGACCGTCACCTTTACCTTTCAGGAACTGCCGGAAAGCCTTGCCCAGATGCAGGCACTGCCGGAGGCCAGTCTGGACACCCCCTTTAAAACCGCAGCCCTCACCGTCTGCGCGCTGTGCGCCTACGGTGCCGACAAAAACATCGGGCTGGAGATGCTCAACTGGCTGCGGGGCCCCCGCCCGCTGAACGGGCAGGAGATCTCCTTTTTGAACGACCGCTTCCGGGACGGCAAGAGCTACATTCCCTTCTCCTACTTTGTGGGTGCATCGCCGGAAAACGGCTATACTCCCCGCCAGCCCTTCACGCTTCTGGTGGGCAGTGACCACACCTCCAACACCGAGGAGGGCTACTGCAAACTGTTCATCCCCTGCGGCGGTGCCGATGACCCCCGCCCCATCAAGCTGCGCCGCAAGGGCAGCGGACAGTGGTTTTTGTGGGAGCAGTACCTGATGACCGGCATCCGCGTCCCGACATCGGCCGACTCGTGGGCATAAAACAAAGGAGCTGACATGAAAGCCATGAAAACTTTTGCAGCACTGCTTGCACTGGCTTTCAGTCTGGCAGGCTGCGGGCCGGTGGACGGCGACCCCGTCCGCCCCGCTCCCGGCAGCGCCGGGCAGGGCAGCAGCACAGCGGCTTCCGGTGCCGATTCCGCTGAGCCGGAGCAGCTTGCCGCAATGCGGCAGCTGGCCGGGGAAAACGGAGACTTTGCTGGGGTGCTCTATCTGGGCAGCGTTCCGGAGCGCACCACCGATGTGCATGCCGTGCTGGACAGCTTACCGGAACAGCCGTGGCAGTTCGTTGCGGACATCCCGGCAGACCGCTGGGTCACAGCGCCGGGCGGCGGGCGCGAGCTGTACTGCATCTTTGCCGTGCGCAGGGAGGATACGCTTTTTGTCTATGAAAAACAGGACCCCGCGTATCCCGCGCAGCTGGGGAAAGAACTTTACGGCAGGCAGGGTGGCCAGCCCATTCTGCTGCTGTGTAACGGCAGCAGGGAGGACACTATGGTAACGGTCTATTGCAGCACCGGACGCCCGCTGGACTGGAACCCGCAGCTTTCCGGCAGTACCGGGCAGCCGGTACTGCCGGAGGGTGTGGCGGACTTTTCTGCCGGTGTGGAACCCGCTGCTGACCATTGACTACTGTAACAGCGCTCCCGACCCCATGGGTGCGAGAAAGGAGAACCTATGAAAAAGATCAAACTTCTGGCGGCGCTGCTGGCGCTGACCATTGGCCTTGCAGGCTGCGGCGGGTCGTCCAAGGGCGGCAGCACCCCCAGCTCCAAGCCCGAAAAAATGCTGGACGGAGACAACATGATCGCATCGCCCTCCGCCAAACAGGAGTACACCGAGCCGGAGGACGTGACCTACATGCGTCTTCTGGCAGGGGAGGACGAATACCGCGCCTGTGTGCTGTATCTGGGCGGCTCCTACGAGGTGACCACCGATGTGCAGAAGGTGCTGGACAGCCAGACCGACCTGCGGGAGCTGTGGGGCTTCGTCTACGACATCCCGGAGGACCACTACGTTGTATCCCCGGATGGCGGGTGCGATTTGTACTGCATCTTCCCGCAGGACCCGCAGGCCACCCTTTTCGTCTATGAGGTAAGCCTGACAGACGATGCCGAAAACCCGCTCCAACGCGGCAAACAGCTTTATTACAGCGAGGACGGACAGCCCATCCTGCTGCTGTGCAACATCAGCGATATCGCCCCCAACACCGAGGTGGAGCTGTACCCCAGCACCGGCGAAGAGCTGGTGTTCAGCCCCTCCCTTTCCGGCGAGAACGGCCATGTGGTGCAGGCAGACGGCGTGTGCGATTTCACCATCTACCCGGATGGGGACGACTGGGAGACCGACACCAGCCCGTGGTCGCTGGAGGGCAACTGGCTGGAGACCGGCCGCGACACCGACGAGGGCTATTTTGACACTGACCCCGCAGACGCCGACCGGATGTGCTTTTTGCCCACCGACGCCGACACCGAGGGCAGCCAGCTGCCCTTCACCGCCAGCTACATCACCCCCTACCCGGAGCTGAACGTGGAGGAAGCCGACCTGTTCTATCAGGAGGGCACCCCGGAGGTACCCTTCCAGTCCAATCAGGAGTGGTACGCTACCTTTACCGGAGAGGACGGCTCCCGCTACGCCGTCACCCTGGAGGACGAGGACACCCTTGCTCTGAAGGTCTATCTGGACGGCCAGGAGAGCTACCTGAGCCTTGTCAACACTGTCTACTTTGCGCGGCAGGAGGCCATGGGCTGACCGTCACATAACCCCACACCGGGAGGAATGCACCATGAAACACACCAAAAAGATCACCATCCTCCACTCCAATGATCTGCACGGAGACTTTCTGGCAGAGCAGGTGGACGAAAAACTGGTGGGCGGCGTTTCCATGCTGTCCGGCTACATCGAAAAGGTGAGGGCAGAGGAGCCCAACACCATCTACGCCATTGCAGGTGATATGTTCCGGGGCTCGGTCATCGACTCGGAGTACAAGGGGCTTTCCACCATCGAGATCATGAACGCCCTTGCCCCGGACGTGGTTACCATAGGCAACCACGAGGTGGACTACGGCATCGCGCATCTGCTGTTCATCGAAAAATGCGCGCGCTTTCCCATCATCAACGCAAACCTTTATATCAAAAACACACCCACCCGGCTGTTTACTCCCTACAAGATCCTGCGGATGGACGGGATGAACATCCTGTTCATCGGCATCATCACACAGGACGTGATCAACCAGACCAAATCCGAGTCACTGGTAGGCTCCTTTGTGGACACCGCCGCAGCTGCCGCCGAGGTGGGCAAGATCTGCAACGCCCACAACAGCATCGACATTGATTTTACCGTGCTGCTGACCCACATCGGCTTTGAGGAGGACCGCCATCTGGCCCATCAGCTGGACCCGGCGTGGGGAGTGGATCTGATCATCGGCGGGCACAGCCACACCCTGCCGGAGCACGCGGTGGAGGAAAACGGCGTGGTCATTGCGCAGGCGGGCACCGGCACCGACCAGATCGGGCGCTTTGATATCATTGTGGACACGGACAACAACTGCATCGATTCCTACACATGGCACACCGTGCCCATCTGCGCCGAGACCTGCCCCCGCAATCCCGCCATGGAAGAGGTGCTGCATCACTTCATCAGCCGCGTGGACGAGAAATACAGCCATATCGTAGGGCGTTTCCGCCGGGAACTCACCCATCCGGAGCGCACGCAGGAGACAGAACTTGGCAACCTGTTTGCCGATATCTTTACCCGCAGCCTTGGCATTGACGTCATGCTCATCGGTTCCGGCAGCATCCGGGCGCAAAAGCTTGGCCCCATCGTCACCTACGGCGACCTCATCGAGGGCTTCCCCTACGATGACGGCGTGTTCATGTTCAAGGTGACAGGCCAGCAGCTGCGCCAGATGCTCCACTACATGCTGCGGGAGGAGGCCTACACCGGCCACACCGAGTTCTACCAGCTGCCCTCCACGTTGCGCCTGCGCTACGACCGACGCAAGGGCGATTTTGATTACTTTACCTACTGCGGCAAGGAGGTGGGCAAGGAAATCAGCGATGACGCCCTGTTCACCGTGGGCTTGCAGAACTACCACTTCAAAAACATCGAAAGCTTTTTCAACATCTCCTACGACACCCTTTGCAAGCTCCAGAAGCCCCGCAGCGTGGCAACCTCCTGTCAGGATATCCTGATGGAGTATTTCCGGGAGCACGAGATGCTGGACGCGGCAGTGGACGGCCGGATGACCATTCTGCCCTCTACCGCGCAGACCGGCTGACCCCCTTTACCGCACAGTAAAAACAACGACCAGCAGATCCCGGCATTCCTGTCCAGGCTTTGCCCAGCGTCCGGGCAGATACTCATGGTAACCCTTCTCGGTCAGGTAGCGGGCAGTGGCCAGCCCCAGACTCTCGCCGGGGATGGAGGTGGAGTACTGGAAGCCAAAACGATTGCCGCAGTTGTTGCCTGCTGCAAACAGCCTCTTGATCGGCTCAAAGTCCTCGCCGGCATACACGGTCACAGTGCCCATGCCGGGCGCAGACGACGATTCCACTGACTTTAGTAGTGCACCACATTCCCCGCTTTGCGGATACGCTCCAGAACGGGGGCTGCCTCCGGGCTGCGGAAATAGGCAATGCTGGTCTACGGCAGCAGGGTTTCCAAGGTATCCCAATCCCCGGACTGCAAGCACTGCCGGACGGTAGAGGCGCTGATGGCTTTGCCGTCGGCTTCTTTACGGGGCACTACGATACAGTCGATGCCCGCTTTGGGAAGCTGCTGGCACATGATCTAGTTATACAGGCCTGTCACCTGGCTGGTAGGCTCTTCGCCCACATAGCGGGCCGTGATGTTCAGAGCTTTGGCAATTTTTGTGAACACCGCCAGATCAAGCCGGGCATGACCGTCAATGACCGCCGCTTCATCCTTCAAAAAATAGCTGGGGAAAGTAGCATTGGAGATGATATAGGGGCCGCTGTCGTGCAGCACGACGTTGGGCAGGTGCTTCACTCCCTCTGCCACCAGCTTTTTGCGCACCGCAAAGGGCACAAGACTGGCATCCTCGCTGACCACAAACAGATGCAGGGTGTCGCAGGCGGTAGCAGCTTTTTCCACAAGATACTGATGACCGAGTGTAAAGGGGTTCGCATTCATAACGAGTGCAGCCGATTTGCCCTCGGTCTTTGTTTTTTCCAAATTGCGCAGATACGAGCTGAATCCATCCCGGCGGTTTTCCATAAAGACAAGCGTATCTTCAACACGAGCGATCTCGTAGAATCCCAGATCCCCGAAGAATTTAGAGCTTTTTACTTTGGTGTAGAGGAACAGGTGCAGATTGCCCCGTGCACACTGAATTTCGATCAGGTGTGTAATGATCTGGTTCAGGATCTCGGTGGTCTTTGCCTGCAATTCAGCAACGGTGTGGATGCGCCGACTGCTGCATACTTTGGCAGGGCCGCCGCAGATGAGGCAGCGCCGCCCAAAAAGAGCCAGCTCTTCGCGGTCCACTTTTGTGCCATCGGGCCGGAGAACATCCATATCGAACAGCCGCCCCAGCGGAGTGGCATCCTCAATGTCCGTTGTGAATTTTTTGATTGCCATCGGATCCGCGTCCAGAACATAAAACGCTTCACAGCCCGTGGCTTCACAATGGGCATCCGTGTGCAGGGGCGACAGTTTTACACGGAAAAATTGCTGGCGGAGCAGCTGCTGTCCGCGTGCAAATCCGCGCCGGATAAGCGGCGAATCCTTGATCGGCCCTGCAATGTTCATCGTAAAGCAGATGAGCGGTTTGTGATATCGCTTCAAAAGTTCCTGCTGGTGGTGTACCCGGCGTTCGCGGGCATCCAGCATGTCCAAAAGTGAAACTTCAGCAGCCATAACGGTTCTCCTTTCAGCGGTTCTTCTTCAGTGCGTTCATAAACAACTGCACCTGCGGCAGTTCGGCAGCGTCCCTCTGGCAGAAGATATACGTCCGGCGGACAAAGGGCTCCCCGTTTTCAGTGGAAATATCCATCCGTACCATCGGGTACTTTTTATGATAGGATGCCAGCACTTCCGGCAGACGGTACAGCGCATAATTGACGGAAACGCCCGCACGGAGGGTCCCGCAGATCTCCCCCTGCATGGAATCCAGACCACGACGCAGCTGCTCCATTTCATGCGTTGCTGCTTTACTATGGGCCAGAACTTTTTCTCCCGCAGGGGTAAAGCGGATGCCCTGGCGGGAACGGATCATGAGCTCTACGCCAAATTCATGTTCCAGCGATTTGATCCGTTTGGAAAGTGCGGATTGCGTCATATACAACCGGTCTGCGGCATGGGTGATGTTGCGAGTCTCATCCAGAATGCGCAGCCAGTTCAAAATCTTTTTCATCCATGGCGGTCTCCTCTTTTTCCGTAACAGTCTGTTTTGCAGCCGGATATCGGTAGATTTCGGCCTGTTTCATTCCGTATCTTCATAATACAACCACTCTTATGAAAATGGAAGGGGGGAATCAGTCGGCCTTTTCCAGATTTTCAAGTAGCAAACGGAATGGATTAAACACCATGCACAATTTTCAGAGCTTGTTTTGCACACTTCGACAAGAAAATAGCAAATGGTACCGTTTTCAGGTGTTCCCATTCCAAACAGGAATCGAAAAACGCGATTTTTCCGCCTTTTACAACCCATCCAAACGCTGTTACACTCATGCCAACGAAAGGGAACCGCCCGATGGATACACCGGGCAGCGGCTCCCGGTGAACAAGGCAAACAACACAGGAGGTAGCACATGAAAATCGAAAAGAGTGCGATGGCCGGTACGCTGGAATCCAGCGACGCACAGGTCACCGTCGAACCCGCTGAGGGTCTGGAACTGAATATCCAGAGCAGTGTCCTCAACCAGTATGGCCGTCAGATCAAGGCCACCGTGCTGGAGACCCTGAACCGACTGGACGTGAAAGACGCTAAGGTGACCATCGTTGATAAAGGTGCACTGGACTGCACCCTGAAGGCCCGCGTCGAGTGCGCTGTGTTCCGCAGCTGCGACGCATCCGAAGCAAACATTCCTTGGGGAGGTGCTGTGAAATGAGTAAGGAAATTCGTCGTCCGAAGCCGGATAAGAAGCGTCTGCGCCGTACCATGATGTTCATGAACGCCCAGAAGCCCGGTCTGATCAAAGATGCCTACATCTACGGCACCGACAGCATCATCCTCGACCTTGAAGATGCCGTTGCTGAGAACCAGAAGGACGCTGCCCGCTTCAGCCTGTACCACGCACTGAAGAGCATCGACTACGGCGATACCGAAGTCATCGTCCGCATCAACGGTCTGGACACCCCCCACTGGCAGGAAGATGTCCGCGTCTGCGTGGCAGGCGGTGCCGATGGCATCCGCATTGCAAAGTGTGAGAGCGCCGAAATGGTCAAGACGGTGGATGCCGCTGTGACCGCCGCCGAGAAAGAGTTCGGCGTGGAAGAGGGCCGTACCCTGCTGATGGCTGCTCTGGAAAGCCCTCTGGGCATCATGAACGCCTACGAGATCGTCACTGCCAGCCCCCGTATGTTCGGCTGCGCCATCTCCGGCGGTGACTTCCGCAAGAGCATGCACGTCCAGATCCAGCGCGACGGCGTGGAGATGATCGTCGCCCGCGGCCAGATGCTGCTGGCAGCCCGTGCAGCCGGTGTCCAGTGCTTCGACACCATGTTCCCCAACATCGACGATATGGAGGGCTTCAAGGCTGAGGTCATCCAGAACCACAAGATGGGCTTTGACGGCAAGAGCATCGTCAACCCGAAGCAGATCGCATTTGTGCACGAGACCTTTGCTCCCACCGAGAAAGAGATCGCCTACGCTGAGAAGCTGGTGCGCGGTTGCCAGGCACAGGCCGATGCTGGTATCGGCGTCTACACCGTGGACGGCAAGATGGTCGATATTCCGTTCTTTGAGGACGCTAAGCGCATCATCGCGCTGGCAAAAGCCTGCGGCGTCTATCACGGCGAGCTGTAAGAAAGGAGAAACGAATCATGATCAACGCAGTTGGCAGAGACATTCCCGACTACCTGCTCGTCAATGGCAAGGAAGTCTATCAGGGTAAAAACTACAAGGACGGCCAGCTGGTCAAGAAAGCCAGCCCCACCACCGTCCGCCACGAGAAGCCGCAGGAGGATAAGCTGTGCGCCTCCATCCGCGAGGCCTGCGAGAAGTGCGGTGCCCACGACGGCATGACGTTCTCGTTCCACACCGAGTTCCGTGATGGCGACTATGTTGCCAGCATGGTGGCCAAGGTCCTGGTGGAAGAGATGGGTCTGAAGGACCTGCACGTTGCAGCAACCTCTCTGGGTTCTGCACAGGACATCTTCGCGGACTACATGGAAAAGGGCATCATCGTGGAGGCACAGACCTCTGGTGTCCGCGGCCGCATCGGTGAGGTCATCTCCGCTGGTAAGATGGAAAAGCCTGTTATTATCCGCAGCCATGGTGGCCGTCCTCGTGCCGTCGAGGCGGGCGAGGTCCACATCGACATCGCCTTCCTCGCTGCCGCTACTTCCGACTGCTGCGGCAACGCAAAGGGTCAGGGCGGCAAGAACAACTGCGGCAGCATGGGCTTTGCAAACCATGATGCTCACTTCGCAGACCACACCGTCATCATCACTGATACGCTGGTTCCGTTCCCCAACCTGCCCTCTTCCATCAGCTGCATTGACGTGGATGCCGTCTGCGTCGTGGATGCCATCGGCGACCCGAAGAAGATCGCCACCAAGGAAGCCCGCATGACCGATAACCCCCGCGAGCTGATGATGGCGGAAAACGTCGCCAATGTCATCGCGGCCACTCCTTACTTCAAGGATGGCTTCTCCTTCCAGACCGGCGTCGGCGGCCCCTCTCTGGCCGTCAACCGCTTCCTCGAAGAGCACATGAAGAAGGCCGGCATCAAGATGAGCTTTGCTCTGGGCGGCACTTCCAGTGCGATCTGCGCTCTGCAGGATAAGGGTCTGGTGGACTACATCCTCGACACGCAGGACTTTGATCAGGGTGCAGCTGCACACCTGTTCTCTAACCCCCACCACATCGAGATCGACCTGAGCGAGTACGCCAACGCAGGCAACAAGGGTGCTTACGTCAACAAGCTGGACTATGTTGTCCTGTCCGCTCTGGAGATCGACACCAAGTTCAACGTCAACGTCATCACCGGTTCGGACGGCGTTCTGCGCGGTGCTCCCGGCGGCCACCCCGATACGGCTGCTGGCTCCAAGTGCTGCATCATCGTCACCCCGCTGACCCGTGGCCGCATGGCTACCGTCTGCAAGGATGTCGTCACCGTCACCACCCCCGGCGACTGCGTGGATGTTCTGGTCACGGACTACGGCATCGCCGTCAACCCCGCTCGTCAGGACCTGATCGACTGCCTCGACAAGGCCGGCATCAAGCATGTTCCCATCGAACAGCTGCAGGAAAAGGCCTACGAGCTGGTCGGCGAGCCTGACCCGCTGGAGTGGGAAGACAAGGTCGTTGCCATTGTCGAAGCCCGCGATGGCACCATCCTGGATGTCGTTCGTCAGGTCAAGCCCTATTCCTTTGAATAACCGCTTCTCTGCTGCGCCGCTCTGACAGCCACAGAGCCCGCAGCCTCTCCTGAGCGTATTTCTCCACTTACCGCGCTCCATTCTCTTCGCTGGACGTTCCGAATGGAGCGCGGCTTTTTTGAAAGAAATCGTTCCAAAAATTCAGCACAATGTGATACTATAATTGTACTTGCTTCTCAAATCGGAGGATGTATATATGCTTGCGTTGATTGGTTTTATTCTGATGGCCGTGCTGATGGTCTTTCTGATCAAAAGCTGGGTCAGCCCCCCGGTCGCCTTCATCGGTCTGCCCCTGATTGCAGCCATCGCCGCTGGATTCGGCGCCGAAGAGATCGGCGGTTTCATCGGTTCCGGCATGAAGTCCATGCTCAGCACAGCGGTGCTGTTCGTTTTCTCCATCTCTTACTTCACTTTGATGGATGAGATCGGCCTGTTCGACCCCATCATCAACTTCCTGACCAAAAAGGCGGGCAAGAGCCGGATGATGATCGTTGCGGCCATCATCCTGACCACCTTTGTGGCCCATCTGGACGGCTCCGGTGCCACGACGTTCCTCATCGTTGTTCCCGCGTTCCTGCCCATCATCAAGCGCCTGGGCTTCCGCAAGGAAGCACTGCTGGCCATCATGTGCGGTCCTTACGCCGTGATGAACATTGTGCCTTGGGGCGGCCCCACCATGCGCGCTGCGACCGTGGCCGAAGTAGAAACCGGCGACCTTTACTCGTTCATTATTCCCGGTGTCGTGGTTCTGGTCATTCTGGCCTTTGTGAACGGCTTCCTTGTCAACCTGAACGAAGTCCGTCACGGCCTGAAGCCCGAAAGCGAAGCCGAGATCGCCGCCGAAGAAGCCGCCTATGAGTCTGAAAAGCGCACCTGGAAGTACTGGTTCAATCTGGCACTGACGCTGGTCATGCTGGTGTTCCTCTTCCTCGATACGCCGCTGCCTCTGTACTCCATCTTCATGATCGCCTATGCCATCGCTCTGGTGGTCAACTTCCCGGAAACCAAGACGCAGAACAAGAAGATCAAAGAACTGGGCCAGAACGCCATGGTCATGACCGTGACTCTGTTTGCCGTCGGCATCTTCATGGGTGTCATCAGCGGCACGGGCATGGTCGATGCAATGGCAACCACCATCGTCAACGTGCTGCCCGCTTCGATGGCTCCGCATATGCACTGGTTCATGGCACTGTTCAGTGTGCCTCTGATGATGATCCTCGGCACGGATGCGTTCTACTACGCCCTGCTGCCCATCATCATCGGCGTGGTCGCACCGTTCGGTGTCTCCGCACAGGCTGTGGCCGCCACTTTCCTGCTGACGGCTACCTTCGGCACCCCGGTCAGCCCCTCTGTGGCGGCGGTGTATGTCGGCCTTGGCCTTGCTGATATCACCATCGGCGACCATATCAAGTACTCGCTGAAATTTGTCTGGCCGATGAGCATTCTCACGCTGATCGCATCTACGCTTCTGGGGGTCATTCCCTTCTGATTCTGCCTTGATCATTTACTCCTATCGACTTGCCCATTTTTCGTTTTGCATTTCTCCACGGTCCCCCAGAATACAACATGGAGCCGCTGCCTTCTCCGGGCGGCGGCTCCTTTTTTAGGAAGGAATCCCTCATGCGTTATTTATTTCAGTTTGCACGTCTGCTGGCATTCTGCTGCGCAGGCGAACTGCTTCATACGTTTTTGCCGCTGCCCATCCCGGCCAGCGTCTACGGTTTGCTGCTGCTTTTGGCCGCACTCTGCACGGGTGTCGTCAAATTGGAGCAGGTACGGACAACGGGAATCTTTCTCACAGGAATTTTTCCGCTCCTCTTTGTCCCTGCCGCCGCAGGCGTCATGGATCTGTGGGCAGAACTTGGAAAGATGCTTCTGCCCGCCATCGTTGCCATTATCCCTGTGACCATTCTGGTGTTTGCGGTTGCCGGACGCACAACACAGGCCATCATCCGCCGAAAGGAGAGCAACGATGAACATTCTGCTTGATTTTGTCAATTCGTCTGCGGTTTGGGGCGTTTTGCTGACGCTGGCTGCATTTGCTCTGGGGACAGCCATCAACCGCTGCACCGGAAAAGCACTGTTTAATCCACTTCTTCTCGGCAGCATTTTTGTGATCGTCTTTCTGAGTGCCCTGCACATTCCTTACGCAGAGTATAAGACCAGTGCAGCTCCGGTCAACTATCTGCTGCTTCCGGCAACGGTCAGCCTTGCCATTCCGCTCTACGAAAAGCTGGAGCTGCTGAAAAAGAATGCACTTGCGATTCTGGCCGGAATCACAGCCGGAACGCTGGTGAGCCTTGGCTGTGCATGGGTGCTGGCAGTCATCTTGAAAATGGAGCGGACGCAGTACATTACGATTCTGCCAAAATCCGTTACAACAGCGATCAGCATGGACGTTTCCGCAGAACTGGGCGGCATTGCTGCGCTGACGGGGGCCATTGTGATTTTGACAGGCATTGTCGGAAATCTGCTTGCGGAAAATATCTGCGGCTGGTTTCATATCACAGACCCCATTGCGAAAGGAATCGGCATTGGAACATCTTCTCATGCCATCGGTACAAGCAAGGCTCTGGAAATGGGTGAAGCAGAAGGCGCAATGAGTGGTCTGGCGATTGCGGTTGCCGGTGTCCTGACTGCGGTGCTTTGCCCGGTGTTTGCGAATTTTGTGTAACACCAGCTTTTAAGAAGTCCTACTATCACCGCTTTACCACAATAAATTTTGCAAAACCATCTTGACGCACCCAACAAACCGTGATATTCTCTGTCACAAATCCCACTGCTTTTGTGGATTGGTCCAGAACCATCCACAAGCTGTGGTCGTGTTCATTCTGAATACAGCCACAGAAAGTGGTTGGTTATCACCGTGAGACCCACCACTTCCGTGAGGAAAAGTCCACGAAGAATTTACCGCCCCGCAACACACCCGATTCATTTTGCCGCCGATTCACCCGACAAAATCCATCGCT
>OKTL01000464.1_pt1 | contig 22353 bp, 17 predicted proteins | sample 1606211 | NCBI WGS metagenome assembly OKTL01 (sample SAMEA3879538, study PRJEB24766) | human gut metagenome | biome: human-associated habitat; feature: feces | place: USA | collected 1985/1987 | reverse complement strand
GCTCTCATCCATAAACCAAGACATATATTATTATATAGAAGCTATAAAAATGCACCTGTACAGTTATCAACCGAAGCACAATCTATAATTAAAATATTGACATTTTTACAAATACTTTTAAGCTAATTTTTATAATTAATCTACCCAAGGTTTAGTTTATGACGACGCATCTTTCTGCAATTGATACCGGCTTAGCCTGCTTTGCAATCCTTGCCAACTATTTTGAAAAACCGATTTCTATCGACCAAATTAAACATAAATACGACCGCCAGACCTCACATTTTGAAGAATACGAACTGCTGCTGGCCAAAGAATTTTCTTTCAAGGCCCGATTTATCCAAACCAACTGGGAACGGCTTGATAAAATAACTCTTCCGGCAATTGCACAAGCCGACGACCGGACTTATTTTGTCATCGGGCGTACAACTTCCGACAAAGTACTGATTCAGGACCCGCAATCGGGAAATCATCCGCAAATCTTAAGCAAAGAACAGTTTTTACAAAAATGGAACGGCAGACTGCTGCTGATGACTTGCCGCGACTTTCTCAGCGGCAAAAACCGCAAATTTGATATTTCATGGTTTATTCCCGCTATTGTCAAATACCGGCGTTTGTTCGGAGAAGTGCTTCTGGCTTCGTTTTTTCTGCAGCTTTTTGCCCTGCTCTCGCCGCTGCTGTTTCAAGTCGTTATTGATAAAGTTTTGGTCAATCGCGGATTGTCCAGCCTCGATGTTTTAATGGTGGCCTTGATTTGCATTTCCGTTTTCGAAACACTTCTCGGCGCCCTGCGCACTTACACCTTTTCTCATACCACAACCCGGATTGACGTCGAGTTGGGCGCCGGGCTTTTCAAACATCTCATTCGTCTGCCATTGGCCTACTTCGGCGCCCGGCGGGTCGGGGATACGGTTGCCCGCGTGCACGAACTGGAAAACATCCGCAGTTTTCTTACCAGCTCTGCTCTCACGCTGATGATCGACTTTTTCTTTACCCTGGTCTTTTTCACCGTCATGTTTTTCTATTCAGCAACATTGACGTTAATCGTTCTGTTGTCTATCCCTTTTTATATCGTTTTATCACTGGTGTTCACCCCCATATTGCGCTCCCGCATCGATGAGCGTTTCCACCGCGGTGCCGAAAACCAGTGTTTTCTTGTCGAAGCTGTCTCCGGGGTCGAAACTGTCAAGTCGTTGGCGGTTGAACCGCAAATGCAGCGCCGTTGGGAACAACAGCTAGCGGCTTATGTCGGTGCTTCTTTTCGTGCTTCGCACATTAACAACATTGCCGGGCAACTGGTACAATTGATACAAAAAATTACCATGGCCCTGACATTGTGGATCGGCGCTTCGTTAGTCATGAAAGGCGAATTATCGGTCGGTCAGCTGATTGCGTTCAATATGCTCTCCGGGCGTGTTACCCAGCCGATCCTCAGGCTTTCGCAATTATGGCAGAACTTTCAGCAGGCTAAGATCTCCATTGAAAAACTTTCAGATATTCTTAATAATCCGGCCGAAGATAACCAAAACGTATCGAAAGGCAGCCTCCCCGCCATCCGCGGAGAAGTTGAGTTTCGTGATATTGTTTTCCGTTATCTTCCCAACGGGCCGGAAGTTCTCAAAAAAATCAGTTTTAAGGCAGGCACCGGGCAAAAGATCGGTTTTGTCGGTCCCAGCGGATCGGGAAAGTCTACGATTACTAAACTTATTATCCCCGAAAGCGGCAAAATTTTAATTGACGGTATCGATATCTCCACCGTCGACGTTGCCTGGCTGCGGCGCCAAATCGGCGTCGTTTTGCAGGAAAATTTTCTGTTTAACAAAACGGTACGCGAAAACATCGCTCTTACCAACCCCGCGGTTTCTGCCGAAAAAATTATGGCGGCAGCCAAGTTGGCCGGCGCTCACGACTTTATTACCGAACTGCCGCAAGGGTATGATACGCTGATTGAAGAACGGGGCGCATCGCTTTCGGGCGGTCAGCGCCAACGGATTGCTATTGCCCGCGCTTTGGTCAATAACCCGCGCATTTTGATTTTCGATGAAGCAACTTCGGCCCTCGACTACGAATCCGAAAAAATTATCCGCCGGAACATGGCATCAATCTGCCGCGACCGAACTGTATTCATCATTGCTCACCGGCTGTCTGCTGTCCGCGACTGCGATTGCATTATAACCGTCGAAAAAGGGGAAATCACCGAAACAGGAACCCATGGGGAACTGTTAAAACGCGGAGGCCGCTATGCTCATTTATGGAACTGCCAGAGCGATACGGCAGAAACGGCAAACGCCGCATTATCGAATATCTGCTCTCGCCGTTAATGAAATACCTTGACGAAAGCCTGCGGGAAAGATAAAACGCCTACACGGCTTTGCCGAGCAGTTTTTTCATCCGCAGCTGATTGCGCACTGTTTTCTTTTCCTGCTTATATATTTTTCGTTTGGAGCCAAATGTCAATTTGGACAGCAAAATATATTTCAACAGTTTTATCCGTCCGGCTTCTTCCAAACCTTCCCTTTGCGCCATGAAAATTTTGCCTTTGCGGATGGCAAAACAATAATCCAACTCCATCCGGTTGGCTTCGGCTACAATCTGTTCCAGTTCTTCCGGCGAAAACAAGTCAAAAAACATAATGCTGATCTGAGTGCGACAAAAATCGGATACGGCCGCCCGTTTTTCCGCCGGCAATTGCCCTCGGTGCCAAAATTCAACAACAAAACGGCTTACTTTCAAGCGGTCATATTTGTCCCTCGGCTTTCGGTTAAAGTAATTGCTCATGATCGAGTTAGGACGAATACGATAATTGTAGAGTTTTTGTTTTTCAAAATAAACGCTCTTTGACACCATGCCGTACAACACCCAAAACACATCATCGTCGTGCTCGCACCCCTCCGGAAAACAAATGCCGTAACGATCAATCAGCTCTTTTTTAAATATCTTGTTCCACAATACAACCGAGGTTCGCTGACAAAGCCTGTCCGTCATGGCAAAACGACCGCTTAACGACGAATTGTAATGACTTTCGGAAATTTCCCGCTCGGCGCAATCGCAGTCTTCCACCACCACATGGCAGCAGGCCACTGCCGTATCGGTATTTTCCGCCTTCATAATTTCAAGCATTCGCCGGCAAAAGTCCGGTTCATACCAGTCATCGGCATCACAAAACATAATATAAGGAGCGGTAGCATTTTGTAACCCGCGGTTTCGTGCTGCCGCCGGACCGGCATTCTGCTGTTGCCATGCCCTGATCCGCTTGTCTCCGGCAGCATATTTTGTAATATGCTGCCAGGTATCGTCACTTGAACCGTCATCGATACACAATATTTCAATATCGGGAAAAGTTTGCCCGCACAAAGCATCCAAACATTTTTCAATATACTGCCCGGCATTGTAAACCGGAATGATAACCGAAACTTCAGCCATTTTTTTCCCTTTTTTAAAGTCAACAAAGTTTATGCCAGAAAAAACATTTTTTCATCCCTTCACCGACTAAGCCGCTTTTTGTGCATTTTGTTCCTGTGTCCGATAGCAGCTTTTTATCCGCTTCAGTTCTCTTTTCAACTCTTTCCTTTTCTGACGGCACATTTTTCTTTTACGCCCAAACATAATTTTTGACAACAATTTATATTTGGCATATTTCAGCTTTGTCAACAAATAATCGTCCACATAACCGACTTTCTCTTTAATTTCCTTTACTTCTTTCACTTGCGGCAATGAAAGATTGCGAAACAGAATTTCTTCGTAAAAAGGCGTCTGGCGGGCATATTTCCAAAACCAGCCGGCCATGTCATACTGAGGATAACGCCACGGCTTTTTGGAACCTGCAAAATGGACGATCTTGGCATTTTCCCTGCTCTTCTGATAAACCGCCAGCATCTCAAACGGCAGCTGATCCGCATAATTCGGAGACCAGATCGGCAGATGGTATTCATAGTTCCATGCGCCGTCCAGAAAATAAACGTCACCTTCAAAAATTACATTTAAAATATCTTGATCTACCATGTAAGGCGACTTAATCCGGCTCATTATCGCAATAAAACGTTCGTCCAGATCATAAGTGCGGATTTTTTCCAGCGACATGATCAACACTCCGGAATTAAAATAACAGGTTGGTGTTCTTAAGCCCAATGTTTTGTCGACATAGGCCGTGATATTAACATCATTGTGATACATGCGGATAATTTCGGTATCAACTACCGCCCCCAAAGCCTTATCTTTAATATCCTCATGATAGAGGTTGGCAATGTCTTCGGTCACGACCAAATCCGAATCAATATACAAAACTTTATCATAACCGGTTAAAATTTTGGAAATGAATATCCGATAATAAACGGCTTCGGAGAAATGTGCGGCGGTAAAGAACAAACCGCTCATGACATTGCTGATATATTTTTGGATATCGACAAAACGAATGCTGAAATTGTCGCGCCCGGCAATCAGTTGCAAAAGTTTGCCCCGTTCCGCCGATGAAACTCCTTTGGCAAGAATAATGATGTCATAGTTATACCGCTCACTCGAATTGTCAATAATTGACTGCACCGCCACCCCGGTATACAAAACATAGTTTTCATCTGTTGACAAACAGATCGGAATGTTATTTTGCGCAAAGACCGGTTTTATTTCAGGCAAAATATCGGTATCGTATACCAAGGTTTCCTGCAATTCGCAAACTTTATAACCTTCACGTATTAAGCGGGTGATGTAAATTCCGCAAAGCCACTCTGCAATATAGGCCAGCGCTCGGGCTTCCTGAACGTTATAACCGGAAATGTCAACCTGCTCCCGGGCTTCGCCTAAAATATCAAACAACCATTCGCAATACTGATTATAAATATCTTTTTTCATGACAAAGACATTAGTAAAAAAGGCATGATCACCGTTGTTGTAGCTGATCGCGTCTTCCGCATATTCGGGATATTTCCGGTTAAGGATATCAAGCACCTTTTCATAATCTTTGATATGCAGTTTCTTTTCCGAGTTTTCATAGTGATTATACGGCGTCATGGTCCCGAGCTTTTTCAAATCGGTCCGTTCGGCAACCACTACGTCATAACGGCAAACAACGTTGGTGATGTTAAAATCGTCCAGATGATATTTGCTTATATACTCGTCGTCGATTTTTTGTTCTTCCACAACCCCGTATTTGGTACTGTTGAACTTTTTGTTGAGATTAAACGACAGATGGCGACGATAATGCATAAAACCGATATAATCCGGATTGCCAAGCTGATCCTGGTTTTTCCATGCCCAGTAAATTGCCGTCAATTCGTTCAAATAACGGTTTTCGGCCGAGATGTTGTCACCGGTGTCATCGCCGATCATATGATCAATCATCCATTGATAATTGGCCCGGTTGATCATCCCGTCTTTCGAAAAACCGGTTCCAAGCGCCCGCCCCAGATGTATCGGCACCAAAACTTCCGATTTCAACAACACCGCCGGTTTGTGGCAGCCGACCAAAATTTTAACTGACTTTTCGCACTTCATTAGTTTCAATCCTTTCATATAATTCCAACGCTCTTTTTACGGTTTCGTCCATGTTATAATACTTATAGTCTCCCAAACGCCCGACAAAATACACATTCGGACAGGCTGCCGCCTTTCGCCGGTATTTATCGTACAGTTCTTGATTTTTTTGATCCGGAACCGGATAGTAGCGTTCGTTTTTTCCAGCTATATAGGGCTGGGAATATTCTTCCGAAATCACTGTTTGCGCGGTCTTCTCTCCCAAATAATACTTATATTCGACACTGCGGGTAAAATCGTAGTTTTCGGGATAATTAATTTGCGGCCCGCTCTGATAATATTCCCGGTCAAACCGCCTGAAACGAATATCCAGGCTGCGATAAGGAAGCTTTCCCAGTTCAAAAGAAAAGAACTCGTCAATCGGTCCCGAGTAAAACAGCCGTTCATACAATGTTTTTTCGCGAATATCAGCAAAATTGGTGTTCAGTTCAACCCGGATCAACGGATGGTTCAGCATCTTCCGCGCCATTTCGGTATAACCGTGCGCGGGTATGGCCTGATATTTGTCCTGAAAATAACGATTGTCACGACTGATATATACCGGAACTCTTCCGCTGACCGAAGGATCAAGTTCTTCCGGCGTAACGCCCCACTGCTTTATCGTATAGCCTAAAAAAACTTTTTGATAGACATACTCTGCCAAAAATTCCAAATCAGAATCCCGGCTTTCGCGCAATTGCAAAATCGGCACCTTGTGGTTGAACCCGAATTTTTTAATCAATTTGGCTTCCAAATCCGACGCCAACTTGTGCGGAAACACTTTATAAAGACTGTCAAGATTAAACGGAATATTGACTTCTTCGCCGTCTATAACCGCTTTAACCCGGTACATAAAATAGTGCCAGTCGGTAAAAAGGCTCAGATAATCCCACACTTCTTTATACTTGGTATGAAATACGTGCGGACCGTATTTATGGACGGTTACGCCCGACGAATCCTTATAATCGTAAATATTGCCGCCGATATGGTCCCTTTTGTCAATTACCAGCACTTCTTCTCCAAGCTGCGAAGCTATTCTTTCTGCCAACACCATGCCGGACAAACCACAGCCGACAATCAAATTCTGTACTTTGCGCATTTTAATACTTCCTGTTTGTTTCCCATTGCCATGCCGATTTAATGATTTTACCGATTGAATCATATACCGGCACCCAACCCAAAATTTCGCGAGCTTTACGGCTGTCGGCATATAGTTGGGCAGGATCTCCGGCACGGCGTGCCGCATATTCGACCGGACATTTACGGCCGCTTATCTGTTCGGCTGCCGTTATAATTTCGTGCACGCTGGTACCGGTTCCGGTTCCCAGATTGAAACAACCGCTGACAAAATCAGCTTTTTCCAGCGCCAACCGGTGCGCCTGAGCCAGATCTTCCACATGAACATAATCGCGAATGCAGGTACCGTCAGCCGTATCATAATCGGTTCCAAATACCTTCACGCTTTCTCTTTCCCCTTTGACGGCTTTGAGTACCAGCGGAATCAAATGGGTTTCGGGCGTATGGCTTTCCCCTATCTGCCCGTCTGCTGCAGCGCCGGCAGCGTTAAAATAACGCAAACAAATATAATTCAGTCCATAGGCCCGGCGATAATCTTCGAAAATCTGTTCGATCATCAATTTGGAACGCCCGTAGGGATTGATCGGCTTTTGCGGATGTTGTTCGTCAATCGGCAGCCGTCGGGGTTCGCCATAGGTCGCACAAGTACTCGAAAAAACGATTTTATCAACCGCCGCCGCCCTCATTGCTTCGAGCAGATTCAGCGTTCCGATCACATTATTGCGATAATATTTCTGCGGATCTTCCACGCTTTCACCGACATAGGCAAAAGCGGCAAAATGAATAACCGCATCTATTTTATATTTGTCGAATATTTTTTTGAGACTTTCTGTCTCCAGCAAATCAGCCTTTTCAAACCGAACTTCCGGTGCCACCGCTTCCCGGTGCCCGTACACCAGATTGTCGGCGACCACACATTCATATCCTTTTTGCAGCAAGTGCCTTACCGTATGAGAGCCGATATATCCGGCACCGCCTGTCACCAGTATCATTAGTCTTTTTTCTCCTTAGTAGACGTCGTTTTGCAGTTGAGCCGGAATAAAAGCTCATTCCGGCCTTTTCAGATCAGCTATTCGGCAGCAACCGCTACCGCGGCTATTTCCTTGCGAAAATATTCAATTGTCTTGTCAAGTCCTTCGCTGAGCTTGATCCGGGGTTCCCAGCCCAATTTAGCGCGCGCCAGCGTAATATCCGGCCGACGCTGGGTTGGATCATCACTCGGCAACCCCATATAAACAACTTTTGAACTGCAACCAATTTTTGCAACCACCATTTCCGCCAGTTCCCGAATTGTAAACTCCCCGGGATTTCCGGTATTAACCGGCCCTTGAAAATCTTTGGGACTGTTCATCATCCGCACCATTGCTTCGATCAAATCGTCAACGTAACAAAACGAACGGGTCTGATGACCATCGCCGTAAATCGTGATATCCTCGCCGCGCAAGGCCTGACAAATGAAATTGCTGACAACCCGGCCATCGTTCGGGTCCATATAGGGACCATAGGTGTTAAAAATACGGATAACCTTAATATCCACCCCTTCATGGCGCCAATAATCAAAGAACAGGCTCTCGGCGCACCGTTTTCCTTCATCATAGCAGGCACGGATACCGTTGGGATTGACGTTTCCGCGATAAGCTTCTACCTGAGGATGAACCAACGGTTCGCCATAAACTTCGGAAGTGGAGGTCTGCAAAATAGTTGCACGATGTTTTTTGGCCAATTCCAACATATTAATCGCACCCAATACACAGGTTTTTGTTGTCGTGATCGAATGTTTGCCCTGATAGGCAGGAGGACTTGCCGGACAGGCCATATTATAAATTTGGTCCAAATGTTCGTCGACTTCCAGCGGTTGACAGATGTCGTAGTTAATAAATCTAAAATTAGGATGATTCAGAATATCCTTAATATTCGAAAGGCGCCCGGTGTAATTATTGTCTACGCATATAACCCGCTGTCCTTCAGCAATCAGCCGATGGCACAAATTAGCGCCCAAAAAGCCGGTTCCGCCCGTAATAAGTATTGTCTTCATAATTTCCTCTTAAATTTTGTCCCTTATTCTTCCGGTTGTATAGACCCTGCACTTGTTTACACATTTTTCTTGCTGCCCGTACGTTCTGCCCGCTTTGCCGGCAATTCATACACCGGATGCGAAAAACAAAATGGCCAACAACCTGTTATTGCTTACAGCAAAATAGTTTTGCATCTTTTAGTGGAAATAATTAAATTATCCTCGCTAAAGTTAACATTCGCTAATATAAGACCCAATTTTCTGAATTCATCGGTAATAAAAAATAATTTTTTGAAATTTAGTGTTATTAATTGATCTTTCGTATTATTTTTTTACGTATAAAACAATACCCCGATTTTCGGGGGTGTTGTTTTGCTTTGCCTGACCGGCAACAAAAAAGAGCCGCAAATACGGCTCTTTTTTGTTTTTGGGTTTGGCTCAAACTACCAGCTGTAGCTGAGGCCGAGACCGATGGTCGATGCTTTGTAGTCATCGCCGAAGGTATGGTTGGCCCAACCATAAGCCGACAATTGTTCGGTGAAGCCGCAACGGCCCCCGAGTTCAATCCGGCCCAACGTCTGGTCTTCCAAGGTGTTGACCCCTCTCAAACCGCTAATTTTAACGTCATCACCACCGTTGAAGGTTTGCACAACGCTCGGTTTGACATAAAGGTTGACATTGCCTTCATCCGTTATAAACGCCTTCGTCAGCTTGACGCCGGCTTCCAGTTCCAACTGGCGCAATGTGTTATACTTGGCCACTTTGCCGGCACTGTCTTTGGCATCATCATAGTCAACCTGAGTATAGAAAGCACCGATACTCGGGGTCACATACGATGTGTTATTCAGCACATAGTCATAACCCAGCTCAATGCTGCCGCCGAACTCAGCACCGTCGGTATCCGACTTAATGCCGTCTTTGGTCTTCAGGTCCGCTTTCTGGATACCGCCATAGACAGTGGCAAAGCCCCACCAGTTGTTACGATCATAACGATAGTACAAGCCTGCCAGATAACTGTCGATATCAATCTCCGAGCCGATGGTCGAGTAATGATGCTTACCGTCACCGTTCATGTCATAGTTACCTTTGCGGTAGGACAGGAACAGGCCCAACTTGTTGTTTAAGTCATGCTGCAGGTCACCGCCAGCTTCCAGTCCCCAAACGTCGGCATCAACATTGACCAACGCTTCGTTCTCCGAAGTCCGGTAAACCGCATTTGCCCACAGGGTATTGAATGCTTTGCCGTTCCAGTAACAATCATAGAAGCCGCAACCCGGATAATAGAAACGGTTGCCCTGGATCTGGCGACTGATGTTGCCGATCATCCCCTTGGTCTGTTCCAGTGCTGCCACCGGCAGTCCCTGATAGGCTATCACTTCCGGTGCTACTTTGCGATAATCAACCGACGGCTGCGGAGGAGTCGGAACATCCGGAACATCGGGTACGTCAGGAACATCCGGCACATCAGGAACATCAGGTTCTTCCGGTTCAACATATTTATCCGGATTGTCCTGATCGTTCATAATCAGGCCCCACTGATTATTGTTGGATGCCAACTGGGTATATTTAACCTCGAACAGATACGGGCTCTTATAAACGCGCGAGACCACGAACGAACCTTCGTTACCGGTCGTATCGTTCTCCGACTGCGCAAACAAAATCTCGCCTTTACCGCGAATATCAACGTCAGACGAAGCATGAACAATCATCTTGGTCACACCTTCAACATTGCCGTCAATGTTCAGCATATCCGCTTTCATGTTATCGGTATCGACATCAAGATGCAAAAAGCTGTCGGTCGCCGAATAGCCTTTCAGCTTCACGGTTTCCAGATAACCGTTGGCAATATCAAATACGGCATTGTTCAGCGACAACGAAGTCACCGCATCGGCATTATAGTTAGCCGTACCGTCAGCATATAACGAAGCGACAAACGCACCTTTGCCGTCCCGATTTTTTGCACTTTGATCTTCGTGTTGATAAGCGCCAAACTTCAAGGTCGTATTCTCGACCTTAAGATCTTTGACATTCACAATATCATTGTTGATTGCAATATATTGCGTCGTCGTGCCGGTAGCCGCATCAATCGTATCGTTGCCTTTGAAGACATAATTACCATTCTCCATGTTATCATTGATTACCCAGGCACCACCGCCGGTCGTGTCAAAAGTCATTGTGATTGCAGCAGTCGGTTTCGTATAAACGGCATTATAAATTTTGCCTCGGCTGTCTTCTGTATAGTTGCCCGACATAAAATGAGTACCGGAACCTGAAGTAAAGTTCATATTACTCATAGTATATATCGCACCACCGCTTTTTTGAGCAGAATTCCCGATAAAATCGCCGGTAACATGACCGATACTCTTATTCGCATCGTTAAAAACAGCACCGCCGTTTTCATCGCTTCGATTATTCAAGAAATTGCCGGTAATACTGCCGATTTCTTTATAATTTACGATTGCGCCACCATCTTTTTTAATACTGTGGTTATTTATAAAATTACCGGTAATATCGCCAATTGTCCCCATCCCGCCATTATAAATGGCACCAGTATTATCGATAAAATCTCCGGTTATGGATGCGATGGTTCCTTCATTGCTGATCGCACCTCCCCAGCTTATAGAAGAATTTCCGATAAAGTTACCGGTAATATGGCCCATTTTCGCATAATGGTAATTTGTAACGGCGCCGGAAGTCGATGTAGAAACGTTAGCAATAAAATCTCCGGTAATGTTGCCAACAGTTTTCTGATTATAAATGGCACTGCCGGATGTTGCAGAGTTGGAGATAAAGTCACCGGTTACATCACCAAGAGTTCCTTCATTTTTAATTGCACCTCCATCATTTTTGGCAATATTGCCGACAAAACGACCGGCAATGCTTCCGATTGTTGCATTCATATCATTAAAAATAGCGCCGCCTCGGCCGCCACCCTCACCTTGACCGGCAAGATTACCGACAAAGTTGCCACTGATATGGCCTATTTTTCCGTTTCTGTAATTGTAAATAGCACCGCCATGCCCTTGGTCACCTGTTCTACTTAATCCGACGTAATTAGCAACAAAGTTACCGATGATACTGCCGGTTGTTCCTTCGTTGTAAATCGCGCCACCACCATAAGGAGCATGATTATGAACAAAGCTGCCGGAAACATTATCAATTGTATTTTTGTTTTCAATTGCACCACCTTTTGAGAATCCTCTCTTAATATTCGCAAAATCGGCGTCAACATCGCCGGTCAGTTTAGTCTGAGTGGACGTATATTTAGTTCGGTTATCATCTGCCGTATATGTATATTTTAAATATTGAGTTTCTCCATTAGGAAGTTCAATTGCAATAACATTCTCTCCTTCTGCAGAAACTTTTTCCAGTGAAAGGTTTTCAGCTGTTGAGAGTTTGTCTTGCAACAAAACAACTTTATAATATTTGGTATTTGTCAGTTTGCCTTCTTCATCAAATTCGGGAACAGAGAAGTTATAATCACTCTCCGAGCCTTCCGAATAGGCAAACGCACTCGACGGTATTGCCGCCACATCAAAGCCGTATTTTACACCGTCAACTTCAAACAAGCCGTTGGCATCTTCTTTCAGTGTTCCGGCGGAAGTTCCCGCCAGTGTCGTTAACAGACCGGCATTATCGCCGCTGGGTGTAAAATAGTAGTTTTTATCGCCGATCTCAAACTTAACCGCACCTTCGGGCAGATCACCGGTTAGTTCGGTCAAAGTGTAAGTTTCGCTGATTGAGGGGAGAACAGAGCCGGCTTCCGATTTCAAAGTATCCAACGTCGGCGTTAGTGAGGCAGCAATTGCCAAAGAAATATGCTTATTCATTCACGCAATCCTTATCTAAATGCATTTAAACGTTCATTTTTTTGATACGCCTGAAAACCACAAAAAAAACCGCCTTTATGGGCGGTTTTTTGCTGGTCGGGACAGACGGATTCGAACCATCGGCATCTTCTCTGGCTTATAAGCTCTGCCCTCCGGGCAATCGCTAACGCGCTGCGGTCACTTGTCTTGTAACTTTTGCCAACTTCGCTCCCGCTCGTTCGCAAAATAACAAGACTTCGCCTGTCGTCGAAAAAACTTCCGCCGGAAGTTTTTTCTTCCTCCAGCCCAAAGCAAGCGCAAACACTTTGCTAAATGGAAGCAAGATGCCTTAAATAACAAAAACCGCCCGTAAAGGCGGTTTTTTGCTGGTCGGGACAGACGGATTCGAACCATCGGCATCTTGCTCCCAAAGCAAGCGCTCTACCAGGCTGAGCTATGTCCCGTTGAGGATTTCTTATAATTAGCCCGTAAAAAAATATTTTGCAACATTTTTTTTTAACGCTTCATCAACAATCCGTGATCGTTAAAACTATATACCAAATTTTTACTGACAATAAAATGATCAATCAAACGAATATCAACTGCCGACAATGCACCCTCAATTTTACGCGTCACTTCAATATCCGCTCGTGACGGCGTCACATCGCCCGAGGGGTGATTATGAACCAGAATCAAGGCTGTTGCCCCTTTTAAAACCGCAGCACGCATCACCTCTCCGGGATGAATTGCAACCGCATTGACACTCCCGCGTTGCTGTACTTCTTCGCCGATAATCCGGTTTTTGGCATTAAGAAAAATCACGCGAAACTCTTCTCTTTCCTTATAACCCGATGCTGCACGGCAATATTCCATAATTGAATCAAAATTGGTCAAAACCGGTGCTTCGGTGGCACTTAACTTTTGCCACGACATTCTTAAGGCAGACTCCCGGACAATCTTAAACACCAATACAGAGCTTTCTTTCAAATCTTTAAATGTCATCAGCCGGTCATCCGGTGCGAACAAAACTTCGGCAAAACCACCAAACTCTTTAACCAGAGCTTTAGCTAACGGCTTGGTGTCTTTTCGCGGAATAGCCAGCGTCAACAACAGTTCCAGCATTTCATAATCGGCCATATCTTGACCACCGCCGAGCCTAAAACGTTCCTTAAGGCGTTGCCGATGACCGATGTAGTCGGGAGTCTCTTCTTTCATTAAAGTCCTTATTTATACGGAGGTTTATCCAAACCTTTCGGCGAATAAGTAAACACTTCATAACCATCTTTGGTCACGCCGAGAGAATGTTCAAACTGGGCAGAAAGCGACTTGTCCCGGGTGACCGCCGTCCAGCCGTTGGACATAATAAAACCGTCTTTTTTGCCGATATTGATCATCGGTTCAATTGTGAAGAACATTCCTTCTTCCATCACCGGTCCGGTTCCCTTGCGGCCGCAATGCATAACGTTGGGACTGTCATGGAAAACCCTTCCCAAACCGTGTCCGCAAAACATATCCACTACCGAATAGCCGTACTTGTGGGCATATTCCTCAATCACCGCACCGATATCGCCGAAATGTGCGCCGGGACGCACCGCTTCAATCCCACGCATCATGCATTCATAAGTCACGTCACACAGGCGGGTTGCTTTCAATTTGGGCTTTCCGGCATAATACATCCGGCTGGTATCGCCGAACCAACCGTCCAGAATAACCGTCACATCAATATTCAAAATATCGCCGTCGGCAAGTTTGCGGTCATCGGGAATGCCATGGCAAATAACATGGTTGATTGAAATACAGCTTGATTTCGGATATCCGTGATAATTAAGACAAGCCGGCACCGCACCGTGGCCCTCAATATAATTTCGGCACAAATCGTCAAGTTCTCCGGTGGTTACGCCGACGGTTACATAATCCGTGATATAATCCAAAACTTCGGCCGCCAACTTGCCGGCCCGACGCATTTTTTCAAAATCCTCAGGATTGTAAACAACAATTCCATCTTTGGTTTTTCTTGTCAATTTAACCGCTCCTTTAATACATTTTTGCTCTATTATTTACACCCCGCACAACTTTTTTGCAACAGCTTTTCTTGAATATCTACATTTATTGCTTATATGACAATCAACTGTTACGGGAGGATCAAAATGGCTGATTTACGCAAATTTCTCTACTGTTTTTTTATGACTCTGCTCACTCTTATTGTCGGCGCCTATTTTAACTATGAGGGCGTAAACAGCTGGTACCAAACGCTCGAAAAACCCGTATTAACGCCGCCCGATCAGGTGTTTCCGATCGCCTGGGGACTTATCTATCTGACAATGGTCTTTGCTTTTTACTTTGCCTTTAAGGCTACAACTTCGAGAGAAAGCATCAGCCGCACCAACAATTTTTTTATCAATCAGCTTTTTTTGCATATTTTGTGGAATTTTGCTTTTTTCTATACCGGTTACATCGCTCTGGCGCTGCTTGTGCTGATCGTGTTGGATATCGTTGTTTTTCGCACCATTTACTGGTTCTTTCAAATTTCGCCGATTTCCGCCTGGCTGCTGATTCCGTACCAGGCGTGGCTGCTGTTTGCCACTTGGTTAAATGCCGGGTTTGTCTACCTCCACGGATTTGCCGTAACTTTTTAGGAAAATCTGCTAAATTTCTATGGACAGTTAAACAAGATTGCATTAAAAGTTAGGGTTAGTTTTTAAGACACTTTTTAATGTAATTGGAAAGAAATTGGTTATGACGACGACTGTAAATCAGATTAGAAGCACTTTTCTCAACTATTTTGCCGACAACGGACATAAAATTGTCCCGTCATCCCCGCTTGTGCCCGACAACGATCCGACCCTGATGTTCACCAACTCGGGTATGGTACAGTTTAAAAATATCCTTGCCGGCAACGAAACTCGCAATTATACCCGCGCCGCATCCTCGCAAAAAAGCGTGCGCGCCGGCGGCAAACACAACGACCTTGACAGCGTCGGTTACGACGTCCGCCATCACACTTTCTTTGAAATGCTCGGAAATTTTTCGTTCGGAGATTATTTTAAAGAAGGTGCCATTTGTTATGCCTGGGAACTGCTCACCAAACATTTTGACATCCCGGCCCAAAAATTGGCGGTAACCATTTACCATAATGACGAAGAAGCTTATCAGTTGTGGAAAAAAATTTCCGGCCTGTCCGACGACCGCATTATTCGCATTGCCACTAAAGATAACTTCTGGCAAATGGGCGACACCGGTCCCTGCGGTCCGTGTTCCGAAATTTTTTACGACCACGGCCCCGAAGTCTGGGGCGGCCTGCCGGGCACTCCGGAAGAAGACGGCGACCGTTTTATCGAAATTTGGAACCTGGTATTTGACCAGTTCGAAGACTTGCCCGACGGCAGTCGGATCAATCTCAAAAAACCGTCCATTGATACCGGCATGGGGTTGGAACGTATTGCAGCCATTTTGCAGGGCGTTCACTCCAACTTTGACATCGACCTGTTTCAAAATCTGATCAAATCGGTGGCCAATTTGGCCAACTCCGATCCCGAAGGACCGCTCAAGGCCTCTCATAACGTCATTGCCGACCATCTGCGTTCGGCCGCCTTTTTGATTGCCGACGGCGTGCTGCCTTCCAACGAAGGCCGCGGTTATGTTTTGCGCCGCATCATGCGTCGCGCCATGCGTCACATCCACCTGCTGGGTGTGCGGGAACCGATGATGTACAAACTGTTACCCTCTCTGCAAAAGGAAATGGGCGAAACCTACCCCGAACTCTATCGTGCCGAAGCTTTGATCTCCGAAACCCTGAAAACAGAAGAAAGCAAATTCATCCGCACATTGGAAAAAGGTTTGCGTCTGCTGGACGACGAAACCGCCGGTTTGAAAGAAGGCGATACCCTGCCCGGCAAAACCGCGTTCAAACTCTATGACACTTACGGTTTTCCGCTTGACCTCACTCAGGACGCACTCAAGGCCAAAAATATTGCTGTCGACACCGATGGTTTTGATCAGGCAATGGAACAACAACGCAACGAAGCGCGCAAAAACTGGGCCGGCTCCGGAGATGAGGGAATTGAAAAAATCTGGTTTGAATTGTTCGACCGGCTCGGCAAAACCGAATTTCTCGGATACAGTGCCCTTAAAGCCGACGGACAGGTAACAGCATTGGTCCAAAACGGACAACCGGTTGAACAGGTTGACAACGGCGAATTTTATCTGATTGCCAACCAATCCACATTTTACGGTGAATCCGGCGGCCAGGTCGGCGATATTGGACTGATCAAAGGCAACGGTTTTACCATTGAAGTGACTGACGCCAAAAAGAAAATCGACGGCATGATTGTTCACGGCTGCAAAATGGTTGAAGGAACCGTAAAAACCGGCGACATTGCAAGTTTTGAAGTTGATTGTAACAACCGGGCGCGGATTCGCGCCAACCACTCGGTAACCCACCTGCTCCATCGGGCTTTGCGCGACATTTTGGGAGATCATGTCACCCAAAAAGGATCTTACGTCTGCGCCGGCCGGGCACGTTTTGACATCTCGCACCCCAAACAAATCACCGCCGAGGAACTGCGCCGTGCCGAAGACATCGTCAATGTAGCCGTTCGCAAAAACTATAAGACCGTAACCCGCATTATGACTCCGGACGAAGCCATCAAATGCGGCGCAATGGCCCTGTTCGGCGAAAAATATGGTGAAACGGTCCGGGTGGTTAGCATGGAAAACGACCAGGAGACGTTCTCGCGCGAACTTTGCGGCGGTACCCATGTCAACTCGACCGGAGATATCGGCTATTTTAACATTGTCAGCGAAAGCGCCGTTGCGGCCGGTATCCGCCGGGTTGAATTTGTCACCGGCCACGCTGCCGAACAATATGCTCAGGATATTGAAGACAAACTGCATCATATCAGCCAGATACTGAAAACCAACCCTCATGACCTTGAGGCTCGCATTAATTTGCTGCTGGAAGACAAGAAAAGGCTGGAAGCTCAGATTCTTAATATCAAGAAGCAATTTGTCAGCCACAAAACTGCCGATAATCAGGACAAAATTGAAACCATCAACGGCATCAAATTTGTTGCCAAACAAATCGACAATGTTCAAGCCAAAGAATTGAAAGCGTTTGTCGATGAGATCAAAGAACAGATCAAAAGCGGCATTATTGCTCTCTTCAGCTGCAATGACGGCAAAGTTTCGGCCGTTATCGGCGTTACCGACGATCTGATTGCTCAATATTCAGCCGTCAGCCTGATCAAGGAAGTGGCACCGTTTATCGGTGCCAACGGCGGCGGCGGCCGTCCCGACATGGCTCAGACCGGCGGCGCCGAGACCAACCGTTTGAGCGAAGCAATGGACGCACTGCGCCGAATCATCTGACAACCTTCTGCAACGGGATAAAAGTATGTTTAAGCCACTTAAAATACCGGTAAAATTCAAAAAAATCAACCTGTATAATAGGTATTGGCAAGCCCAAGATTATCACTTCCGCGATTATTTGCATACTTTTACCCGCCAGTTGAAAGTTGACGTCAACAAATCGTTTCGTCGTGAATTGTACCGCAAACTGATCCACCTGAGTTCTTTATGGATTCCGCTGACCATCTACTTCATTCGCGAAGAAATCACGGTCGGCTTGTTTACACTCATCTTTATCGGCAACGGGTTGCTTGAATACGGAAATTTTAAAAAATGGAAATGGGCAAGAATCATATTCGGAGGTCTGTTCTCCAAAACCCTGCGCCGCAAAGAAAGTGCCCGTAGCCATTTTCAGTTTACCGGTTCCATGTACGTCATGTCGGCAGCCGTTCTGTGCACCGTTTTTTTCAACAAACCGGTTGCCGTCATTGCCATGACGGTAATGCTGGTTTCCGATGCCTGTTCCGCTTTGTTCGGTAAAGCTTACGGCACCCGTCAGATTTACCACAACAAATCTCTTGAAGGAACAACGGCCTTCTTTGTCAGTGCCCTGCTGATCAATATGCTGTTTCATAATTTGGAACCGTTTGGCTATGTCAGCGTAATTGCCTGTGTTTTGGCCACTTTAGCCGAAGTTTACGAAGAGAAAACCCGGGTTGACGACAATTTGGCCATTCCGCTGGTTATCGGCTTATGCCTGACTTTTCTCAACTGAACCACCCTCATGAAACTGTATCATTATATAAGCAAAGGAAATTCGGCACTGGAAGACGGTATTTTTTCTTTCGCCAACAATCCGCAGGCAGAGCTCAGTTATTATTACAAACGTTCCGGTACCGATACCCATCGGGGGATCGTCCAATGGATGGAAAGTTGCTTCAGCGGTCGCAGCCGCGGCATCAGAGCTTTTACAGAGCCGATACAATGGACTGAAAACAGTTTGTGCCTAAAAAAGTTTATTGAAAATGCAGATATGTTTGCAATCGATCTCGAAGCTCTAAAACGCGACAATCTGTTAGAAGCCGTGTACGTCAGCCCGCCTGTGTCCGAAGTTCCCGGCATCAGCGAACAAAACACTTTCGATGAGATTCTCTTCAAACTGAATGACACCGATGAGATCAGCACTTCTCCGGTCGACTGGAACGCCTGCAACGACAAACTGGGACGCCGGTTTGCTTATGTTCGCTATTACCTGATCATCATCAAAGGCGGTATTATTCCGCCGCAATACATCACCAAAGAATAATAATCAGTCTTATCTCTCAACAACAAAGCGGGCTCTCTTCGTCAAGACAGCCCGCTTTTATCCTAACACCGAATTTATTTTACTGCTGTTCAAGATCTCTTGCGGATTGAACAAACTCCTCAAAACTGCCTGACTTTTCAAACAGATCAAAATTGTCGTCCATAAATTCGCAATATTCCTGCGGTGACAGCAGCCGGTCATATTCCGGTTTCCATGCCAGATCATTGACATTTTTTCCTTCTTGATTCGCCAGTTCAAGCAGAATCAAAAACTTGCGTTCATCATCAAACTCTTGGTCGATGTTCTTTTTGTAATTTTCCAAAACATTTTCCAACTGTATTTTAAAGAGCCGGTCTTTGTTTACCCATTTTTCCACCGTAGCAATCTCTGCCTGATAGGTCGTACGAAACTGTTCCGGAAGCTTCTTTAAGTCCACGCCCTGAGCATGACAATAATTGCCGATTGCATTTGAATAACGCTCAATAACACCATACGCAAAAGCCATTTTTCCTTCCTGCTCTACCGTCAACCTGTTGTTAAACAGATAAAAATAACCGCCGACAAAAATCAACCCCAAAAAAGCAAGCACCACCGACAGATCACGGCCATAATTCGCGCGACCGGCCATTTTGTATTTATGACGATAGTTCTCGATTCGAAAAGCGCTCAGGGTTGCACCGACAATAATTATCCACCAAATGACCGCCACAATTGGAGTTGACTTTGGGTTACCAAGATCCATATACAGTGCACCGGCTTTATCAACAGTATAAAGCAACGCAAACAGCAGCAAAGACCAGCGATACCCTTTTACATTAAGATACAGTAACGGGCACAAAACAAAAGAATAAGCTATTGCATTCTCATAATTGTCCGTTATTACCGCAGCTACCCAGGTCAGGATTAGAACAAGTGCCGCCGGCCAAAAACGTAAAGACGCATACCATTTGGTTTGTTGATAGTTCTTTGCACATTCACGAATATCTTCGCGATCCGCCCATAAAGTTGCGCTCATCCAATTTCTGTTTTGTTCTTTTTTTATCTCAGGCTGTTGTTGGTCATTATTTTCAGTCATATCAAAATTCCTAGTCTTTTTTTTGTTTCATATATTCGGGAGAAAAACCGTGGGGATGTCGGGCGCGAAGCTTTTCCACATTGTGGCGGATAACATCATCCCAGCTGACGTTTAAAGCAATAGCGGCTTGCGCAACATACCAACAAACGTCACTCAACTCGTCAATTAGTTTCTGTCGATTTTCTTCATTGAGTTCTTTGCCGTGGAATTTGAGTTTTTTCCACAGATCACCGATTTCTCCCGCTTCGCCGCACAAACCGGCGGCAGCCATATCCATTCGCGCAAAATTGCCGTTCAGCCATTTTGAAAGCTCTTGTCCACGTTCCAAGAAAGCGTCATCATTCTTCCCCAACGGCGAAGCAACCTCATCGACAAATTTAGAATATTCATCAAAAAATTTCTTTATATCATCCATTTAATTATCCTTATTAAACTGCAACTTTAGCTTTTATTGCTTCGTAGCAATGATAATCTACCAGCTCAAAATCTTCATATTTAAACTGATTGATGTCTTTGACGGCCGGATTGATTTTCATCTGCGGCAAATTCAAAGGCTTACGTTGCAACTGTTCTTTTACCTGCTCAAAATGATTATGATAAATATGCGTATCACCGAGAGTATGTACAAATTCTCCCGGCTGCAGGCCGCAAACCTGAGCAATCATCATCGTGAGTAACGCGTAGGAAGCAATGTTGAACGGTACACCGAGAAACATATCGCAACTGCGCTGATACAACATGCACGAAAGTTTGTTGTCAGCAACATAAAACTGAAACATCATATGACACGGCGGCAGACGCATTTCGGCGATTTTACCGACGTTCCAGGCCGAAACGATCATGCGGCGATCGTTAGGATTATGCTTAAGCTTTTCAATCACTTCTGCCAGTTGATCTATACCCTCGCCGTTCCAATTGCGCCACTGCGAACCGTAAACCGGCCCCAAATCGCCGTTTTCGTCCGCCCATTCGTTCCAAATCCGCACACCGTTTTCCTGCAAATAACGAATGTTGGTTTCACCTTTGATAAACCACAACAATTCATGAACAATGCTTTTGAGATGCATTTTTTTTGTTGTCATCAACGGAAAACCCTTTTGCAGGTCAAACCTCATCTGGCGCCCAAACACCGATCTAGTGCCGGTTCCGGTACGATCCATTTTATCAACGCCGTTTTCCATGATATCATTAAGCAAATCTAAATATTGCTGCATCAGTCCAGTCCTTCTTCAATAGCTTTGACAATTCTTTTAAGTACATCCTGTTCGACAAACTCTCCCTTACGGACCAGGATTCGAGTCGTAATATTATCCAGTTCATAATCGCGGGAAATTTGCCGATAATTTTTATTTAAACTCTCAATACAGGGAGTTATACAAACCTTTTCGCCTTTAACATCAAGATCAAGAGGACCGTGATAAACACAATCGACCACAATTTCCGGCATCAGTTTGGCCCCACCGGTCATAAACAGCTTATAAACGGTGGCACCGCCGGCAATATAAAGATCTTCGTCCCATTCCTTGAACAAATTAACATCGTTAACCACGGCATGCTTTTCGGGATCAGAAACCTGATAAGCCGCATCTAGCGTCAACACATAAATTTTGCGGTCGGGAAGCGTACGATTAGGAAAACTTTCATAGGTCGTCTGCCCCGCAACCAGGTTTTGACCTTCGGTGATGCGGCGAAACCGCTGAAAATCCGACTTTACATGCCACGGAATTTTCGGCCCGATACCGATAACATTATCATCCTGATGACGGCACCAGATTGCAACTTTGGTCATTTTTTCCCTTTCATTGTGCTTTTACGACCGCGATTTTAACACCTCGGCGTCGCTTGACAAGTCCGTCGCGCAAGTTATCACACAATTATTTATGCAAACCACTTGCAAAATATCTTTTAATCGCCTAAAATATAAGTGTTGATCAATCAACTATGACACTAGAGGCTATGTGGAATAGATATTCTGGACCCGGGGGCAGTACCCGGCGCCTCCACCAAAATTTTCAACGGGGGCGAGACAGGATTGACAGGGTATAATAAAGGCATTTTGCTGTGTTCGGTGAGATACCACCGTTATCGGTTCAAAATAAAATGAATGCTAACGATAATGAATTAGCACCTGTTGCTTTGGCTGCTTAATTGGTAGCTGCAACAAACGCAAATCCTCATAACTATGGTTAGTTGTGAGTGGGGAGTGAGCCACCCAGCAACAGAA
>OKTL01000454.1_pt1 | contig 22773 bp, 18 predicted proteins | sample 1606211 | NCBI WGS metagenome assembly OKTL01 (sample SAMEA3879538, study PRJEB24766) | human gut metagenome | biome: human-associated habitat; feature: feces | place: USA | collected 1985/1987 | reverse complement strand
AATAACTGCCATCACAATGATGATGAGCGGTTCCATTGCGGCAAGCAGTGCCTCGGTCGCCGACTCCACCTCTTCATCATAATATGCTGCGACTTTGTCGAGCATGTCTTCCATATTACCGGTTTCCTCGCCGATCTCTATCATGTGGTAGACCATCGGTGGGAAGACCCCGGAATCTGCCAGTGGCTTCGAGAGCGGGATTCCACGGCTGACCTCTTCGGTCGCATCTTTCAATGCCTGCTTAACCACGGCATTCCCCATCATCTCGGTCACAAGCCCAAGTGCATCCACCAGCTGGACACCGGAGCCCATCAGTGTGGACAGTGTTCGCGTCATGCGCGAAGATGCCGTCTTAATGCTGAGCGGACCAACCAGCGGTACCTTTAGAATAAATTTCCCTAACATATGTGCCCCACTCTCTGTCTTTTTCCACGCATGGATAAATATGGCAATCCCTGCGATGATGGCAACAAGAAAATACCAGCTGTGCACAAAGAAATCACTGACTGCCATGACTGCAAGCGTGATGCCCGGCAGTTTTCCGCCGACTTCGTCAAACTGGGAAGTAAAGGTAGGCACAATCTTAATCATCATGATGGCTACAACAACGATAATAACAAAAATCAGGATGACCGGATAAATCGCCGACTTGATGATCAGCCCCTTCAGGTGGGCCTCTTTTTCAAACTGGCGTCCCACACGGCTGAATGCTTTATCCAGTCCACCGGAGGATTCCCCGGCGGCAACCATCTGCACCATGAGGTTTGGAAAAATCTTCGGGTGCTCCGCCATCGCAACGGCAAGGGTCTCCCCGCGCTGTACGGAATCCCGCACTTCTGCGATTGCGTTGGCAAACGGTTTGTTCTCGGTCTGCTCGGATAGCATGTCGAGTGCCTCGACGACGGTTACGCCGGCATTTAATACGCTCTCAAACTGGCGGCAGAATACGCTCATTTCGCGAACGCTGACGGCTTTTCCGATATGGATTTCGAGATCTTTGTTAAATGCGTTGGCTCTTGCAATGGAAACGATGGTGTTGCCACCGGATTTGAGTTCTGCCGAAGCAACTTCCATGTTCATGGCCTCGATGGTGCCGGTTTTTGGTTTTCCATCGGCCCCGACCACTTCGTATTTATAACTTGCCATGTCTTAACTCCTTTTTAAAACAGCTTCTGCTGCATGTTTCCTGTATCCTGTGCATACTCTACGGCATTTGCCGCATCGATTTTGTGTTTCAGATACAGGCTGAATAAGGAATCATCCATCGTCTGCATGCCAATCTTCTTACTTGTCTGCATGATGGATGGAATCTGGTGTGCAGACAAGTAAGTGCCTTATCCTCCCGGATCAGGTTTTTGATCGCCGGGGTACCGAGCATGACTTCAAATGCCGCCACACGGGATTTCCCGTCGATCGTCGGCAGAAGCTGCTGGGAAATTACCGCCTCAAGAACCGATGCCAGCTGCGAGCGGATCTGGTTCTGCTGGTGCGGTGGGAACACATCGACAATACGCTCAATGGTAGGTGCCGCACCGATGGTATGCAGAGTAGAGAATACCAGATGTCCGGTTTCTGCTGCCGTGATGGCAGTGGAAATCGTATCAAAGTCACGCATCTCCCCCACAAGGATGATATCCGGATCCTCACGGAGTGCCGCACGGAGCGCATTTCCATAGGAATCGGTATCCAGCCCGATCTCCCTTTGGTTTACGATGGACCGGTTATGCTTATGTAAATACTCGATCGGATCTTCGAGTGTAATGATATGTTCGTTCCGTTCTTTATTGATGACATCGATCAAAGATGCCAGTGTGGTGGATTTACCGCTTCCGGTCGGTCCCGTGACAAGGACAAGCCCACGCTTTTTCTTTGTCAGCCCAAGGACAGCTTCCGGCACCCCGAGGTCCTCCGGTGTCGGGATATCGCTTGCCACGATACGCAGTACAGCGGCATAGGAACCTCTCTGGTGGAAGGCGTTGACACGGAATCGTCCCACACGCGTATCCGTGTAGGCAAAGTCCACTTCCCCTGTGGCTTCCATGGTTTTTTTCTGTTTTTCGTTAAACATGGATTCCACCAGTTCTTTGGTCATCGCCGGTGTCAGTTTCTCAAATCCGTCCATTTCATAAAGTGTTCCGCTGATCCTGCACTTCGGCCGTACCCCCACGGTAATATGTAAGTCAGACGCATGATGCGCTTTTGCTATCGAAAGAAGCGTATACATTGACAATTCCATCTGTTTTGCTGCCTTCCCTTCCCTGTTTTATTTAATCCTCTTCGTCATCGTATGCCACACGCTGCACTTCCTCGACGGTGGTGATTCCGCGCAGTGCATAATCAATGGCACTCATGCGGAGCGTTTTCATGCCATGTGTTAGTGCGATCTCCTCAAGCACATCCGCATTCTCCCCGCGGTTGATCGCCTGCCGCAGGTCTGCCGTGACCGGCATGATCTCATAAATACCGATTCTTCCATAGTATCCGGTTCCGCCGCAGCGGACACACTCTTTGTACCCCGGTGTGCGGACATTGATCCGTCTGGTAGGATCCTTTATGCCGAGTATTTTTTTCTCCCCTGCGGTTGCCTCCCGGACAATTCCGCATGCCGGACAGACCCGGCGCACCAGACGCTGGGCGATTACTCCGACCACGGAATCCGCAATCAGGTAGTTTTCCACTCCCATATCTGCCAGACGGGTGATGGTATTTGCCGAACTGTTTGTATGTAAGGTGCTGACCACCAGATGTCCGGTGATGGACGCCTTTACCGCAATCTCTGCTGTCTCCTGGTCACGGATCTCCCCGATCATAATGATGTCCGGGTCCTGACGCAGGATGGAACGCAGTGCCGAGGAAAAGGTTAGTCCCGCCTTTTCGTTTACCTGTACCTGATTAACCCCGTTTAAGTTCGCCTCAACCGGATCTTCTACCGTGATGATATTGACGCCTTCTACGTTTAATTCATTTAATGCGGTATATAATGTCGTGGACTTACCGCTTCCGGTCGGTCCCGTGACGAGAATAAGCCCGTTCGGATGGCTTAGGATATGATCAAATTTTTTTAATTCTTCCTCCGGGAATCCCAGATCCCGCTTGTCCAATGTCAGTGCTTTTTTCTGTGCGAGACGCATAACGACCTTTTCCCCATAGACGGTCGGAAGCACGGACACACGGATGTCGTATTCCTGCCGGTCCACAATGCTGGTCGCACGACCGTCCTGTGGGCGGCGCTTTTCGGAAATGTCAAGTCCGCTGACAATTTTAATTCTTGCGATCAGTGCGGCATGCAGGCTGATATCGTGCCGCATGGCTTCGTGCAGCACGCCATCCACACGGAACCGGATCCGCACCTGGTTTTCCATCGGCTCGATATGGATATCGCTGGCTCTCTTGTGGACTGCCTGCTCGATGATCTGTCCTAACAGTTTGACAATCGGTGCCTGCTGGACATTGTTCTCATCGTTTCCACTCCCGGGATCTAGGGCTGCCCTGGCTTTTGCCTGTTCCTGCTTTTCCCTTGTATACTGTTCTGCCACACGCAGGGCTTCTGCATTTCCATAGTAGCGGTCGATGGCTGCCGCAATATCACTCGGGGTTGCAGCAAAACGCTCCACCTGACACCCGGTAATGATGGAAACATCGTCCATCGCCCGGATATCCAGCGGATCGCTCATTGCCACGCACAAAAGATTGGGATTTTTCTCATTGAACTTAAACGGAATCAGATTATACTTCCGCAGCACTGCCTCGTCCAAAAGCCGGATGATTTCCTCCGGGATGCGCAGGGTTGACAGATCGACACTCTGTATTTTCAGCTGTGCCTTCAGTGCCTCTACGATCTGTTTTTCGTCTGTAAACCCCAGATCTATCAGTACCACTCCGAGACGCTCTCCCTGTTTTTCTGTTTTCTGGACCTGTAACGCTTTTACCAGCTGATCCTGCGAAATGACTCCTGCATCCACAAGCAGATCGCCCAGTCGCTTCTTCCGGGCAAACCCTACCAACTTATCCATGTAATACTCCCACTACGTTAAACATTTATTATTTTCGAATAGTTTCGATCAATTAATGATTATTATAACCTTTTTTGTTCTCTATTGCAATCCTTTTTCATGTATAAAATATAACTTTATTGCATTTTACCGTTTCTTTTTTTGTGCAAATTTCACATCTAGGTCTTTTGTCCTATTTTATTTGCCGTCATTTCCTCCACAAAAATGCCATATCCTTTCGTTGGATCGTTAACAAGCACATGGGTCACGGCACCGATCAGTTTTCCGTCCTGCAGGATCGGGCTTCCGGACAGTCCCTGCACGATTCCGCCGGTCAGCTTCAGCAGATTCTCATCCTCCACATGAAAACGAATTCCCTTATTTTTATCTCCCGGTGTATAATCAAGATCATCAATTACGATGCGATATGACTGCAGTTCCCCGGACGCATCCGACAGAATTACCGCATCCTTTGTCTGAATCTCCTGTTTGTAACCGACCGGACACAACAGACTTTCGTTTTTCTTTTCTTCCCGGAAGTTTTTCGTCAACGTGCCATAGATACCGATTTGTGTATTGCTGGACACTTCTCCGATCTGGTTGTCTTTCCCATAATAGACAACTCCCTCCAGCTCTCCCGGTGTTCCCCGGACACCTTTTTTGATACCGAGCACCTGTGCTTTGTACAGCCGGCCGTCTGACAGACGGAGCAGGTCTGTCCGTTTCCGATTCCGTGTCCCAGTGCCCCGAAGTTTCCGTCCTGATCAAAATAGGTCAGCGTGCCGATCCCTGCCATGTCATCTTTCACCCAGAGTCCCAGACGATAGCCTTTGTGTTCTGCTGCCTCAACCGGCTCCACCGATACCTGAATCTGCTCGGCTCCGCGCCACAGGGTCAGCACCACCGGTTGTTCCCCGTACTGATTGATCCGCTCCATCAGTTCTTCTTTTTTCGTGACCGCTTTTCCATTTACAGCAGTAATATAATCCCCCGGAAATACAATGTGTTCTGCCGGCTGCCGGCTGCTTCCGTCCACAGTTTCCACCGGTCCGGATCCCAGCACCAGTACTCCCTGGGCAGCCCCGTAAATGCCCACCACCTGTCCGCTCACGTATAAAGATTTTCCGTTCACCACGGAAACCTGCACCTCTTTCATGGGAAGGATGCCAAACAGATAGCAGGTCAGTGTATATTCCCCCTGCTTCAGCTGGCTGCACGTTTCCACTACCCGTTCCTGCTTCATTGCCTGAAACGTCCGCTCCCCGATCTGTGCCATAACGGATTGCGGTTTTGTGGACATTGCCAGTGTGACCGGAATTTTTTTGTCCAGTTCCAGTTTCTGCCCCTCCTGCACGTATACATGATCGGGAATGGCATGTATCATGGTGGCATAGGCAAAGCAGCACAGCGCCAGAACATAAATACAGATAATATTTTTGAATATACGCATATAAAAAGACCGCATGCCAAAGGTTCTCCTATCTTCTCGGATACCTTTAGTATGCGGACTTTGGTTTTATCTATTCGTATTTTTCTGCCAGACGTTTCATCTCGCGTGCGCTTTCTAAAACCGTATCCGTGATCTCCACGCCGCCAAGCATCCGCGCCAGTTCCTCGATACTTTCCTCTTCCCGCAGCGGATGAATCCGGGAAACCGTGGACGCATGCTCCACCGATTTTTCAATCAGGAAATGGGCATCTGCCATGGCAGCAATCTGCGGCAGATGAGTGATGCAGATGATCTGGTGCGTCTTTGCCAGCAGTTTCATCTTCTGCGATACCATCTGTGCCGTACGCCCGCTGATTCCACTGTCAATCTCATCAAAGATCAACGTCGGAATCTCATCCGTATCCGCCATGACGGTCTTGACCGCGAGCGCAATACGGGAAAGTTCTCCGCCGGAAGCGACCTTTCCCAGAGGCTTTAACGGTTCTCCCGGATTGGTGGAGATCATAAATTCTGCCTCATCCCAGCCTCCGGCACTGTACTCCGTCTTCCGGAATTCCATCGTAAACTGCACATCTAAAAAATTCAGATCTTCAAGTGCCTGTGCAATCGCTTTCGTCAATCCCTTTGCCGCTTTCTTCCGGATTCCGGAAACCTCTGCACACAGCCCGTCCAATTCTTCTTTCTTCCGGTTCATGGAAGTTAAAAGATCATTTAAGTATTTATCATAATCCTGTAATACGGCAATACGCTTTGTTTTTTCTTCCGCTGACTGCAGAATCTCTTCCATCGTATTTCCATACTTGGATTTCAGGTGATTGATCTCATCAAGCCTCTTTTCGGTCTGATAAAAGACTTCGTCATCAAATTCCTCCCCCGACAGGTAGGAAGAAATCTCATGATTGAAATCGCTCAGCAGATTATCAATATCGGTAAGCATCTGTTCCATCTGCGCAATGCGCTCCTCATATGCCGAAACCGAACTGACTTCCCGCAGGGCACGGCTGATAAGTTCCGATGCATTCTCTCCGGTACCGCCGTCTCCCCCGGTAGCTGCACCGGCAGCCGATATGGCATCCATGATCTTTTTTGCATTTGCAAATCTGCGATACTGTTCTTCCAGCCGGGTATCCTCCCCGACGGAAAGCTGTGCCTCTTCGATTTCCTTTACTTCATACGCAAGAAACGACAACTCTCTGGCGCGCTCCTCGGTATCCAAAGACGAGGACTCCCACTCTTTTTTCAGTTTCCGGTATTCCTGATAACAGGCGGCAAGGCGCTCTTTTTTTTCTCCCAGCGCGTCTTTTGCATAGGCATCGAGGATTTCCAGATGTTTCTTTTTGGAAAGAAGGGACTGGTGCTCATGCTGTCCGTGAATATCGATGAGCAGAGACGCCACCTCTTTTAACCGGGAAGCAGACACTGCTTCTCCATTGATCCGCGCAATTGCCCTTCCGGAAGTTATCTTACGACTTAATATTACTGTTTCATCCTCTGTTTCTATGCCCAGTTGCCGGATCGCATCCAGAACCTTTGGGTTTTCAACTGAAAAGACCAGCTCCACAAGTGCGGTCTCTTCGTTATCCCGGAGCAGTTCCTTTGGAACCTTCTCTCCGAGTGCCAGTGCAACCGAACCAATGATGATGGATTTACCGGCACCGGTCTCTCCTGTCAAAATATTAAGTCCTTCTTTAAATTCTACCTCTGTTTCCGTAATAAGAGCGAGGTTCTTCACATGTAGATTTTGTAACATACATTCCTTCTACTTTTCCGAAGCATTTTTATTACTGTTCTACAATTTTCCGAAGCTTTTTCATGATGTGCACCGCGTCATCGGACGTACGGATCACACACAGAATCGTGTCGTCTCCCGCAAGTGAGCCGACAATCTCCTGCATACGCATGGCATCTACTGCAGCCGCAACGGCTCCCGCCATACCGGACACGGTTTTGATCACAACAATATTTTCCGCAGCATCCACGGACAAAAATCCTTCCCTGAGAACCCTTGCATATTTTTCCGCGTCCGTAATCACCGCATATTTTTGTCTGCCGTTGTCGGTCGAAATCTTTGTCAGCTTCAGTTCACGGATATCACGGGATACGGTTGCCTGGGTAACCTGAAACCCTTCTTTTTCGAGATATGCGGACAATTCTTCCTGTGTTTCCACATCTTTTTTCTGAATCAATTCGAGTATCTTTGCCTGTCGTGTTGTTTTCATATGTCCTCCTTTGCGTCCTACGGTCTCATCTTTTTCCTCAGTATTTCCAGGAAACTCTGGTTACTGATTTTGCAGATCCAGATGGTACTTTGTGCCTGTGCAATCCGCACACGGTCTCCCACGTGCAGATGCTCCGGTGTGTCCCCGTCAAAGCTGACACATGCCGTCTCGTCCTTTTGAAACCGTCTGCTTCCCATCTCGATCTCCACAACATCCTCCGCTCCAAACACAATGCTTTTGGAGTTTAAGTCATGTGCATTGATCGGTGTCAGAAGAAGTACCCTTGCTTTCGGGTCCACGATCGGACCTCCGGTGGAAAGATTATACCCCGTGGAACCGGTCGGTGTCGCAACAATCACGCCATCTGCGTGGTAAGTTGTCAGATATTCCCCATTGACATACACATTTAAAAGCAGCATGGACAGATCCCCGGACCAGTGGATCACGACATCATTCAATGCCATATGTGCACCGTTTCCGCCAATTTTTTCGCCGGTCAGAACAATCCGCTCTTCCATGATGCAAGCATCCTGCATCAGACAGTCGATGGCATGAAATACGGTAGCTTCCTCAAGCTCACACAGATACCCCAGTGTCCCAAGGTTGACACCGATCAGCGGAATCTGCAGCGCCTCCACCTTGGTTGCTGCGCGGATTAACGTGCCGTCTCCGCCGAGAACAAGGATACATTCCGTGTCTGCCGGAATCTCGGAAAGTGCAAAATCTTTCTGGTTATCATCCTCCACATTGCTGACACAGATTGCAGCACTGCCGCCCTTTTGTTGTATGTACGAGACAATTTCGTTTGAGAGTGTCAGATCACGATCTTTGTACCGGTTCGTGATCAGCATAAATTTACGCATCTACTTATCCAATTCTCCGTGTGCTGCTTCCACAACTGCGTGAATATCCACGGATTCCTCCTTTATTGCTTCGTCCGATTTTTCAATATGCACGAGATACTCGATGTTTCCCTCCGGTCCCTTGATCGGTGAGTATTCCAGATGGTGTACCGAAAATCCGTTTTCCAGTGCAAAGGTAATGATCCTCTTGATCACTTCCTCGTGAACGGCCTTATCACGTACCACGCCTTTCTTTCCCACTTTTTCCCGTCCGGCTTCAAACTGTGGTTTGATCAGACATACCATCTGTCCGCCGTCCTTTAACAGTGCATATGCCGCCGGGAGCACTTTGGTCAGGGAAATAAATGAGACATCCACCGAAGCAAAATCGAGCACATCATCGATATCTTCCGGTGTGACATAGCGGATGTTTGTTTTTTCCATACAGACAACCCTTGGGTCCTGGCGCAGTTTCCATGCAAACTGGCCATATCCCACATCGACGGAATACACTTTCTTTGCCCCGTTCTGCAGCATGCAGTCCGTAAACCCGCCCGTCGAAGCACCGATGTCCATGCACACCATGCCATCTAAGGAAATGGAAAAATGTGTCATCGCTTTTTCCAGTTTCAGACCGCCGCGGCTGACATATTTCAATGTATTTCCGTGGATCTCAATCGGAGCATCCTCTGCAAAAGTGCTTCCCGCCTTATCCTCCCGGTTATTGTTGACAAATACATTGCCTTCCATAATCATGGTCTTTGCCTTTTCCCGCGATGGTGCCAGACCACGTTTTACAAGAAGTACATCCAATCGTTCTTTCATAATTCCTCCGGTAATTCTGCTAATATTTTTTCCGTCACGGAACCTGCATCCAGTCCCAGTGCTTTTTTTAATTCGCCAACACTTCCATGTTCCACAAAGCAGTCAGGAATTGCAATCCTGAGGACCTTTGTATGCAGTGCTTCTTCCTCCAGAAATGCAGCCACATGCTCTCCAAATCCCCCGCTTGCCACGTTCTCTTCCATCGTCACAAGAAGCGGATGGGATTCTGCCAGTTTCCGCAGGCAGTTTTTATCCAGTGGCATGGCAAATCTTGCATTTACCACCGTTGTCGGGATTCCTTTTTCTGCCAGTTTTTTTCTTACCTGCCAGGCGGTTTCCACCATCGAACCGATCGCAAAAAGTGCAACCTCTGTACCCTCGGCGAGTACTTCCGCACAGCCTTTTTGAATCGGTGCCCGCTGATCTTTCCAGAGATCGCAGGCTTCTCCGCGCGGATAACGGATCGCCACCGGTTCCTCTGCAGCAATCGCATACTTGAGCATATCGGAAAGCTCCCATTTGTTTTTCGGAGCCATAACCGTCAGGTTCGGAATACTTGACAGATACGACAGGTCAAAAATTCCCTGATGCGTGGCGCCATCCTTTCCGACTAATCCTGCACGGTCTACGGCAAACACAACCGCAAGGTTTTGTGCACACACATCATGTAATACCTGGTCATAGGCACGCTGTAAAAAGGAAGAATACACCGCAAATACCGGTTTGAGTCCCGCCTTTGCCATGCCGGCTGCAAACGTCACTGCATGCTCCTCGGCAATTCCCACATCAAAAAAACGTTCCGGGAAAAGATTTTTAAATCTCTTTAAACCGGTTCCGTCTGCCATCGCTGCGGTAATCGCAACCACCTTCGGCTCCCGCTCCCCCATTTTGCGCATGACGGTGGAAAACACATCCGTGTAATGCGCTTTTTCCTGATGATACAGCGGAACACCGGTGTCAATGTCAAACGGTCCCGTTCCATGGAAGCGCGCCGGATGACGCTCGGCAGGAAGATATCCCTCTCCCTTGATCGTGCGTACATGAACCAGCACCGGACCGCGCACACGCTTTGCTTCCGCAAGCACTTTTCGGATTTCTTTTATGTTGGTGCCATCCACCGGGCCTAAATAGGTGATTCCCATATTTTCAAAAAACATTCCCGGAACAAACAGCTGTTTGATACCGCTTTTGGCGTTCCGGATCCGTTTGACCATCCGTTCCCCCACAACCGGAATCCGGTTTAGGGAATTGGTCACACCGTCTTTTAAATCCAGATAGGCATCCGAGGTGCGGAAGGAATTCAGATACTGGTTCATTCCTCCCACATTTTCGGAGATCGACATCTGGTTATCATTTAACACAATAATAAAATTGGTTTTCATGCGGGAGGCATTGTTCATTGCTTCGTATGCCATACCGCCGGTCAGTGCCCCGTCTCCGATCACAGAGACCACATAATAATTGTCACCGGTCAGTTCCCTTGCCTGCGCCATGCCAAGTCCTGCGGAAATAGACGTGGAGCTGTGCCCGGTATTGAATGCATCCGCCGGATCTTCCTGTGTCTTTGGAAAGCCGCTCATCCCGCCATACTGCCGTAAAGTGGCAAACCCCAACTTACGCCCGGTTAAAATCTTGTGCGTGTAGGACTGATGTCCGACATCCCAGATAATCCGGTCTCTCGTCAGGTCAAATGACAGATGAAGCGCCATCGTCAGTTCAATCACACCCAGATTCGATGCCAGATGTCCTCCGGTTTTTGCAATATTTTCCACCAGAAAATCACGAATTTCTTCCTGTAGCTCTGCCAGTTCTTCCTCGTTTAGTTGTTTGATATCATTTACTTTTTTTATCCGATCTAAAACCATGTTGCCCTCGAAAAATTAATGATCCCTGTTGATCAAATAGAAAAACAGGTCATGCAGAAACGTATGCTCTCCTTCAAATTCATCCAGTATCTTTATTGCTTCCCCGGAAAGCCGCTCTACATCCTTTTTTGCCTGCTCCAGCCCCTCAAATGTCACATAGGTTGCCTTCTCATTTTCCGCATCACTGCCGATCGGCTTACCGAGTTTTTCAAAAGATCCCGTGACATCGAGAATATCATCCTGTATCTGAAAGGCAAGTCCCAGCTTTGCTCCAGCTTCCTGCATACGCGCAACCGACACTTCATCCGCGCCTGCCAAAATGGCTCCGATCATAAGCGATGCTTCAATCAGCGCTCCGGTTTTTAACCGGTAGATAAAGTCCAGCCGGTTACGGTCGATGGTCTGTCCGGTTTTCTCACTCTCCACATCCACCACCTGGCCGCCGATCATTCCGTATATACCCGCTTTTTGTGCCAGCACGGAAAAAGCCCTGACAATTCTCCAGTCTCCTTCGTTTCTGGTCAGCGCTGCTGCCACGGTCTCAAACGCATAATTTAAAAGGGCATCCCCCGCAAGGATTGCCATTGCTTCCCCGTATACCGCGTGGGTTGTCTTTTTCCCACGCCGGTATTCGTCGTTATCCATAGCCGGAAGATCATCATGGATCAGTGAATAGGTGTGGATCATCTCAATCGCCGCCATAAAATCATCAATTGCCGGATTCGTTCCGTCAAACATCTGGTAAGATGCTTCCATCAGCATCGGCCGCAGACGCTTTCCGCCTGCAAAAACACTGTATTCCATGGCATCGAGCACGGTCTGCTGAAACCCCTTTTCCTGTGGCAGAAACGGTGCGATCCGTGCTTCAATGTCTGCCGCCCTGCGTTTTATTTCCTGTCTGATCTCCATCAGAATTCCTCCAATTTTCCATCCTGGTTCAGTACAAGCATTGCCTTTTCTATCGTATCCAAAGACTGGCCGGCTGCTTTGATCTGTTCCAGTCCCTCTTTGTATAGGGCAAACGAACGGTCTAACGTTACGTTTTCGTCTTCCATCGCATCAAGTATGGCATCGATCTTTGCAAACCGTTCCTCCAGTCCCGGTTCTTTTTTTTCTAATTCATCACTCATTTTTTACTCCTTCGGCTGCCTGAATTTCTGTCACTGCTGCCGTCAGTGTGCCATCCAGCAAATGGATCTGCACGGTATCTTTTTTCCTGATCTGGTGGATGCTCCGCAGTGCCTGATGGTTTCCATCCTCCACGAATGCATACCCGCCACTGAGTTTCTTTACCGGGGAATAACTCTCCAGCGTGCCTGCCAGAAGTGCCAGGCGGTGTCTGCGCTCACGCAGCAGTTCCTCCATACGTCCGGTCAGTTTCTCTTCATACTCTGCCACTCTTCTCCGGTTTTCATTCATCCGCTGCTGTGGGCTGAGATAGTGCAGGCGCATCCTCTGGTGCTCCAGATGGTTTCTTGCCACGGTTACTTTCCTTTGGAGCTCTTTGTCCATCTGCTGCCGCATGCCAAGCAGTTCCTGCATTGCCTGCCGGTAATCAAACACCGCCAGCTCCGCTGCTGCAGACGGAGTCGGTGCCCGCAGGTCTGCGACATAATCTGCAATCGTAAAGTCCGTCTGATGACCGACAGCGGAGATCACCGGAATCCGGCAGTCAAAAATGGCCCGTGCCACCATTTCTTCGTTAAATGCCCACAGATCCTCTATGGATCCACCGCCCCGTCCGACAATGATTACATCCACGCCGATCTGTTCAAGTGCATGAATTCCATGGACAATTGATGCTGCCGCACCCTCTCCCTGCACCAGGGCCGGGCAGAGAATCAGCTGCACATACGGGTTCCTGCGCCCTGCAATATTGCGGATATCCTGAATCGCTGCCCCGGTCTCTGCCGTAACAATCCCCACGGTTTTTGCATAGGTGGGAATGGGCTGTTTGTATTCCTCCGCAAACATTCCCATCTCTTCAAGCTCCCGCTTTAACGCTTCAAATTTCAGATACAGATTTCCCTCTCCGTCCCGTTCAATCGTCCGTGCATAGATCTGGTATCTGCCATCTCTTTCATACACTTCCACGGATCCGGTCACAACCACGCGGTCGCCCTCTTTCATCGGGAATTTTAATCCTTCCCTGCGGTTTCCCGCAAACATGATCGCGTTTATCGTTCCGTCTGCATCTTTCATTGTAAAATAAATATGCCCGCTGGAGTGATACTTACAGTTAGATACCTCTCCCTTGATGCTGATATGGTGCAGCATAAAGTCCTGAGCGAACATATTTTTAATGTATTTATTTACCTGCCCTACCGAATATACATGTTTCATCATTCTGCAAACTTTGCAAGAATTCCATTGACAAATGCCGGTGAATCATTGGTTCCGTATTGTTTTGCCAGTTCCACAGCCTCATTGACCGCAACCTTAAACGGAATCTCATCATCGTAGCGGATCTCATATACCGCCAGACGGATCAGTGCCAGATCTACTTTGCCCATACGGGTTGTCTTCCAGCCTTTTGCGACTTCGTTGATTGCCCCATCGATTTCCGTCAGATGATTGTAGATATCACGATAACGATCAGCGATATATTTGAAATCCTGATCCGTTACATGATCGACTTCCTCTCCAAACAATACCAGCTGTTCTGACAATTCTCCCGCATCAAAAAATTCTACGCGGAAAAGCATCTTAAATACATTTTCTCTTAACTCTCTTCTTGTCATCTTCTCTCCTCGCTCAAAAATAAAGGATGTCTTTCGTTCAGACATCCTTTATTATACCATATTCTGTTTCGAATACAAAGATTTAATTATCAGTTCCCATATCAACACTTGCGATACGGACATTGACAACAGCGACTGTCAGGCCTGTCATATTCTCAATGGCAGCCTTTACTTTATCCTGTACCTTGGCAGAGACTTCCGGAATGCTGTAACCATATGCAATGTTGATGGCAACATCAACCTTTACTTCGTTGTCTATAATTTCAATCATGATTCCCTTAGAAAGGTTCTTCATGCCGAGCTTGCTGACAATTTCGTTTGTGATGTTTCCCGCCATGGAACTGACACCATCTACTTCTGTTGCTGCAAGTCCTGCAATGATCGCAACGACTTCATCTGCGATACGGACATCCCCGACAGGATCTGATTTTATCTGAACTGTTTTTCTGCTATCAGCCATAATACAATTGCCTCCTCAGTATTTTATCTTTGCTTATTATAACAGACTCTGTATTATTTGGAAAGCATAAAATTATACAACCTGCCCCTTGGATACATATACCTGATACGACTCATTTCCGGTCAGTGACTTGCCCTCTGTGACACGTACATTCTTGTCGGTAATCACGTATTCCACGCTTGCATTATCTTCCACTACGGTATCCTGCATCAGCACACAGTTTTTCACTTTTGCGCCTTTTCCGACGTGAACGCCTCGAAACAGGACGCTGTTTTCGACTTCTCCCTCGATCACACAGCCATCGGCAACCATAACATTCTTTGCTTTGGAACCGTTGATATAACGGGTCGGGTTATCGTCACGGATCTTGGTGTAAATCTGATTTGGAGAAAACAGTGCATTTAAGTTTTCTTCCTGTAACAGACGCATATTTTCTTCAAAATAACTCTGGGTATCATGGATATTGACCACATAGCCATCGTAGCAGAACCCGCGGATATCCAGCCGGTCAATCTGCTTGTCCAAAAGATCACGTACAAAGTAAGTATGCCCATGTACATACGCATCATCTATCATATGGATCAAAAACTCGCGTTCTACCACATAAATATTCATGCTGAAATTCATCTCCCCCTCTTCGGTCGGGTTGATGTAAATCTTGCTGACGCGGTCTCCGTTCATGCCGAGTGCATAGTACAGATCCATGCGGTCCCTGCTCTGACGGATAAATGCCTTCGGAATTTCCTGCTTGCGGTACATCATGGTCACATCCGCACCACTCTTGATATGCGCATCTAAAAGTTCATTAAAATCAAAATTGATGGCAATATTTGCATCGGTCATAATGACATATTTCTGTGGCTGCTTTAACAGATATCCGCGCAGACTCTCAAGTGCCTCGATGCGTCCCTCGAATACCTTTACCTGTTTCTGTGCGAACGGAGGAACAATATTCAGGCCTCCGTTTTTGCGGACCAGATCCCACTCACGGCCGGCGCCGAGATGATCCAGCAGGGAATGGTAATTTTTTCTTACGATAATGGAAATATTGTCAATTCCGCTATGTACCATGCTGGAAAGAATAAAATCGCACATGCGATATCTGCTGGCAAATGGAATGGATGCCATGAGGCGCTCCGAAACCAGATCCGGCACCATTGCATCATAGCTGTTCGGGAAAATAATTCCCAATGCCTCTGTCTTTGAATTTAACATTGCTCCTCACCCTCCTTCACATCTTCATAAATCATAGCGCTCGGACCAATTTTTGCTCCTTTTCCGATCGTTACATCCGCTGCAATTGTGGCAACTTCTCCAATTCCTTCCCCTTTTGGTTTTGCTCCCACAACCGCATCTTCTTCGATGGTCGCATTTTCTGCAATGATACAGTGTCTGACAACCGCACCTGCCTTGATCATGGAGTGTCCCATGACAACGGCATCTTCTACAATGGCGCCTTCTTCCACCGTGACACCAGAAAACAGGATGGAATGTCTGACGGTACCCTTGATGTTACATCCATCGGTAATCAGACAGTTATCCAGCACGGCATTCTCTCCGATCCGGTGACCGGTCATACCACTGTTTCTACTGTAAATTTTCCAGTTTTCATCAAACAGGTTGATGCCGCTATGTTCCGGATCAAGCACTTCCATGTTTGCTTCCCACAGAGACGGAATCGTTCCTACATCCTTCCAGTATCCGTTGAAATGATAGGCATACATCTTTCTTCCGTCACGCAGAAGATTTGGAATGATATTGTTTCCAAAATCATTCTCGGAAGTCGGGTCAGCCTCATCCTCGATCAGATATTTCTTTAAAATATCCCAGTTAAATATGTAAATTCCCATGGATGCAAGATTGGACTTCGGTTCCTTTGGCTTCTCCTGGAACTCGGTAATCTTGTCATCCTCGTCTGCTACCATCAGGCCGAAACGGGAAGCATCCTCCCACGGCACTTCCATGACTGCGACAGAAAATTCTGCCCCCTTCTGCTTGTGGAACTCAAGAAAATCACTGTAATCCTGTTTGCAGATCTGGTCTCCGGAAAGAATAATCACATACTGCGGATCATAGCGCTCAATAAAAGCAATATTCTGATAAATGGCATTTGCCGTACCCTTATACCAGTCAGACCCCGATGCTTTCTGGTACGGTGGAAGTACATGCACGCCTCCGTAAAGACGATCCAGATCCCACGGCTGGCCATTTCCAATATACTCGTTTAATACAAACGGCTGATACTGGGTCAGAATCCCCACCGTATCAATTCCTGAATTTACGCAGTTCGACAGTGGAAAATCAATGATACGGTACTTTCCCCCAAACGGAACTGCAGGCTTTGCAAGCTTCTGTGTCAGTGCATATAATCTGGACCCCTGGCCTCCGGCAAGCAACATCGCAACTAGTTCTTTTGCCATATAAGTATCCCCCTTCTGTTCATAATAATTGCACTTATTATGGTAACATAAAAGGGTGATAATTCCTAGTACTTTTGGCTCTTTTCGTTTATTTTAGTGCAAAGATTTCTGTGCCGTATACAGTTTGTAATATCTGCCTTTCTTTTTCATCAGTTCTTCATGCGTTCCCGCCTCTGCGATTCCTCCGTCATCAATATACATGATCTTGTCACAGCCACGGATCGTGGAGAGCCGGTGCGCAATAATGAAGGACGTCCTGCCCTTAAGCATACGGTTTAATCCGGTCTGCAATGCTTTTTCTGTCTGCACATCAATGCTGGAAGTTGCCTCATCCAAAATCAGAATTGCCGGGTCACAAAGCAGTGTTCTCGCAAAAGAAATCAGCTGTTTCTGTCCCTGGGAAAGCATGGACCCGCGCTCCCGCACCTGTGTTTCATATCCTTTCGGCATTTCCCGGATAAACGGATCGGCACAGACAATTTTTCCCGCTTTTTCAATTTCCTCCTGTGTGGCATCCAATTTTCCGTACCGGATATTATCTGCAATTGTTCCCGAAAAAATAAAACTGTCCTGCATCATAATCCCCATCTGCGCACGGAGAGAATGAATGGTCACATCTGCGATATCCTGATCATCGATCAGTACCTTTCCGTCATTGACATTGTAGAACCGTGAGATCAGATTGACGATGGTACTCTTTCCGGCCCCGGTCGGTCCTACAAGTGCAACACTCTCCCCGGGATTTACCGTAAAGGATACGTCTTTTAATATCGTTTTTGTCTCATCATATGCAAAGGTCACATGGTCAAACGTAACTTTCCCCCGGATCTTTGGCATCTTGATCGCATGCTCTGCATCTTTTACGGTAACCGGCTCATCGATGGTTTCAAAGATCCGTTCCAGATAAGCGATATTATTGATAAAATTGTTGAATATATTTCCAAGGTTCATGATCGGCTGCCAGAAATACGAAGCATAACTGGAAATCGCCACGATCGTTCCCAGCGACTTATTTCCCTGCCCGAAAATGACAAGGCCAAACAAAAAGATGGCAGCACGGACAAACACCGAAATGGTATCAATGCCCGGCCATACAAGGTTTGAGTAGCGCACAGCGGTATTCCAGGTCCGTCTGCATTCTTTGGAAAGTCCGTTAAAGATTTTTGCATTTTCATCCTCACGTGCAAAAATCTGTGTAATCCGGGCACCTACAATATTTTCCTGCAGATACGCATTTAAGTTTGAGTTCTTGTTGGATACGGCCTGCCACGCCTTTCTCTGCTTATTTTTGATCCAGAACATAAAGACGGCAAGCACGGGAACTCCACACAACACAACCAGTGCCATCTGCACATCTACCATAAACATAAAAATAATAATAAACAGCAGATTAAATGCTTCCAGCACGATATTGATCAGTCCGTTTGACAACATATCCGATACCGAATTGACATAATTGACCACCCGGATCAGAATCTTTCCATGCGGTCTGTCGTCGTAATACTGAAACGGAAGTTCCTGCAGATGTTCAAACAGATCCTTGCGGATATCATAAATAATATTCTGACTGACATCCACCATGATGCGGCTGCGGATCGTGGTAAAAATCACGCTGACCACATAGATGGCAATCAGCGTCGCCACCAGGGAAAATAACAGTCTCATATTTTTATCAGGCACCGCAATATCAAGTGCCCGCTGAATAATCATCGGTGCCACGTACCCGAACGCTCCTCCGATTCCGCTGAGGACGATTGCAAGGATCATACCCCTGCGATATTTTTTGATATAGGATGACGCCCGGAGCAGATGCCGGATATCAAACGGTTCTTCCAGGATTTCATCCTGCTTATATGTATTCTTTGCCATTGTCTCACCCCCTATACCAGGTCTTCGCCGGTCTGCAGCTGTACCAGTTCGTAATAATATCCTTTTTTTGCCATAAGTTCCTCATGATTTCCCATCTCCGTGATCCGTCCATGCTGCATCACCAGAATCTTATCCGCCATCATCGTAGTGGAAATCCGCTGTGCGATAATTACCTTCGTACACGAAAAATCCAGATGCCGCAGTGCTTCCTGAATCTGTTTTTCCGTTTCCATATCCACCGCAGAGGTCGTATCGTCCAGAATCAGAATCGAAGGCCGCACCGCCAGTGCTCTTGCCAGGGAAATTCGCTGTTTCTGTCCGCCGGAAAGGCCTACGCCACGCTCTCCGACCACTGTATCATATCCTTCCGGCATCTTTGAGATAAAATCAGATGCCGCAGAATATTTTGCAAATTTTTCCACTTCTTCGAGATCAATGCTGCTGTCTCCGTAGGCAATGTTTCCCTCGATCGTATCGGAATACAACAGCACATCCTGTGTGGCAAGTCCGATCTGTTTGCGCAGGTCGGACAGTCTGAAATTCTGCACCGGTATATCATCGATCCGCACTTCCCCTTTCGTCGGCTCATAAAACCGCGGGATCAGATTGATCAGGGAAGTCTTTCCGCAGCCGGTTTCTCCCATGATTGCAATGGTCTCCCCCGGTTTTACGGTAAAAGAGATATCATGCAGCACCGGAAGATCCCCATCTTCATACTGAAAGGATACCTCCCGGAATTCGATTTTTCCTTTAAAGTGATCCGTGTGCGCAGCTGCATCCAAAGCATCTTTGATCTTTGGTTCGGAATAATAGATCTCCATCACCTTTTTGGATGCGGCCGAGAACCGCTGAAATTCATTCATGATATTTCCCATCTGACGCATTGGGTTGGCAATTGCCCAGATCAGTCCGGAAAATGCCACATAATCTCCCATCGTCAGTTCGCCCCGGATTAAAAAGACACCGCCCACGGCCAGCATCACTACCGGCATAAGGTTTGCAATGCTTTCCACATATGGGAAAAATTTCAGCCATACCATGCTGGTTTCTTTGTTCGTCTCTGCATAATCTTTGTTTGCCCGGTCAAATTTTTCAATTTCATATGCTTCCCTGGCAAACGCTTTTACCACACGGTTTCCGGAAATATTTTCCTGCGCATAGGTGTTCATCTGTGCCAGTTTTTCACGCAGTTTCGCATGCATCGGTGCCACCTTGTTTTTGAACAGATAAATGATAAAAAACACAAACGGCGAAATAATTAACAGGCTCAGAGCCATTTTCCAGTTCATATAAAAGAAGTATATTGCCACCACACCAAACAGGGAAAATGATTCGATCACCATGCGGATCACCCATGCAACCATGTGGCGCACCGCATCCAGATCGCCCGTAACACGCGTCATCAGATCGCCGGTACGATATGTGCTGTAAAAGGTCATATCCTGCCTCTGGATTTTGTCATACAAAAAATTGCGCACACGGTACAGTACCGTCTGTGACACATGCTCGTAAATCATGCAGTCTCCATAGACAATCACACCGCGAAGTACGGTAAATACAATCATCAGGATGAGCAGATGATAGAACAAACCACTATTCGTTCTCATATTTTTCCACGCATCTGCCCCACTTAAAAACAGATCCACAATTCTTCCAGAATAATACGGAACCGTCAGCTGCAATATATTATAGACAACGGTTCCCAGCATGCCGATCACATATAATACACGTCTGCCTTTCATATTTTCCCACAGCCACTGTATTTTTGTCTTTGGAAACAATGTTTCTTTTTTCACTTTCATCACAAGCCTCCACTGTCTTTCTTGTCAAATTTCCGTTATTGTATCAATTATTTTTGAATTATGATATAATACAATCACATAAAAATAGAACAAATCTATTCTATTTTTATGATTTTTGTCTTAGTACCAGGGGGTCATATGAACGAAAATTTATTTGAATACAGTGATATGCTGCGCTCTCCTATTGAAGCTTTTTGCTGTGGCACCGGATACTGGGAAGGTCCCGTTTCCTCCCACTGGCACTATTTTCTGGAACTTGTCTATGTGCAGGAAGGATCTGTAACGGTCAGCTGTAATGACAATACCTGTCTCCTGAAAAAAGGAGCCTTTATTGTATTTCCTCCGCAGGCAATGCACTCCATCTATCATACCGATGATAAGCCCTATGTTTACATCTGCTGTAAATTCAATCTCAACCGCATAAAACTTTCCGAGAATTATCTTCCAAATTTAAACTTTGCCTTTCACCAGATTTTAAACAGCACAAACCCTCCGCTGGTTTTTGATTCGGACAACCTGCCCGATTTTCCTGCTGAACTGTTTTTCACGGATATCTTAAAAGAGGTTCAGGAAAAACGCTACGGATATGATGCCTGTGTTTATGCCCAGTTCGCCCGGCTGATCGTACAGCTGCTGCGTTTCTGGCTGGAACAGGGAATTTCTTTTGATACGGATCAGATCCCGGAAGTGGAGGAAGAAGCGATGCAGAATGTTTTGATGTATATCGATGATCATTCCCAGGAAAATATCAATATTGAATCTCTGGCGCGCACATATCATATGAGTTATTCTTACTTTGCCCGGCAGTTCCGTAAATACTATGGACAAAGCTGCAAGCAGTATATCGAATTTGTGCGGCTGAGCAAAGTGGAAAATCTCCTTTTATTTACCGGGCATGATTTAAGTTATATTGCGGGAGAAACAGGCTTTGCCGATTGCAGCCATCTGATCCGTACCTTTAAAAAACGCTATCAGATGACACCGAAACAGTTCCGCTTACAACATCAGAATATACGAAACTGACGTTTCCAATCTATTGGATTTTTTCCTTTTTTTCCAAAAATTCTTTACTTTATGTTATACTATAGAAAACAAATCATAACGGAATAAGGAGGAAATCCCATGAAACGATTACACTTCACAAAATGCAGGACTTCTTTGCTTGCTGTTTTACTTGCCTTTTCCGTAGCTTTCGTACCTGTACCACCCATTTCTGATACAAGTTCCGATTCTGCTGCGCTTATCACGACTGCACAGGCTGCCCAAAAGAACACAAAAGACCGTTTTTCCATCAAAGAAGTTCCAAAATACAATGGAAAATCTTCTGTGGCTGTACATGGAAATAAACCATATTTCACCAGCCGGGAAAAGAAAAACACCAATACTTTTGAATCCTACCACAAACTCGACAAGCTCGGACGATGCGGTGTGGCCTATGCCAATGTGAGCAAAGACACCATGCCAACCGAAGCGCGCGGGGAAATCGGTCAGATCCGGCCATCCGGCTGGCACACAGTCAAATACACCGGTGTCGTGGACGGCAACTATCTGTATAACCGCTGCCACCTCATCGCCTACTGCCTTACTGCGGAAAATGCCAATAAAAAGAACCTGATCACCGGCACCCGCTACATGAACAATGAAGGTATGCTTCCTTTTGAGGAAAAAACCGCACGATATATAGACAAAACCAATAACCATGTCTTATACCGCGTGACACCGGTTTTTGAGGGCAGTAACCTGGTCGCTTCCGGTGTCCTGATGGAAGCTTATTCTGTGGAGGATCAGGGAAAGGGCATTTGTTTTTGTACCTACTGCTACAATGTACAGCCGGGTGTTGCCATAGATTATGCCACCGGTGACAGTCATCTGAATGGAAAAAATGACCAGAATTCCCATAATAGTTCTGCAAAGGAACACGCATCCGCGGTCTATATTTTAAATACTAACACCAAAAAATTCCACAAACCGGACTGTTATTCGGTAAAGCAGATGAGCAGTAAAAACCGAAAAAAATACAAGGGGCTCCGCAAGAAATTGATCAAAGACGGATATTCCCCTTGTAAAAACTGCAACCCATAACGGCTGCCCTATTTCCCAATGATTTCATCGGTATTGATAAACTCATACGGTGTCTGCTGGTAAACGTAATAATTCAGCCAGTTTGCATAAAGGATATTTCCATGTGACCGCCACTGCAGCATCGGCCGCTGCGTTGGATCATCATCCGGATAATAATTACACGGAAGCGTGATCGCAAGTCCCTTCTCCCTGTCACGCTTATATTC
>OKTL01000423.1_pt1 | contig 23655 bp, 19 predicted proteins | sample 1606211 | NCBI WGS metagenome assembly OKTL01 (sample SAMEA3879538, study PRJEB24766) | human gut metagenome | biome: human-associated habitat; feature: feces | place: USA | collected 1985/1987 | reverse complement strand
TTATAAAGGGATGAAAAGGCTTTTCTGTACTTCTGCCAGCACAAGTATTCTGATAAATCAAAATAACACCCCGTCTCTATCTTACCGGACATTTTATTACCGATCAAACAATTAGGCTGACACTTCAATATAGCAAGTCCGCCCTTACAGACTCTCCCGCAAGGCAAATCAAGCTACATTTGCATGTATTCCCTGCTCCATAGGCATATGTTCCAGGTTTCATAAGCATGTATTCGAGCATACATAGGCACATACGGATAGAAAGATAAGGACCTTTTACGACAAAAGTGCCGACCTTCATGCAAGAAAGTCGGCACTTTTATAAGATCCGGTCCCCTATTTTGAGAAAAAACATTGCCGGAAACGTTCTATTTTGTCTGGAAGCATCCGTCGGACGGACGGTTCCGGATAATCATTTTGCCTGCTATCCTCGACTATTTCTATCACGGCCGGCAGACATAAGCTGATCGGCATCCTTTCAGCAGACAAAAAGATTCATATGACTCCATTCCGGTGGCAGAACGGAAATCCTTATCTCCGCGAGAATACGATAAACACAGCCGTCCGATCCTTATCCCGGCTACAGCCAATAGAAACCGGAGCCTGTTTGACGTTTTGTCATTTTGACAAAGATCATTCCATCGGAACTTCCATCAAAAGTACGGTCGCATGTTTCAATACCTCTATGGCAATGCTGTCGGTGTCCCAGAAACCGGCGCCGTCACGTTTGGAAAGGACTGTGTTGGCAACCTCCACTTCGCCTTCGATCACGAACAGGTAAACGCCGTTCTTCTTGCCATGCAGTTTGTATTCCTTCACCAGTCCCGCATCCAACGTACCCATCGAGAACCAGGCATCCTGGTTGATGGAAGCCGGGGCGGAGCCGTCCGGCGCAATCATCACTCCCAACTCATTCTTCTTCAGAACGGGGCGGATATCATAGCTTTTATAATGAGGTGCTGTATTCTCCTCGCGCGGGAACACCCAGATCTGGAGGAAATCCAGCTGCTCTTCACCGCTATCATTGAACTCGCTATGGAAAATCCCCGTACCTGCACTCATCACCTGGATATCGCCCGGAGTAATCACTTCGCTGTTCCGGATACTGTCGCCGTGACGCAAATATCCTTTCAACGGAATAGAGATGACTTCCATATTCTTGTGTGGATGTGTATCGAAGCCCTCTCCCGGAGCGACAGAGTCGTCATTCAGGACCCGAAGCATGCCAAAATGTACTCGCTTCGGGTTGTAGTAATTGGCAAAACTAAAAGTGTGATGGGTCTTCAGCCATCCATGATTTGCATACCCGCGAGTATTGGCTTTATCCACTACTGTTTTCATAAATAATCCTCCTTTGTTAATTTCATCTATATAACACTCCGGATTATGGAAAAGTTGCTGATACGGGCTGGCACCGATGTCCGGATATTCTTGGCTTCCCCATACACGAAAGAGAGAAAATAGGCAAAAACATAATTTTCTTTAGTCTCGACAATACATGATACAAGAGAATTGAGTACTTTTGTACCCTAATAAAATCATCCCGTAAATATAAACACTATGGCAGTTTACTTAAACGATGTATCAAGAACATTCGGCGAATACTTGCTTATTCCAGGTTTAACAACCAAACAATGTGTGCCAACCAACGTTTCGCTGAAAACTCCGCTTGTGAAACACAAAGTGGGCGAAAAGCCTGCGATCGAACTAAACATTCCTTTTGTTTCAGCGATCATGCAATCCGTGTCCGGTCCCAAGTTGGCCATCGAACTGGCCCGCAACGGAGGACTGTCTTTCATCTTCGGTTCACAACCTATCGACAGCCAAGCTGAAATGGTCCGGAAAGTAAAGAAGTTCAAAGCCGGTTTTGTAATCAGCGACTCCAATCTGACGCCTGAAAATACGTTGGCAGATGTAATCGCTCTAGTACAGCGCACCGAACACTCTACGATCGGTGTGACGGACGACGGTACTCCTAACGGTAAATTGCTGGGTATGGTGACCAGTCGCGACTATCGTGCAGAAAAGGATTCTCCCGACAAGAAGGTGAAAGAATTCATGACTCCGTTCTCCAAACTGATCGTCGGCGAACTGGGCATGACATTGAGTGAAGCCAACCAGATCATCTGGGATCACAAACTGAACACGTTGCCGATCATCGACAAAGAACAGAACTTGCAATATTTCGTCTTCCGCAAAGACTACGACAGCCACCGCGACAATCCGAAAGAGTTGTCCGGCAGCGATAAGAAACTGCTCGTAGGCGCGGGGATCAACACACGCGACTATATGGAACGTGTTCCTGCGCTGGTTGAAGCGGGTGTCGATGTATTGTGTATCGACTCGTCCGACGGCTATTCCGAATGGCAGCAGGCAACACTGCAATGGATCAAGAAAACGTATGGTGACAAAGTGCTGGTCGGTGCCGGTAATGTTGTCGACAAGGAAGGTTTCGACTACCTGGTCGAAGCCGGAGCCGATTTCATCAAGGTGGGTATCGGTGGCGGTTCCATCTGTATCACCCGTGAACAGAAAGGTATCGGCCGCGGACAGGCTACCGCATTGATCGACGTGGCACAGGCACGCGAAAAAGACAGGTATCTATGTGCCCATTTGCAGCGACGGCGGTCTGGTGCATGACTATCACATGGTTCTTGCTTTGGCGATGGGTGCGGACTTCCTGATGATGGGACGTTATTTCGCCCGCTTCGACGAATCTCCGACGAAGAAGATGAAAATCGGTAACAATTTCGTAAAGGAATACTGGGGCGAAGGTTCGAACCGCGCCAAGAACTGGCAGCGTTACGACATGGGCGGCAGCGAAGCACTTAAGTTCGAAGAAGGTGTCGACAGCTATGTGCCATACGCTGGAAAGATGAAAGACAACCTCAACCTCACATTGGGCAAAATAATCGCCACGATGTGCAGCTGCGGAGCTATCACCATTCCCGATTTGCAGAAGAACGCCAAAATCACATTGGTTTCCTCAACCAGTATCGTGGAAGGCGGAGCGCATGACGTGATCTTGAAGGAACAGAACTAAGAAACAGACTATTTATTCATAAAAAAGAGAGTATCCGGTTTTTCCAGATACTCTCTTTTATTTAGGCTTACTTACGAATACTGTTTACTTGAATATAGAACTTAATACCTCCCCTGTCCAAGGTAAAGGTTTCTCCACATCAAACAAACGGAGGATCGTAGCTGCCGTATTCACGGTATTATTGGGTTCCGTGATCTTGAACCCTTTGCGTATTCCGGGACCGGTGATCCCCCAGGGAACAATCATCTCATTCGTACTGACTCCGCCATGTCCGTATTCAATACCTCCGTGATCCGTCAGGAACATAAAATGAGTGTCTTTATACAAGCCGTCCCGTTTCATCTTTTCAAGAAATTTCCCGATCTCGACATCCGCTTCTTCAATAGACTTGATATATTCCGGAGACATCCATTTATGTTTATGCCCGGCATGATCGGTATGCACGGAATAAAGGAATACCAAAGTGGGATTACCTTCATTAGCCTTCAGAAAAGAAAATGCCTTTTCATAATTCGGGACATAAGCATCCTGTTCCAAATAGCTGACTTCATCCAAATACTTCTTGTTATACGGATAGAACAGATTTATCCAGTTATAATAAAAAGCCGTCTTCATCTGCGGAACTGCATCCTTAAGGATTTTAAATACCGATGGATAATAACCATCACTGTCCGTATGGATGGCAGGCAGCTTGAATTTGGATATTTCCCAACTGTTGTCAACAACTCCATGCTGTTCCGGACCACTTCCCGTCAAATGGCTTGTCCAATTGGGCAAAGTCACCGAAGGCATAACCACCCGCGTATCAAGCGAAAGGGAACCATCAGCCAGCAAGGCTTCCAAATTCGGAGTTCTTGCTTTCAGAAATCCTTCCACACAGATACCATCGAGAGATATCAGGACTACACGCTTGGCTTTCGCTTTGCCAACCCCATCCGTCATAGCAGCAGCAGAAACGGGAAGAGATGCCGAACCTAAAGCCAACGCACCTGCAAGCCCTTGCTTGAAAAATGTTCTTCTTGAATTTTTCATGATAATTTTATTATACGATTTTCCCCTGAAGCAAGTCTGAAATTCTTCAACCGCTTCTCTTTATCTCCAATAACCAACTTGTCCAACTGTAAAGAACCTTTCAGGACTTCGATCGTAGCAGTATCATCTGTAACGGTACAAGTACCCCAGGCATAACCGTTGCTCCAGAAATAACATCCCGGCCGGTCCGTGAAATGCATCCGTCGATCCACTCCTGAATATTGGAAATCGCTCAACGCGATTACTGCTGCCCAACTTGCCATCGAACGGGCATAGTGATGTCCGCACTCCGCCTCGCTGAACGGATTCCGCTTCGCCCCGTCATGACGGTCACGAATCGCACGGATGCAAGTCAAGGCCTCCTTTTCCATACTTTCGTATATCATGCCGACAGCGGCACAATATTCGAAACCGGTCATCACTTCGGCAAAGTAAGGGAAAGGGACTTCCAGTCGTCCTTTCGGCCAGGAGGCCATCAGCAGACCGGACTCATCTCCCATCACATACGAACGCATATTATTAAAGTAACGGCTGAAATCCTTCACATAATTATATTTCATGATACTTCCCAATGTCGTACGGATATGCTCCTTATCTCCCAGATATCCCAAACCGCATATATGGGCCATATACTGTCCGACCAACTGATCGACCAGGCAACCTTTTCCCAATTGAAACGGCGGAACCTTCACGTCCGGATTCCGCATATCCAGATATTCAAATGTTTCGGGATCGGTTATCTTATGTTCATAATATTCCCCGTTAAACAGATTGGCATCCATCCAGATGCTTCCCTGCCGGAACAAAGTATTGCATTTCTTGGCAAACGTCTTATCCTTCATGGCTAAAGCCATTTTCTCAGCCGCCTTTAAGGCTCCCATATACCAGAAGCCCATTTGAGGATTCGGACCGAAATAGTTCACATCCATCGTGTTATGCTGCGAACCTTCCATGATGCCGTCCTGATTGCCATCCCAACCTTTGTCGGTCCAGGCATAAGCAAGCACTTTCTTTACTTGCCCCCAATTCTTTTGCAGGAACTCATCGTCTCCCGACAACTGCCAATCCCGGTAAATCTTCATGACACATCCCATCTGGCCGTCCGCCGCAGCCGAATTACCTTTCGCTGCTTCCGATAAAGGCAAGGAAGCCCGGAAATTCATCAGCCCGTTTTCTTTCGTCGCATAGTTGAATTCCACATCACGCATCGTCTTTGCCAATTCACCGAAAAGAAACGGTGTCGCCACCTCGTAGTTCCAAACATGCGTGCAGCTGCCGGCACAAGAACCGAAACGATCCATCACGCCTTCCCATCCCATCAAATGTCCGCTAGGTAAACGAAAGACCGTTTGCGAACGCAATGTTGCCAGATTAAACAAAGCAGCCTCTTTGACAACATCAGGATAAGTCGATTTCAGGAAGGCATGCACAAAAGAGAGCGTCTGCCTTTCCATTTCCGGAATCTGAGGTACGATTGCCTCGGCCGCTTCCCAGGCATCCGGGAACCGAGTGCTGTAATAGTTCCCGACAATTGTTTCCGACCAAGCTTTCCGGTTCGGGAAATTCCAAGTCAGGTAGAAAGTAAACGTTTCCGTACTGCCAGGTCCCACTGTCTTCTTTACCGCCAGCGAAGCCATCGGGTCTTCATCCTCCTGTCTGTCCCGCTCCGTCAGTTCGCCATCAGCACTAAAATCATCCCAAAAGTTAAGAATACCATTATTCCAATTATCCGCCCGCGAAGAAGTCCGGTAGGTGACCCCTTCTACTGCCTGAGTGGTCAAGGCCACCGTTCCATAAGCCGGATCATTCTTATCTACCCCGTCCGAATATAGGTAGAGGCCTTGCAAGCCGTTCTTTTTACGAAACTGGTTTTTATTGTCTTTCGCGCCTGTCGGAATGTAATCTCCTTTCCAGTCAGTCCTGAACTTACTGCCGTCCTTCCCGATAAAATTGCGCATCGAACCACAAACGGCTACCTCCAAAGGACGGTCGGTCGTATTTGTCACCTCATAAGCCAACACGGCAATCGGCATGCCACTGGCATCTGCGTCTCCCGGTACCAACGGATTGAATCCTTTGACCGTCACTTTCACCGGCAATTGCCGGTCGGAAAGATGCACTTGTCCGAACGGATAAGCCGCCTCGAAAGTAGCATCGGCAAAACGCGGCATACCGTGATGGTTCACCGGCCGCCCCTCATAATGCAAATACTCCTGCGGATATAAAGGACCTGCAAGCAGGGTAGTCATAGCCTCTCCCGTCTGCGGTTTTGCATAAATTGCAAAGAAAGGTGCATTATTGCCGGTCGTCACCGTACTATATTTCTTACCAGGGACATTCATAATCTCCCAATCCCGCAACTCTCCCCGGCCTCCCAAAGAGACCGTTCCAGTCCCGATTCCTCCCAAAGGCAATGCCACCTGGTAAAGATGTTCCCGGTCATATTGTTTCAAAACCGGCCATGTTTGCGGCTTCCATTCTTGGGAAAAGACGGCTCCGGAAACAAACATACAAATCGTTAACAGCTTTAATCTATTCATAACTCCAAAATTAGTTCAAGGCATACAATGCTCAAAGGGCTAATATACTTAAATATTATCCATTTCGGCCTTTTTTAACGGAAAAGATATCCGATATACCCATTATTACATCGGAGAGTTATAATCTTGAAAGGTTCAAAAGCTTGCCATAAAAAAGAGGATAAGCTATGTTAGCAAAACAAACAACAACCCTTATTGGGACGTTTTACTGTTTGGATTGAAACCCCAAGCAATCCGTGTCTGACATTTTTCTCTTTTATACCCAAATTAATAAGCAACCAGCAAAACGAGCACGGCAGGAAATCGAAAAACAAAATCCCTTTATGCTCAAAAAACAGAATAACCTGACATTGTGGAAAAGCTGAACTCCCGGAGAATTGCCTATAGTAAACGAATGTGTTTTGTTGTTAATGAAACAATGTTATACAATAACTCCCTTCCCAGATCAGGATAAGAAGGGAATTATAACCCGGATTTTGTATCAATTGCATTACGATGGCTAACCTTATGCATTAGCCATCGTAACTCATAGGGTTAGCACTTGTAAAGCGATGCCTTACTTTCTATACCTTATTTACCGGATGGCAGCCTGTCTACCACCATCGGACGAACAATATTTCCTCCTAACGAAACAATACTATCCTTGACAAACATATCTACGACAAACGAATTGCGAGGATGTATCTCAGACTCACTTTTGTGCGCATGGAAAACATAGCGCATCTTACCTTCCATATCAACAAAAGGAGCACCGTGACCGACGCCAACTAGCCCATCGCACTTATGCAACACGGGATTGCCTTCGTACTTTTTCCACGGGCCGAAAGGCGAATCCGATGTGGCAAAGCCTACCGCATAGTCCTGGCTTGTATAGCCGTTTGCCGAATAAATCAGATAATAGACGCCATTCTGTTTAAAGACGGAAGGACCTTCCACTACTTTGGGAAGAACCAATTCCCACGGTTCTTCGGCCTTGAAACATTGTGTCAATGTTTCTTCCTTGATCTCTTTCAGGTTCTCTTTCAGCTCTGCGCACCAGATGACATTGCCGTCGTTGAAACGAACGAAATATAGATAGGCTTTTCCGTCTTCGTCAAAAAAGACGGAAGTATCGATGCTCTTTTCCTCGCGGATCGGCTTATGCTCGTCCTGCTTGAACGGACCCAAAGGAGAATCTGCCGTAGCAACACAAATATGCTCTTCCGTCGAATAGAACATGTAGAACTTCTTATCTTTTTCAACATAATAGACTTCCGGCGCCCAGAACATCGATTCGCCGTACGAGTTCGCATGGCTAAGCGACAAAGCCGAGGCACGTTCCCAGTATTCGAGGTCTTTGGAGTAATAGACGTCAAAACCGGTTCCGATATTCGTCCCGTAAATATAGTAGAGGCTGTCATGTACCAAGATGTAAGGATCAGCCAGAGGGACCGTCTTGGACAAGACAGTTACCGGCTTTTCTTCTTCTACTTTTCCTTCTTCCTTTTTATCGGATTCGGAATCCGAACAACTCATGCAAAAACAAAGGGAGAACGAAAACAATAAAGTAATCCATTTCTTATTCATAAAATCATCAGTTTAATTATTTAATAACAGGACGAAACGCACCGTAAGAAGGCTCCAATTTATCAACGTAAGGCCAGCCGTCTTCATCCCACAAAATGCGGTCCAACAAAACTTGCCGTTGCGCATCCAAACGTTCCAGTTCAAAAGCATGGTAAAGCATCCACGTGTTCTTTTCGTCATCTTCGAGAAGGGTGGAATTGTGGCCGGTCCCAACAAAGCGGTCATTCTTATGCAGGATTACTTCATGCTTGTTATCCAACATTTGTCCTCCCTGTTTATCGACATACGGGCCGAAAAGGTCTTTCGAACGCGCCACAACTGTGGTGTAGGTGCTTTTCTGTCCTTCGCAACAAGAGCCGATAGAGCCGATGAGGTAGTAGTACCCGTCGCGTTTCCACAGGTTGATTCCTTCGTAAGCGTTGCCAGCGATCTGGCGCTTGGTGTCAAGTTTAGGCGTGATCATCACATCATCTGTCACATCCAGTTCCATGATATAAATTCCGAAGAAGCTCCCCCAAAGCATATAATACTTGCCGTCTTCCTCATAGAAATACTGGTCGATGGAGTTCTCTACATTCACTTCACGGCTGTCAAATACTTTGCCTTTCGGTGTGAACGGACCTTCGGGAGAATCGGAAACGGCATAACCAACGGTGCTAACCCAATGATTACCCCATTGCGCCAAAGAATAGAAAAGAACATATTTGCCTTTCACATAGCGAATCTCCGGGGCCCAAAGATGAGCACGTTCTTTGACATCCTTGTTGTCGGGCAAGAAGTCTGGACGAGTCTCATCAGTGAAGGCAGTTCCTATCTCTTCCCATTCCACCATATCTCTTGATCGAAAAATCGGCAAGTTACGGATATCTTCAGTCGCATATAAATAAAAATAACCATAAAAAAGCTCCACTTGGAACACATGAGATTCTTAACACTCTCTCACGTCCAAATGGAGCATATTAAAATTTACCAATCAACTGACTGCCTTATAGGCTTCGAGCGCTTCCTTCGCCTTCGGCGAAAGCTCACGAAGTTTATGGTGTCAGGCACCAATTGCACCAATGCTGGTTGACCTCTCCATTTGCTCTTATGGGACATATATAGGAAATGTATTCTTTTATGTCCCCCCATATTGTCCGCATGGGACATATGTGAAATATCTATTCTCTTATGTCCCATCTCTCCTTTACAACAGGACATACATTATATCTTTTTCTCTATATGTCCCACCACTCCTTTACAGTGGGACATACATTATATCTTTTTCTCTATATGTCTCACCACTCCTTTACAGTGGGACATACATTACATCTTTTTCTCTATATGTCCCTACAACTTTCCATCAGTCTTTTTCAAAATGCTGGTAATCCTTCGAATGTGTCCAATCACCGCCCCAGATAAATCCATATCTGGTAAAAAGCTTGTAACACAGATCATCGTGATCGATCTTGTGCGGAAAATCCCCACTCCGGTCAACATACGCTTTTGCATTTGCAGGCTCAATCGACAGCTTTCCGTTGACGGTTTTTACATAGGGGTTATAAAGTGTATTGATGTCGACTGCCATGCCCAGACCGTGTTTTGAGATTTTTGTCGTGTGGGAAATGAAACGGAAATTAAACGCAGAGGAATTGTTATCGCTCATGGATGCCTCATCATCCGCATCGTATTCATCCACCAGCCGGACTTTTTCAATGGGATATTCTGCCTCATACAACTGCCTGAAAATGGCAAGGACATCCTCTGCAATGGCTTTATTTACCACAAGTTCTCCCTCTTTTGTCTGACCGTCAAACCCCATGTGGAGCACATGAAGATAGCGGAGATCTTCCCGCGGTACGGTACAATCTGCCTTGTATGATTTTCCCTGCATCTTCTCAAAAATATCGTCCGGGATTTTGGAAATGTAGAACGCTTCCTCTGTGATACTTTTCCCAGTACGGTCCGCATTTTCAACACTTTGTTCTTTCTGCGTATGATCCGGTTCGTTCATGTTTTGTTTTTTCTCACTCAGTTCTGTCCCTGAAGTCCTGTGATCCTGTTCTTTTTCACTGTTCTCCTGATCCGCAACCTCAGACTTTTTTGTGCTTGATTTTTCCGGATGCCGGATCAGACGGCTTCCGGTTACGACTGCGGCGGTTGCAAGTAACACGGCCGCAGTGATGATCATTCCTTTTTGTTTTTTCACCAGTTTCTCCTTACTGACACGTTTCCCTTTTCTGTAAACATAAAAATTCATCCGCTTCAACATGATAACACCGCTAAGCCTACGCTATCGAAAAAAGTGTCATGTGAAAGCCCGAAGGCCGCATTTCTGCACGGATGAATTGTGTATATTTTAGCACTGATTTTTGGGATTTGCTATATTTTCATAACAAAAAATGCATTTTTCTTTTAATGCACCCTCGAAAAATAATCCATCAGAATTCCCTTAATATGATTATACCTTCTGGCATAAGAATTCTCCACCCGTATAATCTCCATATTGTGTGCCTGACAGATGGCATTTTTCTTCCGATCGCGCTCCTGCACCACCGCATCCTCGAAATGCTCTTTCCCGTCAAGTTCGATTGCCAGAACCGGCAGTTCCTTTTTTCCCTGTTTTTCGTACACAACAAAATCAAAGCGCCCCATATAAAACAGATCATCATATGTCATATTGTCCTGAAACACCTGTGATATGGCAACTTCTTTGTGGATCACATACTTACTCTGGGAAAGCCAGATATTTTCGAGCGCATGCGTCAGGTTTTCGAGAAACGCATTTTCGGTAGCGGTAGAAAACGGCTGGATGCCAAGTGCACGGGAACTGATATGTTTTTCCGTGATTTCTGACTTCCCGTTGGTTTTGATGTACTGCGCAAGTTCATAAAGATCATCGTCTGCCTGTCCTGCATGCAGACGCTCCAGTTCTTTGCTGTCTGCGAGCAGAACAAGTTTGTCTTTCGCCCGTGAGGTTGCAACATTGATCAGTTCCTTATTGTTTTTCAGCCACTGATAGGTACCGGCATTGGTGCGGTCGGACAGTGCCGTGGAAAAAAGCACCACATCCTTTTCATCTCCCTGAAAAGCATGCACCGTTCCACAGACTAAATTTTCGAGGTGGTTTTCTTTGATCGCCTGCTCGATCAGTGCCCGCTGGTTTACAAACGGTGTGATCACCGCGATACTTTTGTCCGTGTTCTGCTTCGCGTATGCAATGACCTCGTCTGCTTCCGCCGGAGATGTATTTTTGATCTCGGCACGATCGCTTTTTACATCTACATAGACAAGCGGCTCCGGCTCTTTGCTTTTTGAACAGATCTGCAGTTTGGAATTGTAATATTTTTTATTGTTAAATCCAATAATTTCTCTGTTGCAGCGGTAATGGCTGCGCAAAAGCACTTCATCACTCACCGCATCACATGCCAGATAGGTTTTGTAAACCGAATTCTTTCTGTAATCATATTCCTCTGCCACATGATACCGCCGTCGCAGCTTGCGGTTGATCAGTTCTCCGAGCAGAATAACCGGATTCAGCTGCTGCGGATCTCCCACAAGCATCAGTTTCTCTCCACGGATAATCGGGACAAGAGAGATCGCAACGTTACACTGGCTGGCCTCGTCCATAATAGTCATGTCAAACAACGGCTCCGGTTCCCCGATCTTATGTGCCGATATGCAGGTAGTGATAATGATTGGAAAAACACGCTGCAGCTTCTTTACATTTTCGGATTTCTGCATGTATTTGTTGAATGCAAGCGCCTGTGCCTCTGGATTTTCTCCAGAATCTAAAATCTCCCGCAGTTCCTGATATTTGGGTTCTTCGAGTGTCTTGATATAACGCGCAGACGTATAAAATAAATACTGATAAAATTCTTCTTCGTTGCGGTCGAGAAGCTGCAGGGCATCCGAATCGGAAATTTCGCCAATCTGGTGGATTCTCTGATCGAGCTTCTGCATCTGGTATCCCTGCAGGTCCATCTGAAACGAGAGCAGATTCATGGCATTTTTGATATGTTCCTGATATTCCATGAGATGCGAAAGTGTCTCTTTCCGCTCCTTTAAATCCAGAATTTCCTCATACTCTTTCAGTCTCGCAGAAAGACGTTTTGCACGGTCAACCCGGTCATCCTTGCGCTTATCGAGCGTGGACGTAAATATTTTTACGGTCTGCACCTGATTGCGCAGGCGGTTGATGTAGCTGATTGCAGCTTTAACTTTGTCTATATTTCCAAGCCGCAGTACCGGAAACGGAATGGTCTGTCCATGGTACTCAAGATGCGTCAGTTTCTCAAATACATTGTCGATTGGAACGTTATTGTAGGACGCAAATAAAACGGTCGTATTGTTAAAAAACGCCGTTACTATCGTGTTGATGATCGTATTTGTTTTTCCCGTGCCCGGTGGCCCCTGTATGTAGGCAAGCGGATATTTCATGGCGTTGTTGATCGCCAGCAGCTGATCCAGATTGATGTTCTGATTGATCAGTGCAATCGGATACGCCTTGGTGCGGCGCGGCCGTTCTAACAATTCCCCGAAGAAGGCTTTGACTGGATAAGTAACCTGCTGCTTTTCAAACATATCAAGTATGGCTTTGTACTCGTCATGCAGATTCAGCACTACATCCATCCCAAGCCCCAGCACATACGGCATATCATCTACGACCGGCTTTTGCCCGCCATGACCGGTAATCGCATCTTTGATTTTTTCCAGATTATTTTCAAAATCTTCCAGCAGTTCGTACTCGTCCGCATCCAGAAATTTACGCGCATTTTCTGTCTGTCCGTCAATGCCAAACTGTGTGCAGACTGTGATATCTTCATCCGGCTGAAACACTCTGTTTTTCACATCAAGGTTCAGGTTCCGGTATGCCAGAACATACAGCCCCTTCGCCGTGTGAATACTCAATACATTGAGTGCCAGTTTCTTAATTCTTAAATCGGTGCTCTTTTTCTTTTCGTGAGACAGGGAATACCGGAAATTTGACACGACCTCCTGAAACTGCTGATCGTTAAGTGCATACCGTCCGTTTTTCACACGATCCCCATCGATATAATGGATCAGATCATAATCGGTGATGTAAGGTGTCGTATCCATGCGGTTACATAGTTCCAGATAATTTAGTATTTTTAGATTTGCAGAGCTGGAAAAAATAGTTTTATAACGCTCCGGATGCATCTCGATATCTTCGATCAGCCGCCTGTTTTCCGGACAATACGTTCCTTCAATGACTTCCGTGGACAGGATGGAATCCACAAAAATTTTGTCATATTCCCCCAGTGTATACATTCCGAGGTGCAGACCATCTACTTTGAGGGTACGTTTTGCCGGATCGAGATCACGGATTCCAATCCAGTATTTTGTAATCTGATCCGCTTTGTTCCGATATTCGATTTTCAACCACTTTCCCTCATGAATCGCCCGGAAAATGTCCCTGCAAATCTGATTCATACTATGCTCCGTCCTGTTTTACATGATATCTCTATCATTCATTATGATGTTCGGACAGAACCTTTGTCAAGCAAATCCTCAATTCCCCTTGCTGCTCAAAGGATTACTTCTCGTTTCAAAAAACTGATTGTTATCTATGCGTGCGCGGTTTTTGTCGTTGTACATACTGCTCTGCCGGATTGCGGCATTTTCTTTTTCCTGTTCCGGTGTGTTCTCCGCAAAATGTTTTGGTCCTGCGGTAACCGGATCTGCATCCGTTCCTACAAGCATCGCTGATTTATCCGTGTAATTTTTTGTTTTCATGACATACCTCCATATTTTTTGTTAGTATGTCCGATTTTTATCCTCTCCACTCCCGTAAGTAAAAGTTTGTAAAAACTTCCGTAACCGGTCTGTCTTCGGATTCTCGAAAAATTCTTTCGGGTTTCCTTCTTCCACGATTTTTCCACCCTCAAGAAAAATCATGCGGTCTGCTACTGCCTTTGCAAACTGCATCTCATGTGTGACAATGACCATGGTTCTTCCCTCTCTGGCTAAAGCCAGCACAACATCGAGGACTTCTCTTACCATCTCCGGGTCCAGAGCCTCGGTAATCTCATCTTTAGCACCTTCATGCTTCCAAGGCTCCTCTTCTATAAGCACATATTTCTTCGGCATAAAAGATAATGCAGCGATTGCATCACGCATTTTATCAAGCAACTTATTGGCAGCCTCTGGCGTTAGAAGTTCCGCAGAAATATAATGCACAATCTCTTTCATTTGTGCCATCGCTTGCCGAGTTACCTTTACTTCGTACTTTTTATCCATACACATTAAATCTCCGCTTTTAACTGGTTAAATGCATCATCCATAGCCAAAGAGTCATCTGCCTTTGCCTGCGCAAGACCAGTCTGCATAATGGTATCAAATTTCTCTTTTGATAATGCATCTCTAGTTGTCAAAGTACTCGGGATTTCTAATGAGAAAGGGACTCCATTTATGTATTCATCAAATTTTTCCATTCCTTCCTATAATTTCAAGCCCCAAATCATTGATTTTTGGACTTTTTCTTTAAACAGTTACCTCATAACAAGTGCTAAAGTGCATGAACATTCATTGTATCAAGTACTGAATAGCTGAAAACAGGTACACCAAATAAAGCATCCATTGCTTTATAAAGGCTATAATTCCTCTCTGTCCTTGTTTATAGTTACTATATGATTATCAGGCAATACCTGTTGTAATGATTAATCGGGCTTTCCCCGATGCGTTGTGCTTTGACCACCTCCTTTCAAGGCATGAAAAAAGCACTCTAACCTGTGGCTAAAGTGCTGTGTAAGTTTGTTATTAAGTTGTTTGTGAAACGGACAAGCTGGAATCTGATGCTGTCTACCTCTTATCCAATCCATTTTTTAATTTCAAAATATCTTTTCTGATTTTTTCAATGACTATCTTAAATTCCTCATCACTTTTTCCTGTTGGATCTTCAAGTCCCCAGTTATCATCAAACGGTCTTCCTATAAATGGACATCCCACATTACACCCCATTGATATTGCAATATCCGGATTTGGAATATCACTAACCAGCTTACTGAACTGCCCATCTGCTTCCATATCTATATTATACAATACAATGGAAAACTCAATTTAACCTCAACAAGGTTTGTTTTTTCATCCATGCAAAATCTTCTTTGTACAACAGACTGTTAGATATAGCAAAAACGGCCTTTCAAAAACAGTTAACTTCTAAATCAACTGTTTTTTGAAAGGTCGTTTCATCAGATTCTTATAGCAATCCAGCAAATAATCTCATAAATAATTGTCCCAGTCGCAAATATGCACTTCGTCCGGTTTGATATTGGTCTGTCACATCACGACATTCTCCCATCGTTCTTATCAGATCATTTTTTATTTCCACAACTGCCTGACAATCTGCCATAAAACAGCCGTTTTCAAAATGGTGATATAAACTTCGATAATCCAGATTAATTGTTCCACAAGTTGCCATACAGTCATCTGCCACACTCATTTTTGCATGACAGAAACCAGGAGTCCACTCATAAACACGAACACCATGTTTAACTAATCCATGATAAAAAGAACGAGTTATATTATAAATGAATTTTTTATCAGGGATACCAGGTGTGATAATTCTTACGTCTACCCCTCGCTTAGCAGCCAGACATAACGCATGCGTCATTTCATCTGTTATGATTAGATATGGAGTCATAAACCAACAATATTTTTCAGCTTTATTTATCATACTGATATAAACTTCTTCTCCTACTTGCTCATTATCCATAGGGCTGTCTGCATAAGGTTGAACAAACCCAGTTTGCTGTGCCGCATAATCATAGTGGAAAAGGTATTTACTAAAATCAGAATCATTAGCATCCTTATCACTTACTGCATTCCACATTTCCAAAAATGTCACCGTAAGCGACTGAACAGCATCTCCTTCTAAACGAATACCTGTATCTTTCCACTGTCCATACGGGTGTGTGTAATTAAAATATTCGTTTGCTAGATTATATCCACCTGTAAATCCGACTTTTCCATCAATAACTGTTATTTTTCTATGATCACGATTGTTCAAAAACAGATTTAAACCTGGCATAAACGGATTGAATACACGGCAATGAATTCCTATTGCCTCCATCTTTTTCACAAAATCTGTGTTAATAAAGCCTATAGAACCCATATCATCGTAGAATACTCTAACTTCCACACCTGCTTTTACTCGCTCTTCCAGAACATCTTGAATCTTATGCCATGCTTCAGCGTCTTCTATCGCATGATATTCCATAAAGATAAACTTCTGTGCTTTCTCCAAATCCTTAAGCTGTGCCTCTAATCCTTTCACTGCTTCATCAAAATACACAATATCCGTATTCTGATAGATTGGATACTGCGAATTTCTTTGTATGTAACTTGCTATATTTCCTGCTTTCGGAATTGTTTCTTTTATTCTGCTCAAACACTCCTGACTGTCCGGAAGCATTGGTAACAATTTGCTATCAATTTCTGCATATCGCTCACGCATTTTATGTGTGCCACCATTCAAACCAATCAACAAATACAGGCCTACACCCATAATTGGGAAAATTAGAATTAAGATGACCCAAGGCATTTTCATAGAGGATGTCTTATTTGATGCGTACAATCCCAAAACCAAGATCCCACTCAAAATCCTTGTAAATAAATTTATGATTTCTGCATATTCATTCAAGCGTGTTACGATAGTAATAATAAAAATCACTTCCAGAAGAATGCAGATTATGGAAAAACACAGCCGTTTTACCCCATTTTTTGTTTTTGCTTTGCCCTCTAAAGTATCTTGTTTCATATATATTCCACCTTCCTACTTGCTCAGTTTTCTCCCTAAATTTCGTGGAACATACCAATTTTGTCTTTTATTCTCTGCATTTCATTATCTGCTTCAATGATAGCTCTTGCAGAATGAAGTAATTCTTCACTTATCTCATCATAGCCAGGCATTTCTTCAATTCCTTTTTTATAGCGAAGTTGATGTTCCAATGTTGCCCAGAAATCCATACCATTGGTTCGAATCTGTAATTCTACACGCATAGGTGTTTTACCCTTAGCAAAAAATACTGGTATTTCAACAATCATATGATAGCTTCGATAACCATTCGATTTTGGATTTTTTATATAATCTTTTATTTCAATAACTTTAATATCATCCTGTTGGGTAATCAAATCTGATATCATATAAATATCGTCAATAAACGCACAAACTATTCGAACGCCTGCTACATCATTGAGATATGTCTGTATTCTCGTCTGAGTTGCTTTGTACATTGGACAGCTCCGGTTTGCGGGTATGCAGCCGCCGTTCGATTGATTCGTGTAGAAGCTGAGATACAAGAGCCATTAACGGAATAAAGAAGATCATGCCAAGGACACCGAACAGTTTACCGCCCAGCAAAACCGCCAACAACGTCCAGAACGGGGATAGCCCTACACTGTTTCCCACGACGTGCGGATAGATGAACTGATTTTCAACAAACTGAGTTGCCTGATAGACGATCAAGCATAGGAGCGCCTTGTTCGGAGCCGCCAATAAAGTAAATAAAATGCCGAAAGCGCAGGAGAGAAATCCTCCAATATAAGGAACGAATGCAAAGGCGGCAGTTAAAACGGCTGTTAGCCCCGCATATGGAATCCCTGCAACAGAAAACGAAAGAAAGATCAATGTTCCAAGAATCATAACCTCGACACACTGACCAGAAAGAAACTTCGCATAGGTGTCATGTGCAAGTTTCGAAATATGGCAAATTCTATCTGCAACGGATTCCTTACAGTAGGCATACAGTGCCCGTTTGCTTTGACTGCTCAATTCACGCCATCCAATTAGCACATAGAATGTGATCACAAGTGAAATTGCAACATCAGCAATCGCAGATACCGTAGAGCCAGCAACATTGGCAACTGAGGAAATCACTGTGTTCATTTCGCTCGAAATGCTTTGCAGAATAGATTTCCAATCGAGCGCAGCAAAATGTGCCGACAGTTTCTCTGTGTCAATGCCGTATCTTTGCAATAAGCCGACCCAGTCAGGCCATTTTTCTTGAACAAGAGCAGCAATGCTTTTTACAGATGCAGTGAGCTGTGGAATCGCAATTACACACAGAAGAGCAATAATCGCAATAACACATATCAGCGTCAGTAACAGGCTTATCATGTCTATTTGCCGATCTGTAGCTTTAGTCAGCTTTCGTCGAAGCCTCTTTGCCAGTCCGCGCACGGGTACACTCAGAACAAAGGCCAGCAAAAGGCCTGATAAAATCGGAGCGAGCAAGCCAATACACGATTTTAGAAAGTTGGCAACATAGTTTAGATTGTTGAATGCCGCAAATAAGATCACCCCAAACGTGATTAGTAGAAGCGGCTTTTTGTAGGATTTATCCATGATTACATCCTCGTAAGAAATCGGTTTGTTTTATTATTGGGGAGTATCTTATAGGCAATCCACCAACCAAAGAAACAGACTGGCAATGCAGCGAGAACATCCATGATAGAATGCTGTTTCATAAAAACGGTGGAGAGACTGATACACACGGCGATTGATGTAGCAGCGATTTTCCATCCGACGCTTTGGAGCGCCTTGCAATCCCATAACCCAAACATCGCGGCAACAGAGCCTATTACATGAAGTGAGGGGCAAACATTTGTATTGGTATCGAAACTATAGAATAATTCAATAAAGCGTGTAAGTAGATTATTGCGTACAAATGCTTCTGGCCGCAAATTTTGGCAGGTTGGAAAGAACAGGTAAATCAAAACCGTGATCGTATAGGTGACTATCACAAAATACATCATACGCCGAAATGCAGGTACATCGACGAAAAAAGTATAAACCAACGTACCGATTAGAAAGACAAACCAAAATAGATACGGAATCAACGCCCATTCACAAAATGGTATTATATCATCGAGTCCACAATAGACGGGATAGTAATTTCGTTGCGGTTGCAACCGCTCAAGAAACAAAAACAGCAAGCCGAAAATTGGCCAGTAAAGCAATAGCCTGACGTGAGAAAATTCAGGTGTATTAAGTTTATGGATGCGGAACTCACGGTAATTAACTTCCGGCTTTATATGATTACTTTGCATGACTGTATATCCATTCATAGATTTTATCGGCTGCCGTACATTCCGTCTGCGACCGCATTGCCGCGCGCATTTTAGAAAGAAGCACTGGGGCATTTAGCGTTTTTATTGTGGTGTCTGCGATTGCTTTTGGCGTATTGGCTGTGACGGCCATTCCATTACGCAGAAAAAAATTCAGATTATGTGTCTCGCAGCCAGCCACTGCATCGATAAGCACCATTGGTAACTCTGCCGCCATTGCCTCAGATGTACTTAGACCTCCGGGCTTTGTCAGGAATAGGTCTGAGGCTTGCATGAGCTGCGGCACATTATTGACGGTTCCCAGAACATGAACTTGAGAATACTTTTCTGTTCTTTTTTGGAGTTTTTTGCGTAAATCATCATTTGTGCCGCATACAACACTAAGTTCTTGTTCTGTTGTGAGGTAAGGGCAGAGATACGATATAATCTCCTCCATTGGACCGCAGCCCATGCTACCGCACATCATTAAAATATGTTGATGAGCAGAAGAGATTCCGGCGTTGGCTTTTCCTGCTTCTTGTGACACACGCTGGTAGAATTGCTGCCGCACAGGGATTCCACTGGCGATCAGCTTTTGAGGTTGAAGTCCACATTGTTCAAACTCACCTAACAGCGAAGTGGACGGAATGAAATACCAGTCCAGCGCAGAATCCGCTGTGCAGGGAGCGCAGGTATAGTCTGTAGAAATGTGGCTCGTTACAAGCTGTAAGCATGGGTGCTGTCGGCGCATTTCTGTCAACGCCAAGGCTGGGAATACATGAGTACAGATAATATTATCGTAGCCTGCAGAGCGGATGTATTGATACATCCGCTCTGCGCCGGAGGAAAGTAGCTTATAGATCGGCGTTCCCTCACAAAAAATATCTTCGTGAGATTCCGCACGCTGATACCCAGCATCAAAAAGCCTTGGAGCATGGCGGTAAATTCGGGTATGCCAATTAGAAATAAACGTGGATGCTTTTTCTGAAATAAACTGCAAAGAATCTATAATATTGCAGATTTCTCCGCGAGAGTGGTAGGCTTCCTGAACTGCTTGCGCACAGGAGTTATGCCCTGCGCCAGTGTTGCAGCTTAGAATTAGTGTTTGCATTTGAATCTCCTATTTTTTCCTTTGCTGCATAGCAAACAGCTTTTGCAGGCGTGGGCGATTATAGCGCTGGACAACAATAAACGGCAAATTACCCAGCACAATGTAGATAATCGTTATACATACCCCGCCAACACCGGACCATATTTTCAGCAGTCCAAGACCGGCGATAGACAACAGAATATGTGTCCACTCTGCCACGCAAGTTTCTTCTATCATGCGCGGCAAGTTCTCATAGTTTTCCTTTGTCAGTTTCTTTTCCGGCATGATTTTAACGAATATGCGGCTCATATCGGGGATCTTTGCCTGCCATTTCCGAACATGAAGCCGCTTCCATAGTTTTTGCTCTGCCGGGTGGCAGACCCAAGGAAAACGATCGGCGTGAAACCAATGCTTCGGGATCAAGCGCCCCACTACAAAGGAGAGAACCCCTAACGCCGCGATATATAGCAGACACATAAGAAAATGCTTCATAAAAACCTCAACATAGCGGTGCGAAAATACGAAGGACACCATCTACGACCCAGCGGCGCGAATAATGTTTCATATCATAGGGCTTTACCTCTTTACATTTTGCCTGTGTAGCGATGAAATCGTCCTTTATTGCTGCAATAATACTGGAACGATAAAAGAACGAATTGTTTTCAAAGTGGAGAAAGAGACTGCGGTAGTCCAGATTGACAGTTCCTATCGTCGCAACTTTGTCGTCTGATACAAAGCTCTTTGCATGAACGAAGCCGGGAGTATACTCATAAATCTTGATGCCGCCAGTCAGCAACACCTGATAAAAGCTCCGAGACATACGGAAAATCAGCTTCTTATCAGGGATGCCGGGCATAATGATCCGCACGTCTACACCACGTTGAGCAGCGGAAATCATTGCATCCATCAAGTCATCGCCAAGCATAAGATACGGTGTAAAAAACCATGCGTAATCCGTGCTTTGAGAAAGCAAGTCAATAAAGAGCTGATTACTGGTAGCTTCATGGTTAAGGGGCGAATCGTAGTAACTAAGCACATAACCATCAAATGTGTGCGGCGGCGCAGGATACCTTTTGGGATATGTGGGCATTGCAAGCTGTCCTGCTTCTTTTTCCAGCGAAAATGCGTTCCAAAAGGTCAAGAACATATGGGTAAAATTTTTTACTGGCTCACCAGTAATCCGAAAGCCTGTGTCCTTCCAGTGTCCATAGGGATGTTCCAAATTGATATACCGATCTGATAAGTTGATACCTCCGCTATAAGCAACTTCGTTGTCAATAATCAGCATTTTGCGATGATCGCGATAGTTTGCAGTTCCTTTTAAGGCAAGGAAAGGATTAAAAGGAATACATGGAATGCCTTTCTTTTTCAGTTCACGGACATTACTGAAATTGAACGAAGAAATACTGCCAAGATCATCGTATATCACACGTACATCAACGCCCTGCTCCATTTTTACTTCCAGTTCGTTCACGATTGCGTCCCACATATGCCCCGGCTCAATAATGAAGTATTCTACGTAAATCGAGTTTCTTGCATTTTTCAAATCGGCAAGCATATCAGGGAACATATTATCGCCCAACGGATAGTAACGAACCTGCTCAACTGCACACATCGGATATTGCGTTTTTTCTTCCAGCCACCGCACTGTTTGCCCCATGCGTTTTTCGCCGTCAAAGGGCGCTTCTTTTATTGGAAGAGGCTGCGGATTGCAACTCTTTTGAACTTGCTGCAAGCGCCTTTTTAGAGGGCGGGCCGTCCGTTTATTTCCAAAGAGCAGATATAGTAACGCTCCTACCAAAGGTAGTGACAGAATAACCAGCAGCCAAAGCAATTTATAAGCGGTTTCATCTCTCTTTATAATAATAAATACCACCAAGAAAAACGCTGCAACGGAAAGCAGTGACACAATAATCGGTGCGTAAGGGGTCAGCCATTTCATCAACAGCAAAAGCCAGAGCGATTGTAAAGCCACCGCTGGAATAATTGTTAGAATGCGTCGAATGATTTTCCCCATATGTTTACCCCCCTCTATGTTATTTCTCCTCCGAAGATGCTTCCCAATCGCAAACTATTTGTGCCATTTCCTGTGGGGTTTCTTTATAGCCTCGTAATACCCACGCATTCATAAGCCCAAACAATCCATATGTAATAAATTGGATAAAGTAGTGCGTTTTGGCATCGGCATTAGCGACAATGGATGCCGCTTCTTGTAAATAGAAGTTTAGAATCACATATTGGCGATCAGCTGAGTAGAGCAGATCACAAATAGGACGAGTGGAAAGGCAAAATTCAAAAAACAGCCTGATGCCGTCATAACTACCAGTGGCGAAGTTGGTAGCACCGTGTTCGTCGGAAAAGCGCTTCCACAGACATGTGATTTTGAAAGACAGAACTTCATCTTTACTTTTGAAATAACGGAAATAAGTGGAGCGACCTACATCTGCCTTGGCAGTCATCTCCTCAATACTGATTTTTTCAATGGGTTTTTCTTTCATTAGTTCCAGCAACGCTGTACCCATACATTCTTTCAGATAGTCTGTTGTAGCCGTTGTCCTTCGCATAAGAAACGTCTCCTTTAATTGCGTATCATTGAAACAAGGATTGTCATTTGTTCCACTTTCGCTCGGACTATTGACAACGCCTGCTTCTGTGATATTCATAGCATCTATGATACTATCGTTTCATTTATACTATCATTTGCTATTTGCCCTGTCAAGCTAAAATGCGAGTACGACGAGCAGAAAGGAAAACTATGGGTACGATTTTTTCCCGTGTAAAACTCAGCGGAAAGCATGTGGCCGCCCTCTTGGCGCTGATGCTGCTCTCTGCTGTGACAGCCATGCTGTTGCCTACTGCCCTGGCCAGTATGATTGACATCGGAGTGGCCGGAGAAAACCGAAACACCATCCTAATCATTGCGGCGGTGATGGCAACCCTGGCCATTCTGGGCTGTCTTTTCAACATGGCAGCCACGGTGCTGTCCGCCAAGGTGTCCACTAAATTTGCCGCTGATTTGCGGCGTGAGATATTCCATCAGGTGCAAGATTTTTCCGCCGCTGAAATGGAGCGGTTTGGCACCGCTAGTCTAGTGACCCGCAGTACCTCCGATGTGACCAACATCCAAATGTTTCTCTCATTGCTGTTGCGGCTGGGGGTGACTGCACCGCTGATGGCGGTGGCTGGGCTGGTACTCTCTTCTCTGACCGGCGGCGAACTCAGTTCCGTGCTGAGCTTGGCCATTCCCGCCCTCATCATTGGCGTAGGTGTCATTCTGATTTTTGTTTCCCGCTACTCGGTGACCCTGCGGCAGCGGATTGACCGACTGAACAAGATCT
>OKTL01000402.1_pt1 | contig 24403 bp, 23 predicted proteins | sample 1606211 | NCBI WGS metagenome assembly OKTL01 (sample SAMEA3879538, study PRJEB24766) | human gut metagenome | biome: human-associated habitat; feature: feces | place: USA | collected 1985/1987 | reverse complement strand
ATCGCCGGCGGCACGCTGTGCTATGTGCTGCTGGTGCAAATGGTGTTTTAAGCACGAAAAAGGACACGGCATTGCCGTGTCCTTTTTCGTGCTCAGTGATAGAACGTATCAAAATTGACCTGCCGGTAGAACCGCTGCTGCAGCTGGTCGAAGCTGTCGCAGTCCTGCGCCAGCAGCCACATGATCTTCGTCACGACGGCCTCAATGGTCATGTCGTGGGCCTCGAGGAAGCGGAAGCGGTTCTTGACCCGCTTGCCCACCTCATAGATGCCCACGTCGCTGCCCTCGTAAGTGACCTGGGTGGTGAGGATGAGCACTTTGTGGGTCTTGTCGTAGTCGCCGAGGCCCTCGGCGAAGGCGTCCATCAGCCGCTGGGGGATACCGCCTACGCCGAAGCTCTCCACGATAACGCAGTCGTAGAGGCGGAAAATTTCGGGAATCAAATCGGGGCTGAGGCCGGGCGTCAGCTTGAGCAGGAAGACGCGGGGGCTGAGCGAGCGTCCAAACTCCACAGGGCCGGTGGGCCAGGGCGAAGGCACATACCGCACCAGACGGTCGCCCTGTACCAGTGCCAGCGCCGGGAAATTCACCGAGGCAAAGGCGTCGTAGCTGATGGTCTTGTTCTTCTTGGCGCGGGTGCCTGCGATGACATGGCCGCCAAACACCACCATGACGCCCCGGCTGCCGGGGTCGAGGGCGCAGATGACGCTGTCGCGAAGGTTTTTCTTGGCGTCGGTGATCTCGTTGGAGATGGGCTGCTGCGCACCGGTGAGGATGATCGGCTTGTCCGCATTCTGGATGAGGTAGGACAGCGCCGCCGCCGAATAGGCCAGCGTATCGGTGCCGTGGCAGATGATGAAGCCATCGTAGAGCGCATAATTCTCCTGCACGGCCCGCGCCATCAGCAGCCAGTGTTCGGGGCCGAGGTCTGTGCTGTCGATGCTGCACAGCGCCAGCGTCTCCGGGCAGCACAGCTCGTTCAGTTCCGGCAGATGGGCCAGCAGCTCCTCGCTGGTCAGAACGGGCCGCAGCCCCTGTGCGGTGCGCACACTGGCGATGGTGCCGCCGGTGGTGATAAAAAGCAAACGCTGCTTGGACATGTTCGGTGCCTCCCTGGGTCAAATTCAGTCGATTCAGTATAACACACTCGGCCCCGGATGAAAAGTGTGCAGTTTTGAGACCTGGTCACAGATTTTTGCGGGAAAAGGTGTATACTAGAAGAAAAACTTCAGGAGGCTTCCCATGCCCAACATCGTCATCATCGGTTCCGGCCCGGCCGGCGTGTCGGCCGCTCTGTATACGGCCCGCGCAGGGGTCGAAACGACCGTTCTCACCAAAGGGCCCGGCGCACTGGACCGCGCCGCACACATCCAGAACTACTACGGCTTTGCCGAACCCATCTCCGGTGCCGAACTGGAACGCCGGGGCATCGAAGGGGCCAGAGCGCTGGGGGTGCAGTTCGTTACCACCGAGGCCGTGGGCCTGACTTACACCGACAAGCTCACCGTCGAGACGCTGGCGGGCGAGTTCCCCGCCGATGCCGTCATCCTGGCCACCGGCGCTTCCCGCGCCGCACCGAAGATCCCCGGTCTGGCAGAGCTGGAAGGCCATGGTGTGAGCTGCTGCGCCACCTGCGACGCCTTTTTCTACCGGGGAAAGGATGTGGCCGTGCTGGGCAGCGGCGAATATGCCCTGCATGAGGTGCAGGCCCTTCTGCCGTTGGTAAAGAGCGTCACCCTCCTGACCAACGGGGCCCCGCTGACGGCACAGTTCCCGCCGGAAGTGAGGGTCTGCCCCGAAACAGTGGACGCCATCCTCGGCGAACAGACCGTCACCGGTGTGCAGCTGAACGGCGGCCGACGGGTGCCCCTGTCCGGCGTGTTCGTGGCGCTGGGCGTGGCGGGCAGCACGGCGCTGGCCCGCAAGCTGGGGGCCGAAGTCGAGGGGAACCGCATCGTCGTGGATGAGAAGATGCAGACCACCCTGCCCGGCCTCTATGCCGCCGGGGACTGCACCGGCGGGCTGCTGCAGGTCGCCAAGGCCGTTTATGAGGGAGCACTTGCAGGCACCGAAGCTGCCAAAGCGGTGCGGAAAGGATAACACCATGTCCGATGTGCAAAATACTCCGGTCAACCGGAACTGTCTAGCCTGCGCTTTCCCATTCTGGGACCAGCTCACGCCGGAGGAACAGGCGCAGCTCTGCCGCTTCACCCGACCGGTACGCTACCGGAAAGGGGAGCGGGTCCACAGTCCGGTCGAGAACTGCGTGGGCATCCTGCTGCTGCGGTCGGGCCAGCTGCGGGCCTATCTGCTCTCGGAGGATGGACGGGACATCACGCTCTACCGGCTGTTTCCCGGCGAAGTCTGCATCTTGTCGGCATCCTGCGTGATGGATTCCGTCAACTTTGACCTGTACATCGACGCCGAGGAGGACACCGAGGCCTACTGCATCGGCGCAGGCGTGTTCCGCCAGCTGATGCAGCAGAACGTCCATGTCCGCTGCTACGCCTACCAGATGACCGCCGAGCGCTTTTCCGACACCATGTGGACCATGCAGCAGATCCTGTTCATGAGCGCCGACCGGCGGCTGGCCATCTTCCTCACCGACGAGCTGGCCAAGACCGGCGGCGCGGATGTCCGCATGACCCACGACCAGATCGCCCGCTACATGGGCTCGGCCCGCGAGGTCGTCAGCCGCCTGCTGAAATACTTTGCCGGGGAGGGCCTTGTCCGCCTTTACCGCGGCGGCGTCACCGTACTGGACAAAGAACGGCTGAAGCAGATCGCCAACGGCACATAAAACGCATCAAAAAAGGACGTCTCATCCTTCGACGAGACGTCCTTTTTTATCGTTCACGATCTCAGCTCTTGCAGCCGGATTCCTCTTCCACGCCGGTGAAATCGCTGGCCTCAGCGATCTTGGTGACGTCGAACTTGCCCGTCTCATCCTTGGGGGCGACAGCGGGGCCGGCCTCCACCGGGTTCACGGGTGCTTCCTCGGCCACAGGCTTTTCCTCGGCCGTCTCCGGCTGTGCAGCGGGAGCCTCCGGCTCTTCGGATGCCTTTTCCTCGGATGCCTTCTCGAAGGCCGGGGGCCATGCGTCGCCCGGCTCAGCGGTCTTGGCCTCGCCTTCGGCGTAGGCTTCGGCTGCCTTGGCGGCCTCTGCGGGGTCCTTTTCAGCCTCTTCGGGGAACTCCACCTCTTCGACGTGGAGCGGGCCCTTGTCGTTCAGAACTTTGTCCAGCACCACAATGGCGGCACCGGTGGCGGCGACGGCAGCAGCCGCGCCCAGAACGCGAAACAACGTTTTCATGGTGAGATCCTCCTTGATGTGATTTCAGTGTGTGGGTCAAGAGAATGTGACGACATCGTTCAGCGGCTTTTCGGCGGGTTCGACCGAGATGGCGGTCAGCACCGGGCCTTTGCCGCGGTAGATGTTGTGGAACTTGTAATTGACCTTTGCGGTCACAGTGACCCAGGCGCGCTGCTCCAGAGCCTTGTAGCCATCGTAGGAGCAGGGGAAGCCGACGAACTGGATGTCCTGCACACAGCAGGTCATGGCAAAGCGGCCGGGCACGAAGCTGTTCTTGCCCGCGCGGTTGGTCTGGCAGACCTGCGCCAGGAACTTTACGGTCTTGCCCGCGTACTTCTGGGGCTCGTCCTGGCAATCCATATACCAGATGCCGAAATCGTCGTCGCCGATCTCCACCACCGGCTTGTTCAGGTCGAAGGGGAGGGGGTCGGGGATATCATCGTAGGCCACGCTGCCGTCAGCGAACTCATAGGCGATGTCGCACTTGCGGGATGCCTGACGCACCAGCTTGTGCAGCTCCTGACGGGCGGCATCGTTGTTGACGGCCTCCGCGCGGTTGAAGACGATCAGCTCACTGCGGGCGATCTTGTCCAGCAGCAGAGCGCGCATGGAGTTATCGCGGGCATAGGTGAGGGCCGTGGTGCCGTCGGCCGTGGCGATGCACTGGTAGACGATCCAGTTTTCGGGCAGATTGTTGGCCAGGTCCTGCAGCAGCCACATGCCGTTGTACTCGATGACCACGCGGCCTGCATCTGCTTCCTTGGCCAGTTTGGCCAGGTTCTGGGGGTTCAGTTCTGCCTTGTCCTCCAGATTGTAGAGGGTCACGCCGGGGAAGGCGAATTTCTTCTGATTGTATTCCTCTTCGCCCTCTTCGCAGACCAGCAGCAGGGTCTTGTCGCCGGAGTCGAAGTTGGGGTCTTCAAAGGTCTCCTGGATGAATTTGGTCTTTCCGCTTTCGAGGAAGCCCACAAACAGGTAGACCGGAATCTCATTTGCCATAAACGGTTTTCCTCCTCTGTGTTGTCCGGGCTCAGCAGCCGAACAGGCCGGCAATGGCCTTCTCGTCCAGCTTGGAACCGATGACGACCAGCTTGCCGCCGACGTCTGCGCCGCGGGAACGGACTTCCCACTCGCCGGGCACATAGTCAAACTCCAGCCAGCCGTCTGCGCCGCCGTCCACGATGCCCTTGGAGCGCAGGATCATGCCGTACTTGCCGGTATCCAGCTCGGTCAGCGCATGCTCGATGTCAGCCTTTGCGATCTTCTTGGCGGTCTCGACGCCCCAGCTGGTGAAGACCTCATCGGCATCGTGGCCATCGTGATGATGGTGGTGATGATGACCGCAGCAGCAGTGGCCGTCCTCATCGTGATGATGTTCGTGCTCCTCCTCATCATCATGGTCGTGATGGTGATGGCAGCAATGATCGTGATCGTGGTCATCATCCTCGTCATCATGGTGATGATGGCAGCAGTGGTCATGGTCGTGATCATCGTCATCGTGGTCGTGATGATGATGCTCGTGTTCGTCCTCATCGTCATCGTCGTGATGGTGATGGCCGCAGCTGCATACGCCGTTCTCATCGTAATGATGATGGTGATGCTCGTGCTCTTCTTCCTCGTCCTCGTGGACATGCTCCTCATTGGCCTTGGCTGCCATAGCGATCAGCTCTGCCTTGAAGTCGTCCTTCGTGGACATCGCGTTCAAAATCTGCTCACCGGTCAGGGCATCCCACGCGGTGGTGACGATGGTGGCGGTGGGGTTCTTCTCGCGCAGCATAGCCACCGCTGCAGCGATCTTCTCTTCGCTGGCGGTCTGGGTGCGGCTCAGGATGATGCAGCTTGCATGGCTGATCTGGTCATCGTAGAACTCGCCGAAGTTCTTCATATACATCTTGACCTTGTTCACGTCAGCCACGGTGACAAAGCTGTTCAGCTGCACGTCCAGGTGCTCGGCCACGCCCTCGACGGCGCGGGTCACATCGGACAGCTTGCCCACGCCCGACGGCTCGATGACGATGCGGTCGGGGTGATACTGCTCCACCACCTGCTGCAAGGCGGCGCGGAAATCGCCCACCAGCGAGCAGCAGATGCAGCCGGCGTTCAGCTCGTTGATCTGGATGCCGGACTCCTTTAAAAAGCCGCCGTCGATGCCGATCTCGCCGAACTCGTTCTCGATCAGAACGACCTTCTGGCCCGCAAAGGACTCCTTGATGAGCTTTTTGATGAGGGTGGTCTTACCGGCACCAAGGAAGCCGGAGAAAATATCGATCTTGGTCATAATGCTGTTGCCTCTTTCTTTTTCCAAAGTCCGCAAATCGGAACCTTCAAGCAATCCGAGCCGCCGAGTGCTGGCTCAAAAATCTTTACACTCCTATTATAACAAGCCTGTCAATGGGAAACCGCCCTTTTTCATGAGAAAATTGTAACATTTTTTGAAGTTTGCCCGCGTTTTGCGGAAAAGGGCGGTTGCGCGGGGAAGTGATGCAACTTCGATTCGGAGGGGTTTATTTTTTGTGGGAGCTGTCGTAGATCACACGGATGTCATCCGGCAGCTCATCGGGGATCAGGGCTACACCCTCTCGGAGGCCTGCGAGGAACCGCTGCGGAACTACTACGCCCGCCGTCAGGCCGACGACGCCCGCACCGCCGGCAACGGCCGTCTGGCCCGCAACACGCTCGAAAAAGCCATCTTCCATCAGAGCCGCCGCCTCGTCGCCGAGCCCGTTGCTGCGCTGGATGTGCTCCTGCCGAGCGATCTGGAACTGGAAGAGTAAAATTTCTTATCCTTTTGTCGTTGGATTTTACAAGGACTGCTGGAAATTTCTGTTTGTTTTTCCAAATTGCGTCCCTCCCTTCTGGCGTGATATAATCAAGTCAAAGGAGGGATTTCCATGAAAAAGATTCTCAAGCGCATTCTGCTGGCACTTCTGGTTCTGGTGCTCCTTGCAGTCTGCGGGTTTGCGGCATTTTATTTTTCCCGCATCCGCACCATTCAGAGCCTGAAAAAAGTGACCGACTACGAAGACTACAACCTCTACCGGATGGATGTCCAGTATTCGTACGACCTTGACCGTCTTATCTCCTATGGTATTTCCAGCAATCAGGATATGCTGGACGCCATCCTGAAGGAATCCATCCCGCTTCTGCCCATCCACATGACGGCCCCGAATTACGGATGCAGCGCCTTCAGCATTGCGGACAGTGATCAGGAGATCTTGATGGGCCGGAACTATGATTTCAAGATCGACACCTCGTCGCTTCTGGTCCACTGCACCCCTAAAAACGGCTATGAATCTGTGGCCTTTGCGGCCCTGAGCAACATTTCGGCCAACCAGCCGGATGCCAGCCTTTCCAAGAAGATCGCCGTGCTGACCGCTCCGTTCATCTGTCTGGACGGCATGAACGAAAAAGGCGTTTCCATTGCGGTACTGACGCTGGACAGCGAACCGACCGTCCAGCAGACCGGCAAGCAAACCATCTTCACGACGCTGGCCATTCGTCTGGTGCTGGACCGTGCCGCCACCACGCAGGAGGCCGTGGACCTGCTGAACAGCTATGACATGTTCGCCACCAGCGGCCGGGACTATCATTTCTACATCACGGATGCGTCCGGCGATGGCCGTGTCGTGGAATACGATTGCGACGACCCCGCCCGTCCTCTTGTGGCGACCCCCATCCGCGCCATCACCAATTTCTACGGCCTGTACGCAGACCGCGTTCTGCCCAACCAGAAAAACGGCATCTACGGCCACGGGCGGGAGCGCTATGACAGCATCGAAGCCGTTCTGAACGGGACGGACACCTACACCGTAGACACCGCATGGGACGCCCTGAAAGCTTCGGCGCAGAACCCCAACCCCAACGATGTGACCAGCAACACCCAGTGGTCGCTCATCTACAACGACACCCAGCGCACCGCCCAGTTCGTCCTGCGGCGGGATTGGAACACCATCGTTTTCTATGACCTCAACCTCAATGCAGTGACACTGAACTAGTTGCAGCAAAAAACGGACCGTTTTCACGGTCCGTTTTTCTTGTTTTATTGATGTTCTTCTGCCAGCCGCTCCGCCAGCGCCCGCATCCCGGTGCGGACGTCTTCGGGCGCAAGGACTTCCACCTTGCCGCCAAAGCCCGCCACCCAGCCGTAGAACGGTTCGCTGACACAGATGGGCACATCAAAGTGGAAGCGCCCGTCCTCCTCCGGCAGGAAGGTCGACGAAGCGCCGAACCGCTCTCGCATGGCGTTTTCGAGGTCGGCCGTGCAGCGCAGGGTCACGCGCCGTTCGGGGCCGCCGTACATGCTGAAGTGCTTGCGCAGGTAGGCGGGCAGATCGAAATTGGCAAACTGCTCCCGGCCGCGGCGGGGCAGCTCCAGCACCCGGACGCCGGACATCCGGTCCACCCGGTAGTGGCGGATGCCCACCGGCTCCTTTTCGTCCTGATAGGCGATGAGGTAATAGCAGCCGTTCTCCCACGCCATCTGCCATGGGCTGATGATCCGCTTTTCGGGCCGGCCCACTTTTTTGTAGTGGAACTCTACCATCCGGCCGGTGTTGATGGCCTCGTGCAGTGCGTCGATGCTGTACAGCAGGCTCCTGCTGTCGGTCTTGGGGCGGCCGTCCACGTAGACCTGACGCTGCAGCTGGCTGCCCTCGTAATTGGAGCAGAGCTTTTCCAGCTTCCGGATCAGGCGGCGGCTCGTGGCGCTGGACACCACCCGGCTGGCCTGCACGGCGTCTACCAGCAGCTTCAGCTCGGCCAGGTCAAAGGTGCGGCTGGCCAGAAAATAGCCGCCGCCCCGGCCCCGCCGGAGCTGGATGTCGTACCCCAGTGCGTTCAGCGCGTCGATGTCGCTGTACACGCTCTTGCGCTCGCAGAGGATGCCCTGCTGTTCCAGCAACCCCACCAGCTGGGGCACGTTCAGCAGGTGGTTTTCGTCGGTCTGTGTCTCAAAGATGCGCAAAAGCGCCAACAGCTTGGATTTCTGGCCTTCCTGCTTGGGCATAGGTTCACCTCATTCGGGGAGCTTCTTGTCGAACGCCGCACGGCGCCGGGTGGAAAGGCGGAACATCTCTTCGAGCTTTTCGCGGTCGCCCGCCACCAGCGCGTTGCGCAGTGCGCCGAGCGCGGCGTCGAACTGGTCGATCTCCGAGATGAGGTTGTCCCTGTTCCAGAGGAACAGTTCCGCCCACATTTTGTCGTTGATGCGCGCGATGCGGGTCAGATCCCGGAAGGAGTCGCCCGTGTACTCGCACAGCGAGGTGTTGTCGTTGGCGCACATCAGGCTGACGGCGATGGCATGGCACAGCTGGCTGACATAGCCGACCATCCGGTCATGCTCCTGCACGGTCAGGGTGCAGATGTGTTTGAAGCCCAGCACCTCGGCCAGCTCTCGGACCCAGGCGATGGCCTCCGGGGTATTCTTCCCGGTCGGGGTGATGATGAAGTTCGCCGGGGCAAAATTCACCTCGGCGGCGTGTTCCACGCTGGAGGTCTCGCGGCCTGCCATCGGGTGGCTGGCGATGAACTCGACCCCCGCCGGGCAGAGGGCCTGCACCGGCTCCACCAGGCCGGTCTTGACGCCGGACACATCCGTGAAGATGCAGCCGGGCTTGAGGAGCGGGCCGTACGTCCGGAACCACTCGATGAGGGCCGTGGGGTAGAGGCCGAAGATGATGTGGTCGGCCTCCCGGACAAGGTCTTCAAAATCGTGGGTTTTGCCCCGCTCGATGTAGCCATGGTCGAGCGCGAACTGCAAGTGGCCCTCGCTGCGGTTGATGCCGTCCACATGGAACCCGGCTTTGGAGAGTTCCAGCGCATATTTGCCGCCCAGCAGGCCGAGGCCCACCACGAGATAACGTTTCGTTTTATCCAACATCTTCTACCTCCGCGCCCAATGGCTTGATGGCTGTAAAGAAATTCGGCCAGCTCTTCGTGACGGCCTCGGCGCCGTCGATGGGCAGCCGCAGCCCCGCCGCCAGTGCCAGCACCGACAGGCTCATGACGACCCGGTGGTCGTTGTGGCCGGAGAGGACGCCGTCCGGCGCATGGAGCGCCCCGGCACAGCCCTCGATGGTGATGGTGCCGCCCGCGCTGGACAGCACCCCGCCGCATTTGCGCAGCTCTGTTTCCATGGCTTCGATGCGGTCGCTCTCCTTGATGCGGAGGCGCTCCGCGTTCCGGATGACCGTCTGCCCCTCGCAGAACAGGCCCAGCACCATCAGCACCGGGCCGAGGTCGGGGCAGTCGGCCAGGTCGATGTCCGTGCCGTGGAGCGGCGCTTTCCGGAAGACGATGCCCTGTTCGGTGCGGGAAAAGTCGGCCCCGCACCGGTGCAGGATGTCCAGAATGGCCGCGTCGCCCTGCAAGGTCGGTTGGGCCAGGCCGGTCAGCGTGACGCCGCCGGTGACAGCCCCCAGCACCGCCGGGAAGGCTGCCTGGCTGTAATCGCCCTCGACGGTGTAGTCACAGGGGCGGTATGCCTGCCCGCCGGGGATCTCCAGCGTCGTTTCGTCCACCCACCGGCTCGTGACGCCGAACGCCGCCTGAACGGACCGGGTCATGTCGATGTAGCTGCGGCTCTCCACCGGCGGGAGCAGGTGAAGGGTGCTGGTGCCGCCCAGCAGCGGCAGGGCGAACAGCAGCCCGCTGATGAACTGGCTGGACACATTGCCCGCCAGCGTATAGTCCCCGCTGGAGAGCGCCCCTTCCACGGTCAGGCCGGAAGGGCTCTGCACAAAGCGGAGGCCCTGCTCCCGGTACAGCGCTTCATACACCGACTGGGGCCGCTCCATCAGCCGCCCGCGGCCTACAAAGGTCACTTCCTGGCCGGTGAGGCTGGCCAGCGGGATGAGGAAGCGCAGGGTGCTGCCGCTCTCGCAGCAGTCCACCGGGGCTTCCACGGGCAGAAAATGGCCCAGTCCCTCCACCACTGCATCGTTCCCGCCGGTGGTGACGCGGGCGCAGAGCTGGCCCGCCGCCGCGAGGGTGGCGGCGATATCCTTGCTGAACTCCAGATTCCGGATGTGCGAGGTGCCCTTTGCTAGCGCCGCACAGAGCACGGCCCGGTGCGCCATGCTCTTGCTGGGCGGGGCCATAATGACTCCGTCAATGTTTCTGTCTGGTTGGATCGTGATCTGCATTTGCAGCCCTCCTTCTGCCCGTTCTGCCAAACGCTCTCCCTGCGGGAGAGCTGGGGCCTGAGAGGGTCACATCTCCCGCCCGATGGCCCATGCGACCTGGCGGCACTTGGCCATGGCCTGAGCAAAGCTATCCGGGGTCAGGCACTGGGCACCGTCGCTCCATGCGTGGCGGGGGTCGTAGTGGACCTCCACTTCCAGACCGTCGGCACCGGCGGCCACCGCAGCGATCATCATCGGCTCCACGAGGTTGGCCTTGCCGGTGGCGTGGCTGGGGTCCACGATGACGGGCAGATGGGTCTTCTCGTGGATGATAGGCACAGCGGAGAGGTCGAGGGTGTTGCGGGTGTACTTCTCGAAGGTGCGGATACCGCGCTCACAGAGGATGACCTGCTCGTTGCCGCCGGCCATGATGTACTCGGCGCTCATGATCCACTCTTCGATGGTGTTGCAAAGGCCACGCTTGAGCAGAACGGGCTTGTGCATCTTGCCCACAGCCTTGAGCAGCTGGAAGTTCTGCATATTGCGGGCGCCGATCTGCACCACGTCCACATATTCCTCGAACTCGGGGATGCGTTCCTCGCTCATCAGCTCGGAGACGATGGGCATACCGGTGGCCTCGCGGGCCTTTACCATGTCAAGGATGCCCTCAGTCTCGAGGCCCTGGAAGGAGTAGGGAGAGGTGCGGGGCTTGTAAGCGCCGCCGCGGAAGAGGGTCGCGCCGCCGGCCTTGACGCCCTGTGCGATGCGGAGGGCCTGCTCTTCGCTCTCGATGCTGCAGGGGCCGGCCATAACAGCGATCTTCTCCTTGCCGCCGATCTTCACGCCGCCGCAGTCGATGACGGAATCTGCCGGGTGGAACAGGCGGTTGGCACGCTTATAGGGGGCAGAAACACGGGTCACGTTGTCGATCCAGGGGTTGGCTAGGACGTCGCGCTCGTCGATCTTGGTGGTATCGCCCACGAGGCCGAAGACATTGTAGTCCTTGCCGGTGATGAGGGTGACGTCGAGGCCCTGCTTTTCGAAGCGGTCAACGATTTTCTCGAGTTCTTCCTTCGGGGTACCCTTTTTGGTGGAGATGATCATAAAATTTTTCCTTTCTATCCTTCTTTTCCACGCCCTCTTTGCTCCGCTTTCCAGCAGAAGAGAGTCGATTTTTACATCACTAAATGGGTGTGCGCACTGCCGTCCAGCCGCAGCAGCTGGGCCAGATAGGCGGCAGCGTGGAGATAGCCGCTGATGCCCTCGCCGATGAAGTGGCCCTGACAGCCGAACGAGACGATGTCCGTCTTGCGGAAGGACTCGTGCTCGTCGGGCTCGCTGAGCAGCACTTCCACGGCAGGCACGCCGCAGAGGCGCAGCGCGTCGAGGATGGCGACGCTGTAGTGGGCGTAGCCGCCGGGGTTCAGGATGATGCCGTCGGCCCGGCCTGCGGCAGACTGGATCTCGTCGATGAGGTCGCCCTCGTGGTTGGACTGGAAAAATTCCACTTCCATGCCCATCTGGGTGCAGCACAGCTCGAGGTAATCCAGCAGACCGTTATAATCCAGCTGACCGGCCACACCCGGCTCGGTGAAGTGCATCATGTTGAGGTTGGGGCCGTTAATGACTAAAAATTTCATCCAGTGCCTCCATTGCGGCGGTCACGGCGTCTTCCACCGTGCCGCTGTTCGGGATAACGGCGTCTGCCGCCGCGAGATACAGGGGGCGGCGCTCCGCCTCCATCTTTTTCAGCGCCTCGGTGCTGGACGAGAGCGGACGTCCGCCGCCCACCGTCAGCGCATCCAGGGGCCGGTCGAGGAAGAGCACGACGCCGTTCTGATGCAGCGCCCGCAGATTCTCGCCCCGCTTGATGATGCCGCCGCCGCAGGAGAGCAGCTGTCGGCCCTCTTTGGCAAAGCGGGCGGTCTGGGCGGATTCCTTCGCACGGAAGCCGTCCTCACCCTCGGCGGCGAAGATGTCGGGGATGCTGCGGCCGTCGGCCTTGACGATCTCCTCGTCGAGGTCGATGAACTTTTTGCCCAGCTTTTCGGCCAATGCACGGCCCACGGTAGATTTTCCGCTGGAGGGCATTCCGATGAGGGCCACGTTGAGCATATCGCGGCGGAGTGCGGCAGTGATGCGGCCGATCTCCCCTGCTGCGTCGTCGAACTTCCGGCTGAGGAAGTATTCGGCGGCGTACACGGCCTGCGCCACCAGCATCTCGAGGCCGCCCACAGCCACCGGGACCCCGGCCTCTTCGGCCCGGAGGATGAGTTCCGTCTTATCGGGGTTGTACACCACGTCCAGCACAGCTTCCAGCCCGGGCATTTTTGCCACGTCCAGACTGCACACGCCCACGTTGGGGTACATTCCGGCGGGGGTGGTGTTGATGACGATTTGTGCGCCGCTGAACACAGCCTCTTCATAGGAGAGCTGGCCTTTGGCGGCGTCCGGCGTCCGGCTGACGGTGAGCACTCTGGCCGCGCCCTTGTCGCGGGCGACGGCGCTGGTGGTGTTGTGGGTGCCGCCGGTGCCGAGGATGAGGACGGTTTTGCCCGCAAAATCGACGCCGTGGGCGTCGCACAGGTGGGCAAAGCCGAGATAATCGGTGTTGTAGCCGTAGAGCAGGCCGTTCTTGTTGACCACAGTGTTCACCGCGCCGATGGCCTTGGCACGGGGGTCGATGTAGGTGCAGTATTCCATCACCAGCCGCTTATAGGGGATGGTGACATTGATGGCCTTGAACTGCCGCCTGGTCAGGAAAGCCCGGGCCTCCTCTTCGGTGGGAAGCGGGCAGAGGTCGTAGTGGTAGCCGCAGAGCATCTCATGGATGATCTTCGAGTAGGAATGGCCCAGTTTCGAGCCGATGAGTCCGTATTCCATCACAGTCCCTCCCTGCGGTAGCTGGTGGGCCGCTCCATCCATGCGGTGCCATAGCGGGCGGTCATCAAATCGCCCACAGCCAGCGCGGCGGCGCAGGTCTGGACGATGGCGGCGCGAGGCACGATGCAGGGGTCATGACGGCCCTGAATGGAGAGGGGCGCGTCCTGCTTTGCAATGTAATCCACCGTCTCCTGCTCTTTGTAGATGCTGGGCGTCGGCTTGACAGCGGTGCGGAAGACGACAGGCATTCCGTTGGTGATGCCGCCGTTGATGCCCGCGTTGTGGTTGGTGGCCGTGACCACCGAATCGCCCTTCATGCGGAAGGCATCGTTGGCCTCAGAGCCTTTCAGGTCGGCGAAGCCGAAGCCGGTGCCGAACTCAATGCCCTTCACGGCAGGCACCGAAAACGCCATGTGGGAAATAAGGCTCTCCACGCTGTCAAAATACGGCTCGCCCACACCGGCGGGCAGGCCGAGAATGGCTGTTTCAAGGATGCCGCCCACGCTGTCGCCCTCCGAACCGGCAGCACGGATGGCCGTTTTCATCGGCTCTTCGATGGAAGCATCCAGCAGGGCGAAGCCCTCGTCCCTGCTTTCCAGCACGCTCACCTGAGCGGCCAGTGCGGCGGCATCGTCCAGTGCAAAGGGCGCATCGGAAATGCCGGCACAGCGGGCGATGTGGGTGGTGATGTCGATGCCGGCGCGGTTCAGCGCACCCAGCACGATGGCACCACCTGCCACCAGCGCGGCAGTGATGCGGCCCGAAAAGTGTCCACCGCCCCGGGCATCCTGAAAGCCATGGTATTTGGCGTAGGCGGTATAGTCCGCGTGGCCGGGGCGGAGAAGGTCAGCCGTCTTGGCGTAGTCGCCGCTGCGGGTGTTCTGGTTCTCGATCATCAGCGCGATGGCCGTGCCGGTGGTGTGACCGTTCACGACGCCGGAGAGCAGCTGTACGTTATCAGCCTCCACGCGGGGCGTCGAAAGCCCGTCGCCCCGGGCGCGGCGCTTATCCATGCAGGCGGCAATGAATTCCTTATCCACCGGCACACCAGCGGCCATGCCGTCCAGCACACCGCCGATGGCCCTGCCGTGGCTCTCGCCGAAGATGGTCAGCGCCAATGCGCTGCCAAAGGTGTTTTTCATGGCTTTAGTCCTCCATGCCCAGCAGGGGGCGCAGACCCTCCACCGGGATGGTCTCCGCGCGCCAGCAGCCCAGACCCGGCACCTTGATGACGGTGATCTGGCCGCCCTGTGCCTTTTTGTCGTGGAGCATCTCGGCGTAGACCTTGTCCTTGTTGTAGGCGGTACGCAGGGGCAGGCCCAGACGGCGGTAGACCGCACGGACGCGCTTCTGCAGTGCCTTGGACTCGATCATCGGCAGCATCCCCAGAGCCACGCACTCGCCGTGGTAGAGGCCCACGGTGCGGCGTCCCTTGACGCCCTTGACGGCCTCGATGCCGTGGCCGATGGTGTGGCCGAAGTTGAGGGCCTTGCGCATCCCGCGCTCGGTCTCATCCTGCTCGACGATGTTTTTCTTGAACCGCAGGCTGCGGTAGATGATCTCGTTGATCTGGCCGTCGATGTCGCCCTTTTCAAAGATGCCGAACAGTTCCGGGTCGGCCAGCAGGCTGGCCTTGACCGCCTCGGCCAGGCCGTTGATGTAGTGGCGGCAGGGGAGGGTGGCCAGCGTATCCGGGTCCACAATGACCAGTTTGGGCTGCCAGAAGGCACCCACGATGTTCTTGGTGTCGCCCAGATCCACCGCCGTCTTGCCGCCGATGGAGGAATCGATCATCGAGAGCGTGGTGGTGGGGCAGTTGATGAAATCGATGCCCCGCATATAGATGGAGGCAGCAAATCCGGCCAGGTCGCCCACGACGCCGCCGCCCACCGCCACGACCAGGTCGCCGCGGCCCATGTTGAAATCGAGCATCTGCTGTAAAACGCTCTCCAGGATCTTGAAGCTCTTGCTGGCCTCGCCCTGGGGCACCGTGATGATCCGGGCCTCGCGGCACTGGTCGGCCACCCGCTGGGCATACTGGGCCGGGACGCCGCTGTCGGTGACGACGGCTACCCTGCGGTCCAGCCGGGCGAACTGGTACAGGTTCTCCAGTGCGCCATTCTTCAGGATGATGTCATAACTGCGCTCGCCCAGATTCATGGTGAGCTTGGTTCCGATAAAATCGCTCATTTGTTGTACACTCCTAACAGCCGTACCGTGCGGCAGACATGGTTCAGTGCGCGCAGCAGCGCGGCGGTCTCTTCGGCGGTGGGGTCGCCCACCAGCTCAACGTAAAAATAGTAATCGAAGGGGACATGGGGCAGCGGGCGGCTCTTGATGGACTCCATATCGTAGCCGCTGGCACCGATGATCTGGATGACCTCGGCCAGCTTGCCGGGCTTGTTGTCCACCGTGAACAGCAGCGAGAAGCGGTTGCCCGCCGTGGGCTTTTCGCGGCTGAGGACGATGAACCGGGTAGTGTTGTCGCCATCGGTGTTGATGCTGGGCACCAGAACTTCCAGCCCGTACAGCGCCGCCGTTTCCACGCTGGCGATGGCCGCCTGCGTCCGGTCGCCGCTCTCGGCCACGAACTTGGCTGCCATGGCCGTGTTGGGCATGGCCGTTGCCGGCAGGCGGAACTGCTTTAAGAAGGTCTCGCTCTGGGCAATGGCCTGCTGGTGGCTGTACACATGCTTCAGCTCGCTCAGCGGGGTGCCAGGCAGAACCAGCAGGTTCTGCGAGATGGGCAGGTCGTACACATCCACGACCCACAGGGCGGGGTGGTTGTAGCACAGGTCCAGCACGGCGGACACATCGCCCGCGTGGCTGTTCTCAAAGGGGACCACGCCATGGGCTGCATCGCCGCGTTCCACCGCGTCGAAGACCTCGTCCCAGGTGGGGTAGCTGACCGCCTCCGCATGGGGGAAGAGCGCCTTGAGCGCGATGTGCGCAAAGGCTCCCTCCACGCCCTGATAGGCGGCGCGGTTCCGGCCCAGCACCTCGGCCTCGTACTGCTTGGCCACATCCATCATGTGTTGTACGTGGTCGCGGTAATAGGGGCGCAGGGCAGGGTCCTGAATGCGCGCTTCGGCCTTGTCCAGCACCACGGCTTCCCGCGCGGCATCGAAGATCGGCAGGCCGTGGGCCTTTTTGTATTCGGCGACCGCCAGCACAGCCGCCATCCGCCGCTCGAACAGCGCGGCCAGCGCAGCGTCCACCGTGTCGATTTCCCGGCGGGCTTTGTCCAGTGCGTCCATGGGTTCCACATCCTTTGTTTTCATGATACCGGAGATGATACGGAATGAGTATACCATAACCCGGACACAGAAACAACAAACCCCGCCCCGGTTCTGTGCGGAGTTTTTTTCAGATTTTGCTTTGGAAAAACGAAAGAGTCTCATCTGCCATCGGGCGGATGAGACTCTTCTGTCGGGTCATTTTCGCAGGTCTTCCCGGCTCCGCGCCTTCCCGTAATACCGGCCATAGGGGTTGTCGAGGTCGGCGGCGCGGGGCGGGGCGTGTTTTGGCTCCGGGGGCGGCGGGGCGGGCAGGCGGCGGGGGGCACCGACCTCCCGCTTGATCAGGCGGAACCGCATGGCGTCAGTCCTCCGCACTGGCGGTGGAGACGGCCCCGACAGTCAGCGCCTGCCAGAACGCTTCGCCGCCCTTGAGGTTGTCGGCGGTGCCGGAGTTCCAGGCACCGCGCATCCCGACGTAGAACTGCGCCATGTATTCCTGGCTGTCGCCGCCCTGAGCGTGGGTGGTATCGGCCTGGTATTCACCGAGACCCAGCCCGGTCAGGGCGGGGCAGTCGGTCCAACGGTAGACCATGTTCCACCAGTCGCCGTCGCTGCCGGGTTCAGGCAGGCTGCCGTCGAGGTAGCGCAGGGTGCCGGTGCTCTCTTCAAAGCCCGCCGGGTCGTACAGCAGGAAGACTGCGCTCAGACCGCCCTGCACATCAGCGGCCAGCTTGGTGGTGCCCGCCATGGTCAGGTAGGCCGCGCTCTCGGTCTGGGTCTCCTCGTCGGAGTAGTCCAGCGTATAGACGTTCAGGGTCACGACCACCTTACCGTCGCCGTTCCGGTCTTCGCCGAATTGGGCAAGCTGGGTCTGGAGCGCATCCACAGTATCCTCCGGCAGGTAGTAGGGGGCCACCACGGCCACATTGTAGTCGGCCTTGGTGGTAAAGAAATACTGCCCGATGAAGTTGTACGCCACAAAGGCCACAGCGATGCCGATGAGGATCACCCACTTCAGGTTATAATCCCACCAGTTGGCCCAGCGTTCTTTCCGGGTATACTGTTTTTCCGGGCGGGGTTTGAGGTCGCCGGGCTGGATGTCGCGTTCGTAACGATAGCTTGCCATAGTTCTCCTTAAAGCTGTGCGAGGATGGTCTGGCGGACGGCTTCGGGCAGCTGTTTCTGCTCTGCCTTGCTCATGCCGACCGTCCGGATGGGCGGCAGGATGCGGATGTGGATGGAACCGGGAGTCGCACGGTTGCCGTGGGCCTCGAACAGGCTGCGGGCACCGGAGATGGCCACCGGCACCACCGGGGCACCGGTCTTGATGGCGATGCGGAACGCACCGGCCTTGAACTCGCCTGCGCCGCCCTCTTCGCCCTTATAGCGGGTGCCTTCGGGGAAGATGACGAAGCTCTTGCCGCTCTCCACGATGGCCGTGGCATCGTTCAGCGCCTTGACGGACGCGCGGATGTCGTCGCGCTTGACGAAAACGCAGCCCAGCAGCTTCATCCAGCGGTTGAGCAGAGGGATCTTTTCCAGCTCCTCTTTCGCCAGGATGCCGTGAGGCGCATCCAGCGCCACCAGAAGCAGCGGGATGTCGTAGTAGCTGCGGTGGTTGCCCACGAAAACGCAGGGGCCGTCCTTTGGGATGTTCTCCTGCCCTTCCACCACCAGCCGTGCGCCGGTCACCTTCAGGATGCCCCGGCTCCAGTGCGGGATATGCTTGTTGATGATCTGCTCCACGGTATCCATGTCCCCGGCGGCGAGGGCGCGCTCGGCCCGGCGGAGCACACCGTAGTGGACGATCATATAGCCAAACAGATATACAAACATCGCGATCGTGCGAAGAATGCTCATGATACGTTCCTCCTTCTGGCCTGAAAAGCCTGTTTCATTGTACCACACTTTGGGCGAAAATGGGAGCCGAAACACTTTTTTTACAAATGAAGGGCCGGATGGCTTGCAAAATTCACAAAATCCGGGTATATTTATAGAAAGAAAGGTAGCACAATGGGCAGTTCCTTTTCCTTCTGCCCCGCGGCACCGAGCCAAACCAGAAAGGGTTCGAAACAAAATGGGTCTTTTTCCTTCTGCAAATGATTTCCGCAAGGCCGGGCCGGGCGTCGAGAAGGACACCCCCCGCAAAACGGGCATCGGCCGCTTTTTTGAGCTGGTCGGGCGCGACTTGTCCGGCATGTTCCTGGCCAATCTTCTCACCTGCATCGGCTTTCTGCCGGTCATCTGCCTGGTGTATGTCGGTTTTCTGATGAACAACCTCACCGTCATGGTGGTCAGCGCCATTGCGGGCGGCATCCTGGCCGGCCCCGCACTGGCGGGCATGTACGACACCGTGCTCCGCGCCCTGCGCGATGAGGCGGGCTACTGGTGGACCACCTACCGCCGCGCGTTCAAGCGGAACTTCAAAGCCGCCATCCTGCCCGGCATCGTCTACTGCACCGTCATCACCATCCAGATCTTCCTCGTCTATTTCTGCTTCAACATGCTGTACCACGGCACCAACGTCGGCCTGCCCATGTGGGTGGCCACGGTGCTGAACCTGGTGCTGTTCCACATGCTGTTCGCCTACCTGTGGCCGCAGGTGGTCCTGCTGGACCAGCCCTTCCACCAGACGCTGAAGAACTGCCTGAACTGCATGATCGCCTTCCTGCCCCACGCGCTGGCGTCCGCCATCGTGACCATCCTGTTCTGGGGCGTCGTCATCCTGTGCATGCCGCTGGGCATCTTCCTGATGCTCATCTTCGGCTTCTGGTTCCAGACCGAGGTCTGCTGCCAGATCGTCTACGGCGACGTGAACCGCGTCTTCCACATCGAGGAGAGCCTCCAGAAGCTGCACGACGCCGAGCTGGACGCCGCCCTCCGGGAGGAATACGGCGAAGACGAGCCGGACGGCACCGAACACTGATCTTTCACCGATGCGCAAAGGAGAACCGTGCGATGGAACAACGAAATAACCTCGTGTTGCAGGGCACCGAGACCTTCTCCCGCGGCGCGCTGGACAATGTCGCGCTGGAAAGCGGCGCTTTGGTGCTGGACAGCTCCGCCGGGCGGTATCTGCCCTACGGCAGCTACACCACGCCGGAGTTCGCGATGCCGGCTTTCTGCAACCTGAACGTCAGCTGGAACGCCAGCGCCCCTCATAACACGATGGTGGAGGTGCGCTGCCGGGTCTATGCTGGGAACACCTGGACCGGCTGGATGAGCTTTGGCAAGTGGGCCCCGGATTACCCCCGCTGCAGCATCAACGCCCAGAGCGAGGACGGGATGATCTTCCTGCTGGGGGACACCGTCACCGTGGCCACGCCGGGCGGCGGCACCGGCATCCAATTGCAGGTCAACCTCTCGACCAACGACGACAAATCCACCCCCGCTGTGCGGCTGCTGGCCGCCGCCGTCCGCCCCCTGACCTGGGAAAAACACGAGGGCCGGCCGCTGAACCGGCGGCTTTACCTGCCGGAATACTGCCTCTCCGCCCACGACCCCAGCTTTGGCCGGGAGATGGACCTGCCCCTCGTCATGGCAGCGCTGATGAACCGCTGGGGTGAGGACATCCTGCCCGAAGAGGTGGCCTACGCCATGGAGGACAACGCCACCCGGAGCACCGGCAACGCCGCCTTTGCAGCGGCTGCCGCGGGCTGCTGCGGCTTTCCCTGCTGGCAGGCCTGGATGGACCTGCAGGACCTGCGCACCCAGATCCACGACGACTGCCCCGTTGCCGTCCGGGTCGAGCGCCGCATCCGGGGCCAGCGTGACCCGGTGGGCATCTGGATGGGGCTGCGGGGCTTTGGCCACGACGACGCCGTGATGGCCGATTATGTCCTGCTCAACGACCCCACCGCCGACAGCGACGGCTCCGTCAACTGCACCATGGCGCTGTCGGATTTCCTGCGCTACTTCACAGGCCGGGCCATCGCCCTGCGGCGCAAGCCCAGAGATGCAGCCGCCGACCTGCCCAACCGCGTCCGCTGCGACCTGGCCCGCAGCGAGGATGGCCGCTGCTATTACTTCGAGCAGCGGGGCCAGCGCGACCCGCTGCCGGACGATTTCTCCGGCTGGACCGCCTACACCCTGCACGACGGCATCGCCCATGCCACCACGGCCCACCGGACGTTCCGCCGGATGGAGCGCACCCCGGACGGGGGCCTGTGCTTCCCGCCCGAACAGCTGGCCGCAGGCGGGCGGTGCAGCGTTTACGCCGTAGACCAGACCGGCCGGATGCGGGTCGCGGAAGTCCGCCTGCCCGCGCCGCCCAGACCCCCGGCAGCACCGCCTGCCGCACCTCAGAATGACCCCCAGAGCACCGGGCAGCAGGACCTCTAGGCCCGCCCCCCGCCAAACGCTTTCCGGGGATAAAAACTGTTACATAGGAGGAACACATTATGGCAAAGACGATCATCACCATTGGCCGTGAGTACTGCACCGGCGGCAACTACATCGCAGAGGATGTTGCAAATGCTCTGGGCATCAAGCTCTACGACAAGGAGCTGATCACCATGGCAGCCAAACACTCCGGCCTGTCCGAGGAGGCTGTCGCCGCCAGCGAGAAACGCCACACCCACAGCCTGCTGTACAGCCTGTACACCATGGGCAACGAGCTGCCGCTGGGCGATCAGGTGTTCATCCTGCAGAGCCGCATCATCAAGCAGCTGGCAGAGGAAGGCCCCTGCGTCATCCTGGGCCGCTGCGGTGACTATGTGCTGCGGGACCGCAAGGACGTGCTGCGCGTCTTCATCTATGCGCCGGTGGAGTGGCGCCGTGAGCTGGCCAAGACCGATCCTCTGGTCAAGGCCCACGACGAGAAGGGCATCAAGGAAGAGATCGAGAAGACCGACCGCAACCGCTCGGCCTACTACAACTACTACACCCAGAACCGCTGGGGCGATGCCCACAACTACGACCTGGCCATCAACGCCGCCCTGGGCCGCGAGACCTGCGTGAAGATGATCCTGGACGCAGTGGCCGCCAAGGAAAAGGCTGCGGAGAAGTAATCGCTCCGTTTCGGGCCGCAAAGCCAAAAAACAATGATGCTGCGTGGGTAGGGTGCTTCGGCGCTCTGCCCACGTTTCAAGCATAGAGAAAAACGTCAAACGTCAAAAGGAGAAATCGTGGAAAACAAGCAGACCAATCCCCCCGCCGCCCGGGAAAATATCATGGGCACTATGGCCATCAACCCGCTGCTCGTCAAGCTGAGCATCCCGATGATGGTCTCGATGCTGGTCCAGGCACTTTATAATGTCGTGGACTCCATCTTCGTCTCGCACGTCAGCGAAGGTGCGCTGACCGCCGTTTCGCTGGCCTTCTCGCTGCAGAACGTGATGATCGCCGTCGGTGTCGGCACCGGCGTCGGCGTCAACGCCCTGCTGTCCAAGAGCCTGGGCGAAAAAGACCAGGAACGCGCCAACAAGACGGCTGAAAACGGCATCTTCCTGGCGCTGTGCAGCTTTGCTGTATTTTTCATCATCGGCCTGACCTGCATGAAGCCGTATTTCCATGCACAGACCAGTGATGTGGAGATCGCCGAGCAGGGCATCCGCTACCTGACCGTCTGTTCCGTGTTCAGCCTGGGCCTGTTCCTGCAGACCATGAGCGAAAAGCTGCTGGCCGCGACCGGCCGCACCAACCTGAGCATGTGCAGCCAGCTCATCGGTGCCATCGTGAACATCGTGCTCGACCCCATCTTCATCTTCGGCTACTGCGGTGAGACCCTGTCCGGCACCACCGGCGCGGCGGTGGCCACGGTCATCGGCCAGTTCTGCGGTGCCGGTGCCGCCATCTTCTTCAACCTGAAGAAAAACCCCGACATCCAGATCCACTGGCACGGCTTCCACCCCAGTGCAGAAGCCATCAGGCGCATCTATGTCGTCGGCCTGCCCAGCATCGCCATGCAGTGCGTCGGCAGCGTGATGACCTTCCTCATGAACCAGATCCTGATGGCCTTCTCGGCCACGGCTGTCGCCGTCTTCGGCGTCTACTTCAAGCTGCAGAGCTTCGTGTTCATGCCCATCTTCGGCATGAACAACGGCATGGTGCCCATCATCAGCTACAACTACGGTGCCCGCAATCCCGACCGCGTCAAAAAGACCATCAAGCTGGCCATGTGCTACGCAGAGGGCATCATGCTCATCGGCTTCTGCCTGTTCCAGTTTGCACCGGACAAGCTGCTGAGCTTCTTCGCTGCCAGCGACGCAATGCTGGCCATCGGCATCCCGGCCTTGCGCACCATCTGCTTCCACTTCCTGCTGGCCGGCATGAGCGTCATCCTGTCCTCCACCTTCCAGGCGCTGGGCAACGGCATGTTCAGCCTCATCGTCTCCGTCTGCCGCCAGCTGGTCGTCCTGCTGCCTGCCGCCTGGCTGCTGAGCCAGACCGGCAACGTCAACCTGGTGTGGTGGTCGTTCGTCATCGCCGAGCTGGTCAGCGTGACCCTGAGTTTTGTCTTCTTTGCCCGCCTGGACAAAAAGATCATCGAACCCATGTATAACAACGCTCCTGCCATGCAGTGAGCGGAGCCGACATTCTCCAAATTGAGAAAGGAACGTGACTGTTTTATGGGAAAGAAGTTGAAATGGAATCTGGTCCTGATGAGCATCCTCTATCTGGGTCTGGGCATCTTCCTGCTGCTGGTGCCGGGCACTGCGATGAACATCGTCTGCTATGCGCTGGGCGGCGTGGTGCTGGTCTGCGCAGCGGTGCAGCTCGTCCGCTACTTTGCGGTGGAGCGCGGTGTCTTCCAGAGCCAGCTGACCCTGATCTCCGGTCTGGTCTGTCTGGGGCTGGGTGCGTTCCTCATCATCCGCAGCGACATCGTGGTGCGCATTCTGCCCATCGTCTTCGGCCTGTTCGTCATCTTCGACAGTCTGGGCCGCATCCAGAACGCACTGGAGCTGCGCAAGTGCCAGTATCCCAGCTGGAAAGGCTTCCTGCTGCTGGCCGTGCTGAGCATCGTGCTGGGCATCGTCATGATCCTCGACCCCTTCGGCACCATGGAAACGCTGGTCATGGCCATCGGCGTCATCCTCATCGTGGAGGGTGCGCTGAACCTGCTCAGTGCGCTGTACACCGTCATCGCGGTGAAGCGGTTCCTGAAGCTGCACCCGGAGACGCAGTCCATGCTGGAAGCCGTCACCGGGGAAGACCTGAACGGCGACGGCATCGTCGCCCCGGAGGTCGCCCATGCCGATGTGGAAGCCACTGCCGTCGAACTTGACCATGTGGACGAGAGCGCTGAGGTAGGGCAGGAAGACGACCCGTAAAACAAGCCCGCATAAACGTTCCCCATCGGGGGAACTGGCCGCAGCGCGGCCTGAGATGGTTTTTATCAAATACAGCAAAGGATTACAGAACAATGGAAAAGTACGATCTGATCATCGTTGGCGCCGGCCCGGCCGGCATCTTTACCGCCGTGGAGCTGCTGCGCCACGGCAGCAAAAAGAAGATCCTGCTGGTGGAAAAAGGCAAGCCGGTGGAAAAGCGCCACTGCCCCAAGGCCGAGATCGGCCACTGCGTCAACTGCCGCCCCACCTGCGCCATCACCACCGGCTTTTCCGGTGCAGGTGCCTTCTCGGATGGCAAGCTGAGCCTCTCCTATGAGGTGGGCGGCGACCTGCCCACCCTGATCGGCGAGGAGTTCGCACAGGAGCTCATCCATTACACCGATAAGATCTACCTCGAGTTCGGTGCCGACCCCCATGTGGAGGGCATCTACACCGGCGAGGACATCAAGGAGATCCGCAAGAACGCCATCCACGCCGGCCTGAAGCTGGTGGACTGCCCCATCCGTCATCTGGGCACCGAGAAGGCCCAGCAGCTGTATCTGGCCATCCAG
>OKTL01000307.1_pt1 | contig 28971 bp, 26 predicted proteins | sample 1606211 | NCBI WGS metagenome assembly OKTL01 (sample SAMEA3879538, study PRJEB24766) | human gut metagenome | biome: human-associated habitat; feature: feces | place: USA | collected 1985/1987 | reverse complement strand
GCCCTTCAGGATGGCGATGCTGCCGTCGGTGCCGATGGGGTCGGAAGCCGGGCGGATGATGTCGGCGCGGGTCAGCTTGATGCCGCAGCGGGCATTCGCCTCGTCCAGCAGCTGCTGGCAGTGCTCGTAGAAGCCGTTCGCCTTCAGCTCGTCCAGATTCTCGCCCAGCGTCTTGCCGGTGATGGTCATGGCGTCGAGATGGAGCACATCCCGGATCTCCTCCATGATGGCAGGCACGCCGCCGGCATAGTAGAAGAACTCTGCGGGCCAGCGGCCGGCCGGGCGGATGTCCAGCAGGTACTTTGCGCCGCGGTGGAGACGGTCAAAGGTGTCGCCGTCGATGGAGATGCCAAATTCATGGGCGATAGCAGGCAGATGGAGCAGGGCGTTAGTGGAGCCGGAGATGGCCGCGTGGACCATGATAGCGTTCTCGAAACTGTCCATCGTCACGACGTCGCTAGGGCGCAGGCCCTGTTTGGCGAGGACGACGGCCTGATAGCCGGCCCGGCGGGCTGTACATACCCAGCTGCTCCAGCGTCAGCAGCTCCGGGCCTGCGTGCATGGTGCCGCCGGTGACCACCACCGAGGGGATGTTCACCCGGGCCAGGCCCATGAGGTTTGCGGGCATACCCTTGTCGCAGCTGGAAATATAGACGCCGCCGTCAAAGGGGGTCGCGTTGGCGTGGATCTCGATCATGTTGGCGATCATCTCGCGGCTGGCGAGGCTGAAGTTGATGCCGTCGGTACCCTGACTCTCGCCGTCGCAGATGTCGGTGGCAAAGTACCGGGCGCCGTGGCCGCCGGCCTCGGCTGCGCCCTTGCAGGCGGCGTTGACCAGCTTGTCCAGATGGCCGCTGCCGGGGTGGCTGTCGCCAAAGGTGCTTTCTACGATGATCTGAGGCTTGGAAAGTTCATCCGGCGTCCAGCCGGTACCCAGACGGAGCGGGTCCAGCTCGGGAGCCAGCTTGCGCATTTTTTGACTAGTGAGTTCCATAACAAATCCCTGTATCTTCCATGATATTTGGTGTGTGCGAATGATATTTTAGACGAGGCCGACTGCGTGGATGATGACCAGCACGATGAAGGCCACGATGCCGCCGAGGGCGTTGGTGGTGGTGAAGTACTTCAGGCCCTGCTTGGTGTCAAAGCCGTACAGGGAGGTGAAGATCCAGAAGCCGCTGTTGTTGACGTGCCAGCCGACCATGGAGCCGGCGCCGATGGCCAGAGTGGTCAGGACGGGGTCGAGGCCCAGAACGGTCATCAGGCCGCCCATCAGACCTGCAGCAGTCATGGCGGCGGTGGTCATGGAACCGCAGACGGGCCGGCTTTTGGCGCTGGTGACGAACCCTTCCTACGACCAGAACGGCGGGGAAGCTGCTCTCGGCGATCATGCCGCCGATGGTGGCGATGGCTTCGTTCTCGCGGAGGATGCCGCCCATGGCACCGCCCATAGCGGTGATGAGCAGAGCGCCGATGGCGATCTGGAGGGCGCGGCCCACCCAGTTGTTCATGACGATCTCGAACCAGGAGCTCTTCTCGGTCAGCTTGCAGCCGGTGCCGTCAGCATTGGCTTTCTTGACGACCTTGTCCTTGCGGCCAGCGATCAGGCAGCCGACAGCGATGATACCCATGAACAGAGCCAGAACGGTGTTGCCGAAGGTGTTGAAGAAGCTGTAGGCGGCAGAGCCTTCTGCGGTGAACAGCTTGCCGATGGAGCCGATGGCGATCATCACGGCAGGCAGCAGCAGGGGCAGGAAGGAAGCGCCGGCGCTGGGGGTGTTGTCCTCCTTGATGAGCAGGGCGTTTACATCGTTGGTGTCCTCCACAGCCTCGATGCCCTCGGTGTACTGGGGCAGGGGAGCAACGTACTCGCCCTTGGCGTAGACAGGGCGCAGGCCCAGGTAACACACGGCAAAGGAGATGACGGAGCAGATCAGACCGATGATGATGACGGTGCCGATGTCAGCGCCCAGCAGGATGGCCACTGCCAGGATGCCGGGGGTGGGAGGCACCAGACCGTGGGTCAGAGTCAGGCCGAGGTTAACGAAGGGAGCGACCTGCTGCATACCCAGCTTCTTGCGCTTGGCAAGGATGGCGGAGATGGGGGCGTTCAGGATGATGGCGATGTCGCCGAAAACGGGGATGCTCATGATGAAGCCGGTCAGGGACGGTGCCAGCTCAAGGCACTTGCCCTTGAACTTCTTGATGAAGAAGTTGACCATGCTGGTGGCAGCGCCGGTGTCATTGATGCCCGATGCAATGACTGCACCAAAAATAATCATAACACCAATGGAGCCTAAGGTCGAGCCGAAGTATTTGGTAATGGCAGCAAAGGTGTCTACAAGGGTCTTGCCGGAGGCCAGACCGCAGAAGGTGGCGGTAAGGAACAGGACCATGACCGGGTGCATCTTGAATTTCAGTGTCAGAACGGTCAGGATGATGATCGCGACGATCAGCATGATCACAAAATGTAGAGGTGACATAATGTACTCCTTTTAAGCTTACAGGCACTGGTTCTTTTCCAGTGCGGCATAGGTCGTACGATAGGCGTTCTCGATGACCCACTCAGGGGTCTTGGCCCAGTATTCGGGGCGGAAGGTCTCCACCGAGACCATGCCGTCGTAGCCGCAGGCCCGGAGCGTCTGTAAGAAGGCGTCGGTATCCACGACGCCGGTGCCGGCAAAGCAGCGCTTGTCCTGCCCCATCTCGCTTTCGGGGACGTCGTCGGCGCTCATCAGGTGGACGGCAAAGATCTTTTCGGGCTGCACGTTTTTGATGGCGCTGAAATCGTTGCAGTGACCGTTGAGGTGGATGTTGTAGGAATCGAACACGAAGCCTGCGTTGTCCTCGTCCACGGCCCGCACGATGCGGTCGGCGGCCTCAATGCTGCGCACACAGCTCTTGCGCAGGCCCACCAGCTCGAAGCAGAGCTTCATGCCGTAGGGCCGGGCCAGCGCCGAGAGCTTTTTCAGGATGCGGATGCACTCCTGCTCTGCGGCGGCTGCATCACCGGTGAACACTCCGCTGGGGTCGAGGGGCGGCACGATGATGACGTAGCCGCTGCCGATGGCGCTGCCCACCTCACAGGCCAGCTTGAAGTCCTGCATGGCGGGGTCATCCCAGTCGGGCGTTTCGTCCGGCAGCATCCCCTGATGCAGGTAGACGGCGTTGATGGCGTGGGGCTTGAGCCGATGCGTTTCGAAAAATTCCTTGAGCTGCTCTACCGTGTGCTCCTTGAGCCAGCCCCGGAGCAGATCAAGTCGTATTTCGATGTAATCGAAGCCGGCTTTCTCGCAGAGGGCGAGATCCTTTTCCAGAGTAGAGCAGTCGCGGGCGCAGGCTTCATTCCTTTTTGCCCATCTCATCGGATGGGGAATTTGATGACGGAGTTGGTCTGGGTGCTGCGGTAGATGGCCTCGAACAGCTCCACGGTCTTGCGGCCGTCCCGGGCGTCCACCAAGGGCTTGGTGTGGGTCTCCACGGCGTGGAGGAAGTCCTTGATCTGCTCCTGATGGTAGTAGTACATGGAGTCCACGCTGTTGAAGAAGTCGCAGTCGCCCTTCTTCCAGTCCTCCAGCTTGTCGGCCTCGCCCTCAACGGTCCACAGGTCGTTGTAGGGCGGCTCGGTGATGGTGGACATACCGGCGATGAACATTGCGCCGCCGTCGGTCTGGACGCCCACGCCTGCACCGTTCTCGCCGAAGACGTGTACCTTGCCGTAGAGGGCGGGGTTCTGGCTGTTGCTGACCACGATGTTGCCCACGGCGCCGCTCTTGAATTTGACGACGGCCACGGCGGTATCTTCCACTTCGATATAGGGGTGGTTCAGGTTCTTCCAGACGCCGTATACTTCATCGACGTCGCCCATGTACCACAGCAGCAGGTCGAGCTGATGGGGTGCCTGGTTGACCAGAACGCCGCCGCCTTCGCCCTTCCAGGTGCCGCGCCATGCGTCGCTGTCGTAGTAGGCCTTATCACGCCAGCCCAGCATGGTGACCATGCCCAGCACCGGCTTGCCAATCTTGCCGGCCTCGATGGCCTCGTGGATGCGCATACAGGGGCGGTAGAAGCGGCGCTGCACCATCGTGCCGATGGTGACGTGGTTCTTGTCGCCTGCCTCGATGATGCGGTCGCAGTCCGCGAGGCTGGAAGCCAGAGGCTTCTCGATGAGGACGTTGCAGCCGTTCTCCGCTGCGGTCACAGCGGGGTCGCAGTGGATGGGGTGCGGGGTGCAGACGCTGACGACGTCCAGATGTTCTTTCTGGATCATCTCCGCAATGTCCGAGTAGGCGTGGACATTGTATCGCTCTGCGAAGGCTTTTGCACGCTCCAGATTGGCGTCACACACGGCAGTGAACTCGCTGTTCTCCAGCTGGGCGTATGCCTTTGCATGGAAATCGCCGACCTTTCCGCAGCCGATGATACCGGTTTTCAACTTCATTGTTTTCTCCTTTTCTTGATGCTTTGAACAGGAAAATTGTCGCACGACTTTTTCTGGCTTCATGATACCACTTCTGGATTTTTACAGCAAGTTGTTTCCGGAAGCTTCTACTTTTCCCACATTACGCGATTTTTTGATTGTGCATTTTGCTCAAAAATGAAGGAAAATTTCGTCGTGTGAACGAATTAAATCGAAAATGTAAACTTTTTTGCAAAATCAGTCAGACAACTTTTGCCGCGAAACAGCAGCCTGAAAATCAAAAAAAGAGGTGCCGCAGCACCTCTCTGCAGTGTCATTGTTCCTGATTTTCCAGCTCCCGGTTCCGTGCATCGTAGATCTCTTTGATGGCGGCCCGGTTATAGGAAATGTGCATCGTCATGGCGCTGCGCGCCCCTACGGGGTCGTGCTCGGCGATGGATTTTGTGATGGCGCGGTGGGTGATGATGGTCTCCTGCCGCAGGCGGCGGTGGGTCAGGTTCACGAACATCAGCACCGCAGTCTCGATGATGGAGATGATCTGCTCCACCACCTTGTTCTTGCTGCACCGGGCGATGTAGGTGTGGAAATCGATGTCGTCCTGGATGTAATAGAGGTCATGGTCTATCTTATATTCCACAGTGTCGCACAGGTCTTTCAGATGTTCGATCTCTTCGTCGGTGGCGTTGTAGGCTGCCAGCTCGGCGATGCCCGGCTCCAGGATGAGGCGCAGGTCCACCAGATTCATGGCCAGTGTGACCTTATCTTCTGCGTTGCGCAGATTCAGAGGGTCGAGGTCAGTGGGGACGAGGTCTTTTACATAGGTACCGGAGCCGCGCCGCGTCTCGAGGACGTTCCGGGAAACCAGGAGCTTTACGGCTTCCCGCACTGTGCTGCGGCCTACCCCGAACATCTCCGCCAGCTTGAATTCGTTGGGCAGTTTGTCGCCTGCCTTCATGGGCAGCTTTGTGATGTACTCGTACAGCTGCTCTTCCACCTGCTCGGCCAGCAGGGTGTTTTTGATGCCAGAAAACGATGACATATCTTTTTCCTCTTTTATTTTACACGAACCAGCGACCCGACCACCTCACAGTGTGCGCTGTGGGGGAACATATCTACCGGCGTGAAGCCCTCGGCGCGGTAACCTTTCTGGATCAGGAGAGCGAGGTCGCGGGCCATCGTCTCGGGGTTGCAGCTGACGTAGACGATGCGTTTGGGGGCCATGCGGGCAACGCTCTCGATGAAGGCGGGCGTCGAACCCTCCCGGGGCGGGTCCATGAAGACGACGTCGGCCTTCTGGCCCGCGTCGGCGGCTTCCCGTATCCATGCGGTGGCGTCAGCGGCAAAGAAGCGGGCGTTTTTTACGCCGTTGTGCTTCGCGTTGCCGATGGCGTCCCGGACGGCGTCCCGGTTCACTTCCACGCCCACCACCTGCCGGGCCTTGTCAGAGGCCGTCAGGCCGATGGTGCCGATGCCGCAGTAGGCGTCGAGGACGACTTCTTTGCCGGTGAGGTGGGCGGCATCGACGGCCAGCCCGTAGAGCACGGCGGTCTGGACGGGGTTCACCTGATAGAAGCTGCGGGGGCTGAGGGCGTAGGTCTTGCCGCAGAGGGTGTCGAGGATGAAGCCCTTGCCGTAGAGGACTTTTTCGTCCTCGCCCAAAACGACGCTGGTGCGGCGGGGATTGTAGCTCTGTACGACGGTGGTGACGGGGACGCCCCGCTTTTCGGCCTCGGCCAGCAGGGCTTTCACGAAGTTCTTTGCGCCGGGCAGCACGGGCTGGGCCGTGACCAGCACCACCATCACCTGACCGGTGGCGACGCCCCGGCGGAGCAGGCAGTGGCGGAGCAGGCCGGTGCCTTTGTCCTCGTTGAAGGGCTGGTAGCGGCAGGCGTTGGCGGCGGCGCGGACGGCCAGCATCACCTTGTCCAGTACCTCGTCCTGCAAAAGGCAGCTCTCCACCGGCAGCACCTTGTGGGTGCGAGCCGCGTAGATGCCGGAGGTGAGTTTTCCACCGGCAGCGGGGGCAAAGGTGGAAATCACTTTATTGCGGTAGTGGTAGGGCGTTTCCATCCCCCGGATGGGGGAGACGGGGCCGTATTTGCCCAGCAGGGCGCGGACGTCGGCCTCTTTCTTTTTGAGCTGTGCGGCGTATTCGGTGGCCAGCATCGGGCAGCCGCCGCAGTTTTTGGCGCGAAGTTTGCAATCCATTATCATATCCTCCTGAAACCAGACCGCAGGGTCCATTGCCTTACGGATGACAGTGCATTTTCATCCAGTACGAGTTGAGCGGCCTGCCAAGGGCTCCCCTAACAGGGAAGCCGGCGAGCACAGCGAGACTGAGAGATTTAACCGTACGGGTCATACAGGTCATATTCTTCCGATTCTGCGTGCTTTTCGTTCAGCACAGCGATGGCCTGTTCCAGCTCGCTCTGGGAGCAGCCGCTCTCGCTCACCAGCGCCCGCACGGCCTGTGCGAGGTCGCCGCCAAAGACGGTGTCCAGCCGCTGGCGCATGGTGTAGACGCCGTAGGCCCGGCGGGTGACGGTGGGGGCGTAGAGGTTGTGGTTCTGCTCTTTGATGCAGGTGACCCAGCCCTTCTCTTCCAGCCGGTATAAAAAGTTCAGCACGGTGGCGGCGGCCCAGCCTTTTTCGGCCAGACGCGCACCGATGTCCCGCCGCGACACGGGCGGTTTGCAGTCCCACAGGGCCAGAAGCACCTGTTCCTCCGCCGCCGAAAGGGCTTTCAGCCTGTCCGGAATGCCATACATGGGGGCCATCTCTCCTTTTTGAGTAAAAAAACTTGATTTTACATTTGTCTTAGATACTGACATTGTACCAAAAATCAGGAAAAAGAACAAGAGCAGAAAACCCAGCAGCCATGCGGCTCTCCACTATCTGTTTTACAAATGTCTTTGAAAATGTCCCCTGCACAAGGACATTTGTGCGCTTCGTGCGCCCGCCTGGGCTTTGACGGCTCAACTTTGTGCAAAGATGCTCTTGTTTTGCACCCCTCAAAACCATTATACTACGGACAAATCCAGAGCACAACGCCCGAACGGGCCGTCAGATAGAGGAAAAGGAGAGAATCCGTCATGGCACGAGTTTATAATTTCAGCGCAGGTCCCAGCATGTTACCCGAAAAGGTGCTCAAGCAGGCTCAGGCAGAGCTGCTCGAATACGGCGGCAGCGGCCAGAGCGTGATGGAGATGAGCCACCGCAGCAAGTGGTTCGACGCCATCATCACCGACACCGAAGCCACCCTGCGCCGGGTGATGAACATTCCCGATAATTATAAGGTCGGCTTCTTCCAGGGCGGCGCGACCCAGCAGTTCGCCATGGTGCCGCTGAACTTCATGACCACCGGCAAGGCCGACTACATCGTCACCGGCAACTTCTCCAACCTGGCCGCAAAGGAAGCTGCAAAGTTCGGCGAGGCCAAAATCGTCGCGTCCAGCAAGGATAAGAACTTCACCTACATCCCGGACGTAAACGCCATCGACTACGACAAGGATGCAAGCTACATCCACATCTGCCAGAACAACACCATCTTCGGCACCCAGTATGTCGAGGTGCCTCAGGTGGAGGGTGTGCCGCTGGTGGCGGATATGAGCTCCATGATCCTCTCCAAGCCCGTGGACGTCACCAAGTACGGCTGCATCTACTTCGGCGTCCAGAAGAACGTCGCCCCCGCCGGTATGGCCATCGCCATCGTCCGGGACGACCTGCTGGGTCACGCCGCCGACAATGTACCCACCATGATGAACTACACCACCCTGCTGGCCAAGGACAGTATGTACAATACGCCGCCCTGCTGGTGCATCTACATGACCGGTCTGGTGCTCAAGTATCTGGAAAACGACATCGGCGGTCTGGCCAACATGCAGAAGATCAACGAAGCCAAGGCCAAGGTGCTGTACGATTACCTCGATGGGCAGGACTTCTTCACCAACCCCGTCGAGCACCGCTACCGCAGCACGATGAACGTCACCTTCACCAGCCCCAACGCCGATCTGGACAAAAAGTTCTGCGCCGAGGCCGCAGAGGCAGGCTTCGTCAACCTGAAGGGCCACCGCCTCGTCGGCGGAATGCGCGCCTCCATCTACAACGCCATGCCCGCCGAGGGCGTTGACAAGCTGGTCGATTTCATGGAGCAGTTCCGGAAGGAGAATGCGTAATGTTTACCATCAAAACCTTGAACGCCATCAGCCCGGTGGGCCTGGCGAAGCTGAACAAAAACCTTTTTGACGTCTCGGTGGGTGCCGACGCGCCGGACGGAATCCTCGTCCGCAGCGCCGACCTGCTGAACACCACCTTCAACGAGAATCTGCTGGCCATTGCCCGCGCCGGTGCCGGTGTGAACAACATCCCGCTGGACCGCTGCAGCGAGCAGGGCATCGTGGTCTTCAACACCCCCGGTGCCAACGCCAACGCCGTGGCTGAGCTGGTCATCGGGATGCTCATTGCCGGCAGCCGCAATGTGGCCGCCGCCGCCCAGTGGACGCAGGGCCTTGCAGGCGACCCCGCTCTGGCCAAGAGCGTGGAAAAGGGCAAAAAGCAGTTCGTGGGCAATGAGATCAAGGGCAAGACGCTGGGCGTCATCGGTCTAGGTGCCATCGGCTCCCGCGTGGCCAACTGCGCCATTGCGCTGGGCATGGAGGTCTACGGCTACGACCCCTATATCTCCATTGATGCCGCCTGGAACCTGAGCAGCCAGGTCCATCACTGCGTGAACCTGAACGACATGCTCCCCCTGTGCGACTACATCACCATCCATGTGCCCTATCTGCCCACCACCAAGGACACCATCAACGCCCAGACGCTGTCCCTGTGCAAGGACGGCGTGAAGATCCTGAACTACGCCCGCGGCGAACTGGTGAACACCCCCGCCCTGCTGGAAGCGTTGGAGAACGGCCGGGTCTCCGGCTACATGACCGACTTCCCCGCCGAAGCGCTGCTGGGCAGGCCGGGCGTCATCTGCACCCCGCATCTGGGCGCTTCCACCCCGGAAGCCGAAGACAACTGCGCCGTCATGGCCGCGCAGGAGATCAGCGATTACCTCAAGAACGGCAACATCACCCACTCGGTGAACCTGCCGGAGGTCGTCCAGCCCCGTGCGGGCGGCCGGCGCATCTGCATCATCCACAAGAACGAGCCTGGCATGATCAGCCAGATCACAGCGCTGACCACCGAGGCCGGTCTGAACATCGAAAACATGGTCAACAAAAGCAAAAAGAACATGGCCTATACCATGCTGGATGCCACCGGTGCCGTGAACGCGGCCCTGGCCGACAAGCTGGCGGCGATCCCCGCTGTCATCCGGGTGCGTATCCTGTAATTTTCTGCCATTCTCCATTTCCTATATTCCTGATCGCTGCATCCGCAGCCAAAAAAGCCTGAGGCCTTTTCTGTAAGGTCTCAGGCTTTTTGGGCTCTATTCTCCCGCAAAGAGGACGGTGCGGCCATCCTCCTGCGCTCTAATGTGCCGCATTTCGCCAAAATTCGCATGGGTTTGCGGAAATCTTAACGAACCTTATGTTGCATTTGCTGTAACTTTGCGGTAAAATGAAGAAATAACAACTATGGAAATATCAGGAAACCGCGAGGACGATATTATGATGAAAAAGATCTCCCGCCGCTCGTTTATACAGGCCACCGGTGTACTGGCAGCCATGGCGGCTCTGACTGCCTGCGGCGGCAGCCAGACCGAGACCGGCAAAACAGCGGCTGTGCACGAAGCCATCACCTTTATGGCACCTTATAAGGAGATAGAAGCCTTTATTGAGCAGGTACACAGCGTTTACCCGGAAGTGAACATCGAGGTCGTGCCCTACAGCGGCGATAACACCACCACCTGTTTGCAGAATATGTTTGCGGCAGGCGACCTGCCGGACGTCTGCACCTTGACCTACTACGACCCCCGGATCGATCTGGTCTCCGACAAACTGCTGGACCTTTCCGGCTACGATTTTACGGATAACTATGTGGAGTCCCGTCTGCAGGACGTGTTCGACAACAGTGCCATCTACCTGCTGCCCTCGACCTACAACTGCTTCGGCATCACCTATAATAAGACCCTGCTGCGGGAACACGGCTGGGAGCTGCCCAATTCTTTCACGGAGCTGGAAGAACTGGCTGCAAAGGCAAAGGAAGCCGGGGTCGATCTCTGTCTGCCGCAGATCCAGTATCCGGGCTACGGTTTCCAGTATCTGTGCAACATTGCAGAGGCCGATTTCCTTGGCACACTGGACGGCAGACTGTGGCAGCGGGATTATCTGTCCGGTAAGGCGAATGTCAGCAACACCCCCGGCATGATGCAGGCGATGGCCTATGTCCAGAAGTGGAAGGACATCGGGATGCTGAACGACACCGGTGATGCTCTTGACGACAACGTGACCCGGCAGAGGATGGCCGAGGGGAACACCCTGTTTTTGATCGGAAACACCAACGGCATTGTGGAGGCAGACGGCAACGCCGATAAATTCGGCCTGATGCCGTTTCTCTCGGAGGACGGCACCCAGAACGTTTTTGTGCTGAATGTGAACCGCTTCTACGGTCTGAACAAAAAGCTGGAGCAGGACCCCCAAAAGCTGGAAGATGCGCTCAAGGTGATGCGTGTGCTTTCCACCGTTGCAGGCACCAGCGCTCTGCAGCCCGCAACGGCGCTGAAAAGCAGCCTGCTGCCCTTCAAGGACGCAAAAGCGGACGGCACCTACTACGCCGATGTTGCCGATGCCCTGAACGCAGGCAACACCGCGCCCTTTATCTATTCCGGCTGGGAAAACACCATCGTGACCACCGGCCTTAAAATGCTGGACTTCATGAAGGGCAACGCCACCATGGAGGATGTGATCCGGCAGCTGGACGAGGATCAGGATAGCGTGGTGAACAACACCCCGGATACCATCACCACCGTCACAGAGGAGCTTTCGCAGGAGGACTGTGCCATGCTGGTGGGTCGCTGCTTTGCACAGGCTACCGGCAGCGACCTTGCGCTGGTCTCGCTGAGCACCTGGATCCCCGGCAACCCAACCAATCAGAACCACTACGGCGTAGCTGCCAAGCTGTACGCCAAGGATATTACGGATTACGACCTTTCTGTCATCCTGCCCACCGGCTGGAACCGCACCATCCAGACCGTCACCCTGACCGGGCAGCAGATCAACGACCTGCTGGCCACGGGCTACGATGCCTACAACAACGGCAAGGGCTATCCCTATGTGCTGGTAAGCCCAGTGCAGCCGGAAGCGGGCAAGACCTATCAGGTGGCCATCTGCGGCGTGAGCAAGCAGCTGGCAGCCGAAGCCGATGTCGTGGACAGCGGCGTGGTGGGCATGGATGCCGCAAAAGCCTTCTTTGGTGCTTACACCACCATCAGCCGGGCAGACACCGCATGGAGTTGAATAAAACGGACAGGAGATACTGGATGTGAACAACAAAATCTATAAAAAGCTGTTTGTGGGCTTTGGCTTTGTCATCATCGTGTTGATCCTGACCCTTTTTGTCATGAGCCAGACCTACATCCAAAACCTTGTCTACCACGAGCGGCTGAGCCAGATGGAAGAAGTCACCCACCAGATGTTCCACAGTCTGGAGGATGTGATCGACAACCACTGGGACGAGGTGGACGTGCAGTGCAATTATCTGGCCTATACGTCCATGGAGACGACCGATGATTTGTTTTCCTATCTGGAAAAGCTGTCCGAGCTTGCCAATTACAAAGAAAAGCAGATCGAGCTGGTTGCCGTGGATGCTGCCGGACATTATTATACCGCGCATGGCCGCATGGGGCTGCTGCGAGGAATAACCTATCTGGAAAGCGCACCGGAGCGGGTCAGCTACGTTTCCAACTCGCTGACCGTGGACGACTCCCGCATGGTGTTTCTGAAACAGCTCTCCACCCCCATCACCCTGCAAAGCGAGGCCGGCGAGATCACCCTGCGCTACTTCGGCATCGCCCAGTGCATGACCCAGCTGAACGATTATTTCCGCTGCGACGCCTACGAAAACAACAACAGCGTCTATGTGCTGGACAACGACGGCTTCAAGCTGTTCAACGCCAACGATGCCGAGCTGCTGAAGGGGCACAACGTATACACCGTGCTCTCCCAGATGTCCTATCTGCACGGTTCTTCCTTTGCAGCAGCAAAGGAGCGACTTGCCCGCACAGGCTCCTGCTATTCCAACGCCGTGCTGGACGGGACCGAGTATTACTACGCGCTCAAGCAGATGGAAAACGCCCAGTGGACGCTGGCGTTCCTCGTCCCGGCAGAGTACGTGGCCGTCAACACCCAAAAGCTGGTCAATCTCGTCACACTCGTCATGGTCAGCTTTGCCGTGGTGTTCTCGGTCACAGCGGTTTTCGTCGGCTGGTTTCTCCTGCGGCAAAAGCAGCAGCATGAACTGCAAGCAGAAAAAGAAGCGAACCTCCGTCTGGAGCAATACAACACCCATCTGACGCAGGCAAACGACGAGATGAAGCGGGCGCAGACCATTGCCGCCGAGGCGCTGCACGCGGCCGAGCGCGCCAGCCAGGCCAAGACCGACTTTCTCTCCAACATGAGCCACGATATCCGCACCCCCATGAACGCCATCGTCGGGTTGACGACCCTGATGGAGAACGAGCTGGACCAGCCGGAAAAGCTGGCCGAGCATCTGCACAAGCTGGAAAGCTCCGGCCAGCTGCTGCTGGGCATCATCAACAACATTCTGGATATGAGCCGCATCGAGAGTGGCAAGACCACCCTGAGCGTTGAGCCGATGCACCTTTCCCAGCAGCTCGACCAGCTCAGCACGATGATCCGCGCACAGGCCAGCGAAAAGGCGCAGACCTTCACCGTCTCCACCCATCTCCGGCACGAAAACCTGCTGGCCGACCCCACCCGCCTGAATCAGGTGCTGATGAACATCCTCTCCAATGCGGTCAAGTATACCCCCCGCGGCGGACACATCCGGTTCGAGGTCGAAGAGCTGCCCCGGAACGAGCACTACGCCAAATACCGCTTTGTGGTGCAGGATGACGGCATCGGCATGAGCGAAGCTTACCAGAAGACCCTTTTTGACCCCTTTACCCGCGAGGAGCGCTCCGGCACCAACAAGGTGCAGGGCACCGGCCTTGGCATGGCCATCACCAAAAACATCGTGGACCTGATGGGCGGCTCCATCAGCGTGGAGAGTGCCACCGGCAAGGGCACCCGCTTTGAGGTCGTGCTGGAATTCCCCATCGACACCGAAGCGGACGCGGTGCCAAAGGCGCAGGCGCTCCCGGAGGAGCCGGAGGATGTCTCTCCCCTGTGCGGGATGAACTTCCTCTGCGCCGAGGACAACGCCATCAACGCCGAGATCCTGGAGCTGCTGCTGGAATCCAAGGGCGCACACTGTAAAATTTACCCCAACGGGCAGGAGATCGTGGATGCGTTCGCCGACGTCAAGCCCGGCGAGTATGACATGATCCTGATGGATGTGCAGATGCCGGTGATGGACGGCCTCGAAGCCGCCCGCCGCATCCGCAGCAGTGAAAACCCGCTGGGTCGGGTCATCCCCATCCTCGCCATGACCGCCAACGCCTTTTTGGAAGATATGCAGAAGAGCAAGGAAGCCGGCATGGACGAGCATCTGTCCAAGCCGGTGGACATCGACGCGCTGGAACAGACCGTCAAGCGCTTCCGCGTTACCCCCCCCGATAATAAATAGCGGACAAGCGCGTTTTCGCAGAGGAATTACACAAACGATGTAAAGGATGCAGGAGAAGGTTAGAACGTGAATACACTTTCTGAAATCGAGGACTATTACAAAAAGCGCGAACAGCGGTTGTTGAAAAAACTTCATCAACAGGAAATTGCTCTTGATACAACGAATCAAAAGCTGGCGCAGCTGATCAAAAATCAGAAAGCACAGCTGGACGAAACCACCGAGCAGCGTGCGGCACAAGATCAGAGGCTCAAAGAAAAACTCTACAAAGACCCTCTGACAGGTGCATACAACCGCCGCTATTACGAGGAAGTTGTCCGCAAATCCATCGGCCCGGCAGGCATCGCACTGATGGATGTGGACGATTTCAAGATCTGCAACGATACCTATGGGCATTACGCCGGAGATGTGGCGCTGGAAACGGCGGCAAGCGCCATTCAGTCCTGCATCCGCAGCTCCGATCTGCTCATCCGCTACGGCGGGGACGAATTTCTGCTGGTGCTGCCCGGCATTCCGGGCGACATCCTGCAAACCAAGCTGGAGCAGATCAGCGATGCCGTGCGGAACGCTGCCGTGCCCGGCTATTCGCATTTCCGCCTCTCGCTGAGCATCGGCGGAACGATGCAGACCATCACCGACCCTGTGGAAGGTATCGTTCGCCGTGCAGACTGGCTGATGTATCAGGCAAAGTGCCGCAAGAATGCCGTCATGGTGGAGGTTCCGGGGCACAGCCTTGCAGCGCTGGAAAAACTTTTACAGAATAAGTCGCAGATCTTACTTGTGGATGACTCCGCAATGAACCGCATGATCCTAAAGGAGATCCTGGGCGGCGATTACCGCATTCTGGAAGCAGAAAACGGACAAGAATGCCTGGAAAAATTGCAGACGGAGGCCGGGAACATCGCGCTGGTGCTGCTGGACATCAACATGCCGGTCATGGATGGCTTCGAGGTGCTCAAGGCCATGAACGCCAACCACACCATCGAGGACATCCCGGTCATCATGATCTCCAGCGACGACTCCGACGCCGCGATCCGGCGCTCCTATGAGCTGGGGGCCAACGATTACGTCAACCGCCCCTTCGATGCGCGCATCGTCTACCGCCGCGTGACCAACACCATCAAGCTGTACGCCAAGCAGCGGCGGCTGGTGCAGATGGTGTCGGACCAGATCCGCGCCCGTGAAAATAATACGGATATGCTGGTGGGTGTACTGAGCCATATTGTGGAGTTCCGCAATGGCGAAAGCGGTGCCCATGTGCGGCACATCCGCATCATCACCGAGCTGCTGCTCCACCGCCTGTTGGAGATCAGCAGCCAATACCCCATCACCGCCGAACAGCAGGATAACATCCCGCTGGCCTCCGCCCTGCACGACATCGGCAAGATCGGCATCGATGAAAAGATCCTCAACAAACCCGGCAAGCTGACCCCGGAAGAATTTGAGGTCGTCAAGACCCACAGTATGCTGGGGGCTGAGATGCTGCACCAGCTGGACAACTTCAACGAGCAGCCGCTGCTGCAGACCGCCTACGAGATCACCCGCTGGCACCACGAGCGGTGGGACGGGCGCGGCTACCCGGATGGGCTGAAGGGGGATGCGATCCCCATCAGCGCACAGCTGGTCGCGCTGGCGGATGTGTACGATGCACTGACCAGCGAACGCTGCTACAAAAAAGCCTTCTCCCACGAAAAAGCCGTGCAGATGATCCTGAACGGCGAGTGCGGAGCGTTCAACCCGCTGCTGCTGCAATGCCTGACGGATGTGCAGACCGACCTGAAAGTCCAGTTGCAGCAGCGGACGCAATAACAACAGGAGAACGAAAGCCCCCATGAAACACATCCTCTCACGCCGTGCATTCCTGAACGGATGCACCCTGCTGGCGGCCTCGACGGCCCTCGGCGGCCTGACTGCCTGCGGCGGAACGGACGCCAAGAACAGCGATCTACCGCAGATCCTCATCGGAAGCGACACCTACCCGCCCTATATTTATCTGAACAATGACGGCACCCCAGCCGGGATCGATGTGGAGATCGCCACCGAGGCATTCCGCCGCATGGGATACGCTGCACGATTTGAAGTCATCGACTGGGAGCAGAAGACCGCCCTTGTGGAAAGCGGCTCCACCGACTGCATCTGGGGCTGCTTTTCCATGCAGGGCCGCGAAACGCTCTACCGGTGGGCCGGGCCTTACATGGTGAGCCGTCAGGTCGTGGCCGTGAACGCCGACAGCAGCATCCAGTCCCTCAGCGACCTTGCCGGGAAGACCGTTATGGTGCAGAGCACCACCAAGCCAGAGGGCATCTTCCTCAGCGGCTCCGACCCGCGCATCCCGCAGACCGTCGAGGTGTTCAGCATCGAAGACCGCAGTGTGCAGTATGCCATGCTGGCCTGCGGCTATGTGGACGCCATCGCCGCCCACGAGACGGCCATCCTGCAATACATGAAAGACAACAACGCGGCGTTCCGCATCCTCGAAGAGCCGCTGCTGGTCACCGGGCTGGGCGTCGCCTTTGCCAAAAACGACAGCCGCGGGCTGGACCACCAGCTGAACGATACCTTCGCGCAGATGCGCGAGGACGGCACACTGGAACAGATCGTCGGCAAATACCTGGAACATGCTTCGCAGTATCTGGAGGTGGACACCATTGACGCGTAACAACAAAGCCACTCCGGACACGCGGACCTGGGTGCTCTACATTCTCGTCGGTGTGCTCTTCATGGCGGGGGTCGTCCTGGCTTCCGGCTGGAAAGCCCTGCATGTGACCGAAGAGCATTTCTGCCAGACGCTCGCGTTCGTCAAATCGCAGTCCACCAGTTTTGAGAAGTACAACGATACCATCACGGCCAAAACACTCCGCCGCACGGCGGTCTCGGTGCACCAGCTGGCCGGTGACGCCGCACTCGACCTCTCCGACCCGCACTGCCTGAAACAGCAGACCGAGACGCTCTGGCTCACCGGCATTTCCGTGCTGCGCCCGGACGGCACGCTCCTGTGTGAGTACACAGCGAACGGCATCGGCTATGCCCAGCTGGAAGACCAGCTCAAAAAGGAGACCGCGCTGGACGTCTTCCGCTTCCCGCAGAAGACCTACCTGAAGCGCGTTCTGCTGGCAGACGGGTCTGCCGTGGATGTAGCGGCACACCGGGCCGACCACGAAGAGGTCATCCTGCTGGCCTATCGCTGCACCCCGGCCAAATTTGTCGAGGGGACGGCACTGTCGGTCCAGAGCATTCTGGACGGCTACCCGGAAGAGACCAGCGGCACCCTGTTCATCGTGCAGAACAATCAGGTCATTGCGTCCAACCGCCCGGAACTGATCGGGCAGGACACCACCGACAGCCCGCCGGTGCAGGAGATCTGCAGCACCGGGCTTGCGGAAAAGCTGACGCCCACCCACGGCTGGAACGGCTCCGGCTGCTATTTCGGCATGTACAGCCACGGCCGTTCGTTCGACCTCTATGCGTACACGGATGAAAAAGCCGTGTTCCACGAGTCGCTCACGCTGATCTTAACAGCATTGGTCTGTTACATCCTGCTCGTTTCGGTCTTGCAGATGCTGCGCCGGCGCTCGGTGCAGGAGATGGAGCAGCAGAAAAAGGAGCAGGAGAAGAAGTATCAGACCCAGCTGGAAGAGCGGAACCGCAAGCTGGAGATCGCACTCCGGCACGAGGGCGCGGCCAACCGCGCCAAGCGGGAGTTCCTGTTCAACATGAGCCACGATATCCGCACCCCGATGAACGCCATCATCGGCTTCACCTCGCTGGCGGCGACCCACATCGACAACCGCGAGCAGGTGCTGGACTACCTGAAAAAGATCTCCACCTCCAGCCAGCATCTGCTCTCCCTCATCAACGATGTGCTGGATATGAGCCGCATCGAGAGCGGCAAGGTCAAGATCGAGGAAAAGGCAGTGCATCTGCCCGATCTTGTCCACGATGTGCGCTCCATTATCCAGCCCAATGTTGCAGCCAAACGGCTGTCGCTCTTCATTGATACCATGGACATTGAGGATGAGGACATCATCACCGACCCGCTGCGGCTGAACCAGATCCTGCTGAACATCCTGTCCAACGCCATCAAGTTCACCCCCACCGGCGGCATGATCAGCATCCGCATCGCCCAGAAGAACGGTGCGCCCAAGGGGTGCGTCTGCTATGAGTTCCGCATCAAGGACAACGGCATCGGCATGAGCGAAGAGTTCCAGAAGCACATCTTCGAGGAGTTCAGCCGGGAGGAAAGCTCCACCGTCAGCGGCATTCAGGGCACCGGCCTGGGAATGTCCATCACCAAGAACATCGTGGATCTGATGGGCGGTACCATCGCCCTCACGAGCGAGCCGGGCAAGGGCAGCGAGTTCATCGTGACCCTCTGCTTCGCGCGCAGCGGGCAGAAGGCAGAGCCTAAACAGCTCCCCCAGCTGGAAGGGCTGCGCGCACTGGTGGCAGACGACGATACCGACACCTGCCTGAACGTCAGCACCATGCTGTCCAAGATTGGGATGCGGCCGGAGTGGACGATCTCAGGCAAGGAAGCGGTCATCCGCACCAAATACGCGGTGGAGCAGGGCGATGAGTTCAGCGTCTACATCATCGACTGGCTGATCCCCGATATGAACGGCATCGAGATCGTGCGGCAGATCCGCAAGGTGATTGGGAACCGCTGCCCCATCATCATCCTGACCGCCTACGACTGGGCGGACATCGAAGACGAGGCCCGCGCCGCCGGAGTGACCGCGTTCTGCGAAAAGCCGCTCTTCCTCTCGGAACTGCGCCGCGTTCTGGCCGAACCGTTCCGTGCAGAGCCCGCCTCCAAGCCCGCTCAACCCACTGCGGCCGACCTCAAGGGGAAGAAGCTCCTGCTGGCGGAAGACAACGAGCTGAACCGCGAGATCGCACTGGAGATCCTGAAAGAAGCCGGTTTTGTGGTGGATACCGCCGAGGACGGCGCAGTCGCCGTCCAAAAGATAAAGCAGGCGGCCCCCGGCCAGTATGACCTGATCCTGATGGACATCCAGATGCCCAATCTGGACGGCTACGAAGCCACGCGGCAGATCCGCGCCCTGCCGGACGCCGAGAAGGCCAGCATCCCCATCTTTGCGATGACGGCGAACGCCTTTGAAGAAGACCGTCAGAACGCGCTGGAGGCCGGTATGAACGGCCATATCGCAAAGCCGCTGGACGTCCCGCACCTGCTGCGCGTCCTCGCAGATGCCCTGAAAAAATAACCCCAAAAAAGCCGAAACGGCCTGAACTCTGTGCTACACAGGGTTCAGGCCGTTTGTGGTCTTATTCGGTTTTGGGGGCGCAGAAACAAGATCGGATCACTTTACCTGTGCCCCGGTGGTCAGCGCCTCGGACACGGCGTCCATCAGCGCGACCATGGTGCAGTAGTTGGCACCGTAGGTCTCGGTGTAGGCAGAGTAGGTGTCGATCTGCTCCTGGGTGGGGGCGATGTCCATCGCCTCAGCCACTGCCTGGTAGAGCAGCGCTTCGCGGGCATACTCGGTGATGCTGTCGCTCATGGCATCCAGCAGGTCGTCGGCACTGTTGTAACCGGCAGCAGCCTGCAGGAAGCTGTCGAGATCATAGCCGTAATGCTGGGCCATGGTGTAGTAGTAGTTCAGGCACTGGTTGACCTGATAATCGGTCACTTCTTTGGGCAGGTCCTTAAAGGTGGAGTTTGCCAGCAGGTAATCCATCACCGCAGTGTTCAGGTTGTTCTGATACAGCATCTTCTGGTATTCGGCCCGCAGGTCTTCCACGGTGTGGACGCCGTCGGTGCTGCTGAAATTCTCCTCGACCCAGGCGTCGGTCAGTTCCGGCAGGATCTCCTCGCTGATGTAGTTCAGCGTGACGGAGAAGACCGCCTTTTTGTTGCTCAGGACCACCGCATTGCCCTCGGCATCGGTGGAGTCGCTGTAGCCGTCCGGGAAGGTGACGTTGACCTCAAAGGTCTCGCCGGGCTTGTGGCCCACGATCTGGTCTTCAAAGCCGTCGATGAAGGAACCGCTGCCCAGCGTCAGGCTGTAGCCGCTGTAGGTGCCGCCGGTAAATGCCACGCCGTCTACGGTGCCCACATAGTCGATGTTGACGGTGTCGCCGTCGGCGGCGGCACGGTCGGTGATCTGCTGCGTGGTGGTGTTCTGACTGAGCAGGCTGTCGATCTGGGACTGCACGTCCTCCTCGGTCGGCTCGATGTCCGCCTTCTTCAGCGGGATGGAAGCGTAGTCCTCCGGCAGGGTCACATAATCCAGTGCGCGGATGCCGGACCAGTAGCCGTTCTCATCCAGACCGTCACTGTAGGCAAAATTCTGGTAGTCATAATCCGAAGCGCTGCCGTAGACAGATGCTTCCGAGCTGGTCGATGTGGAAGAGGACGCCGCAGACTTCGAGCAGCCCGCAGCCGTCAGTGCCAGCGCACCGGCGCAGAGAAGGCAGACTGCCTTCGAGATGATTCGTTTCAAGTGGATACCTCCTGTATCCCGGACGCCGCCGGGAACTGCAATTTTTTCAGACAAATCTTATTATAAAGGGTAAAAATGAAAAAGAAAAGGATTTTGCGAAATTTCCACAAGTTTCACGCAACCTCTTGCGCTGCGGGGCCTGCGGCTTTATTATAATAAGAGAAGCACACCAACACAAGGAGGAACATCCATGGATTACAACAAAGCCGCTCTCGAAATGCACGAGAGCCACCACGGCAAAGTCGGCATCGTGAGCAAGGTCGAGGTCCGGACCCGCGACGACCTGTCCACGGCTTACACCCCCGGCGTCGCCGAGCCCTGCCGCAAGATCAAAGAGAACCCCGACGACGTGTACAAGTACACCTTCAAGAGCAACATGGTGGCCGTCGTGTCCAACGGCACCGCCGTGCTGGGCCTGGGCGACATCGGCCCCGAAGCCGGTCTGCCGGTCATGGAGGGCAAGGCCGTGCTGTTCAAGGAATTCGGCGGCGTGGATGCCTTCCCCATCTGCATCGACGCCCACGACGCCGCCAGCGTCATCGCGGCCTGCAAGGCCATCGCCCCGACCTTCGGCGGCATCAATCTGGAGGACATCAAAAGCCCAGAGTGCTTCGAGATCGAAGAAACGCTGGAGCGTGAGCTGGACATTCCCGTCTTCCATGACGACCAGCACGGCACCGCCATCGTCGTGACGGCTGCGCTCATCAACGCCCTGCGCGTGGTGGGCAAGAAGATGGAGGATGTCCACATCGTCCTGAACGGCCCCGGTGCCGCCGGCACGGCCATCATCAAGATGCTGATGACCGCCGGTGCCAAAGACATCGTGGCGGTGGACCAGTTCGGCACCCTGTACAAGGGCTGCAACAGCGCCGAGGCCCACAAGAACTGGCTGGGCGAAGTGACCAACCCCCGCCAGATCAAGGGCGGCCTGAAGGAGGCCATCGAGGGGGCCGATGTCTTCATCGGCGTGTCCCGCCCCGGCATCCTGACCACCGAGCTGTGCAAGACCATGAATCCGGACGCCATCGTTTTCGCCATGGCCAACCCCACCCCGGAGATCATGCCCGACGAGGCCAAGGCAGGCGGTGTGCGGGTCATGGCCACCGGCCGCAGCGACTTCCCGAATCAGGTGAACAATGTGCTCTGCTTCCCCGGCCTGTTCAAGGGTGCCCTGAGCGTCCGCGCACGGGACATCAACGATGCCATGAAGCTGGCCGCAGCCTACGCCATCGCCGACCTCATCACGGATGAAGACCGCAGCGAAGAGAACATCATCCCCGGCGCATTCGACCCCCGCGTGGCCGAGGCCGTGGCCTCTGCCGTGGCAAAAGCTGCCCGCGAGACCGGCGTGGCCCGTCTGTAAAGGAGGCGCGGCATGAGGACGATCTCCGCACAGTCCATCACCGATACCGTCGCCCGCCTGTGCATCGAAGCCAACACCCGCCTGCCCCAAGACGTGGAAGCGGCTCTGGCCAGAGCGCGGGAGGAAGAGCCGTGGCCGCTGGCGAAAACCACCCTCGACCTGCTGTGGTCGAACCTCGGTGCGGCGCAGGAGAAGGCTCTGCCCATCTGTCAGGACACCGGCATGGCCTGCGTCTTCGTGGAGCTGGGAACGGATGTCCACATCGACGGCAGCTTTGAGGCCGCCATCCACGAGGGCGTCCGCCGGGGCTACACCGACGGCTACCTGCGCAAGAGCATCGTGGCCGACCCCCTGCGCCGGGGCAATACCGGCGACAACACCCCTGCTGCCATCACAGTCCACCTCGTGGACGGCGACGGCTGCACCATCACCGTGGCCCCCAAGGGCTTTGGCAGCGAGAACATGAGCCGCATCCAGATGCTCAAACCGGCCGACGGCGTGGAAGGGTTCAAGAAATTCGTGCTGGAAACGGTCACGCTGGCAGGCTCCAACCCCTGCCCGCCCATCGTGCTGGGCATCGGCGTGGGCGGCAGCTTCGACAAGGTCGCCTATCTGGCCAAAAAGGCGCTGCTCCGCCCGCTGGACATCCCCAACCCGGACCCCTACTATGCCGCCCTCGAACGCGAACTGCTGGCCGCCGTCAACGAGACCGGCATCGGCCCGCAGGGCTTCGGCGGCAGGACCACCTGCCTGGGCCTTGCCATCGAGCAGATGCCCACCCATGTGGCGGGTCTGCCCGTGGCTGTGAACGTTTCCTGCCATGTCACCCGCCGTGCCAGCGCGACGCTGTAAACGATTCCCTTTCCGTCAAAGGCGTGAGCCTATTAGGAGGCTTGATGAACATGCAATACGAACTGACCACCCCCTGCACCGCGCAGGACCTGGCCCCGCTCCAGGCGGGCGACACCGTTCTGCTGTCCGGTGTGGTCTACACGGCCCGCGACCAGGCGCACAAACGGATGCTGGAAGCACTGGACCGGGGCGAGCCGCTCCCCTTCGACCTCGAAGGCAGCGCCATCTACTACGTCGGCCCCACACCGGAGCGCCCCGGTGCGGTCATCGGCTCGGCCGGGCCCACCACCAGCGGCCGGATGGACGCGATGAGCCCCCGCCTGCTGGACCTGGGCAACAAGGTCATGATCGGCAAGGGCAAGCGGGATGCCGCCGTCAAGGAAGCCGTCGTGCGCAACGGCGCGGTCTATCTGGCTGCGCTGGGCGGGGCCGGTGCCCTGATGGCCAAGAGCGTCAAAACGCTGGAAGTCATCGCCTGGCCGGACCTCGGCTGCGAAGCCGTCCGCCGCCTGACCGTGGAGCAGATGCCCCTGACCGTCATTCTGGATGCCCACGGCGGCGACCTCTATCTCTCCGGCCCGGAAGCCTACCGCGCGTCCAGATAAGCACGTTCCACAAGATTTCAGGCCCTGTTTCCGGTCAAAATAGCAAAATCATGCAGAAGAAGCTCAGTTTGTTTTAGCAAACTTCCGCTGAACGACTTGCATCCCCCGGCAGAATGTGGTATCCTATAACAAACCGAACCGATGTGCGTTTTTCTGCTCCGGGCCGGAAATCAAGAAAGGCAGGAGGCCGACAACCATGCAGATCCACCAATCCGCAGAAGATTACCTTGAAACGATCCTGATGCTGAATCAGAGGATGGGCCGCGTCCGTTCCATCGACGTGGTCAACGAACTGGGCTACACCAAAGCCAGCGTCAGCATCGCGATGAAAAAGCTGCGGGAGAACGGCTACATTGCGGTGGACGGTGAGGGCAACCTGACCCTGCTGGAGCCGGGCCGCGAGATCGCCGAGCGCATTTACAGCCGCCACCGGCTGCTGACCCACTTCTTCGTGCAGCTGGGCGTGGAAGAGGACATCGCCGCAGAGGATGCCTGCAAGGCAGAGCATATCCTCAGCGAGCAGACGCTGGAAAAGATCCGCGAGTACGCCCTGCTCCACGATGCCGAGAGCACCCTGAAAAAAGAAGACTGATCCAAAACCACAAAAGGGACTGCCCGAACCGGCAGTCCCTTTTCTGTTTTCACATCTTCAGTAGGCATCCAGCCCCAGGCTGACATCCAGTGCCTGATTGACCCGTTTCTGGTCTTCCGGCGTGATCTGCCCTGCGCGCTCCCGCAGGCGGTGTTTGTCCAGCGTGCGGATCTGCTCCAGCAGCACGACGCTGTCCTTGGCGAGGCCGGTGTCCGCTGCCCGGATATTGATATGCGTGGGCAGGCGGGCTTTGTCCAGCCGGGATGTAATGGCCGCCGCGATGACGGTGGGGCTGTGGCGGTTGCCGATCTCGTTCTGCACGATGAGCACTGGCCGGATGCCGCCCTGCTCGGACCCCACCACCGGCGAAAGGTCTGCGTAGAAAACTTCTCCTCTGTGTACTTCCATGGAATCAACCCTCCCTGTCTGCCTCTAGTATGGGCTGTGCTGGGCGGCGGTATGCACGCGGGGGCTTTCTTCCATTTTATGCAGCGGAGCGGATCAGGTTTCCGCCTGTTCCAGAACGCAGAACGCCAGCGCCATTCCGCCGTCGTGGCTGAGGGAAAGGCGGGCCGTGACGTGATGTTCCTCCACCCAGGCCGCCGTCCGCCCGGAGAAGCGATACACCGGTGCCCCGGAGGGCAGGCGCAGCACCTCGATCTCACAGAGCGAAAACGGCTCCCGCAGGCCGGTGCCCGCCGCCTTGAGGAAGGCTTCCTTCGCCGCAAAATCCGCAGCGGCGCTGGCGGCTCTGTGGGTGCGCCTGCGGGCAGAAGGGTCGGCCCGGCACTCGGCCAGCGCAAGCGCCTGCCGCTCCCCGCTGCCAAACACCCGCGCCTCAAACGCCGCCCCGTGCGCCCCAAACAGGCTCTTTTCCATCCGTGCCACCTCACAAAGATCACATCCTACCCCGAACAGCATGAAATCCTCCCCTTTCCAAGGCAAATGCCCCGTTGTTTTGACTCAAAATTTCCGTTGATTTTGGTGAATATGTGCAAATAGAGTCTGGAATCTTGAAGTTTACACTCGCTTCGTGTACAATGAACTATAGTTCTAGTTCCACTTCCGCTTTGGGCGTGGATAGAAATACCGAAGGGGGTGTACTGCGTGGGCGACGCAACTGCTATTTTTTCGATCCACGACAAAAAGGACGACGAAATTCATGAGATCGTACAGCAAGTGTACGACGCATTGAAGGAAAAAGGCTACAATCCGGTCAATCAGCTGGTGGGCTACATCCTGTCCGAAGATCCCACTTATATCACGACCTACAAAGGAGCCCGCTCCCTCATCCGTAAAGTTGACCGGGACGACCTGCTGCAGGCTCTGCTTCGCAGCTACCTGAACGTCTGATCCGCTTGGTCCTTTCCGGCCCGCTGTCTCGCAGAAGACGGCGGGCTGTTTTTTATTTCAGCTGCCGCGTGAAGATCTGGTTCACCACCGTCTCATACTCCCAGCCTTCCCGGGCCTTGCGCAGGGGCTTTTCCAGTGCGTCGGCCCCATCGAAAAGGTGGATGAGGTAGAACCAGTGGAAAAGCCTCCGGCTGACGGCACAGCTGGCCGCGCCAAAGGCCTCGGTGTAGCCGTGGTAGAGGTCGTCGCAGTAACCGCGCAGTTCCTCTCTGGAAGCCGGTGCGCCGCCCTGCGCACGGCGGAACAGGGCCGGGTCTGCGATGAGCCCCCGCCCCACCATGATGCCAGACAGCTGCGGGAACTCCGCTTCCAGCGCGTGCAGTTCTTCCGGCGTCGTGACATCGCCGTTGTAGCAGACCGGCATCCGGCACTCCGGCAGCGCCGCGGCAAAGGCGGCACGGTCGGCCTGACCCCGGTACAGCTGCTTCATCACGCGGGGATGGATGGTCAGCTCGCAGATGGGATAGTGATTGTAGATATCCAGCAGAGCCGCAAACTCCTCCGGCTTCTGGACGCCGATGCGGGTCTTGACCGAGACCGGACCCTCCACCACCGAAAAGACGGCGTCCAGAAAAGCGTCCAGCCGGGCGGGGTCCCGCAGCATCCCGGCTCCCTTGCCTTTGGCCGTCACCGTGCCGGAGGGACAGCCGAAGTTCAGGTTGATTTCCGTGTAGCCCAGCTTCCGCACTTCGCCGATCATCCAGGCGGCCAGTTCGCCGTCTCTGGCCAGCAGCTGCGGGATCACGACCGTGCCTGCATTGGCCTCCGGGGCCAGCTCCGCCATCTTTTTCGGGATGAGGACGCGATTTTCCGGCGGCGACAGGAACGGCGCATAGTAGCGCGTGGGCGCATCGGCTGCGCCAAACCATTTCTGGTGCACCTGCCGCCAGATGCGGTCGGTCAGCCCCTCCATCGGGGCAGCGTAATAGTTCATAGAAGACCTCACAATGTTAGAATGGCTCTATTGTAGCACAAAAAATGCCGCCGCGCATCTGTTTTGCGCAGCGGCATCGATCGATCTTGCGGGTTATTCGGCAAACAGCGGCGTGGACAGGTAGCGGTCGCCGGTATCGGGCAGGAGAACAACGATCTTCTTGCCTGCGTTTTCGGGGCGCTTTGCCAGCTCCAGAGCAGCCCAGACGGCTGCACCGGAGGAGATGCCCACCAGAACGCCCTCCTTGTGGCCGATCAGACGGCCGGTCGCAAAGGCGTCTTCGTTGGTGACGGGGATGATCTCATCGTAAATCTTGGTATCCAGCACAGCGGGGACGAAACCGGCACCGATGCCCTGGATCTTGTGTGCACCTGCAACGCCCTGGCTCAGCACCGGAGAGGATGCAGGCTCCACGGCCACAACCTTGACGCCGGGGTTCTTGCTCTTGAGGTACTGGCCCACACCGGTGACGGTGCCGCCGGTGCCGACACCTGCTACGAAGATGTCCACTTCGCCGTCGGTGTCCTCCCAGATCTCCGGGCCGGTGGTCTCAATGTGCGCCTTGGGGTTGGCCGGGTTGACGAACTGACCGGGGATGAAGGCGTTCGGGATCTCCTTTGCCAGCTCATCGGCCTTGGCAATGGCACCCTTCATGCCCTTGGCACCCTCGCTCAGGACCAGCTCTGCGCCGTAGGCCTTCATCAGCTGGCGGCGCTCCACGCTCATGGTCTCCGGCATGACGATGATGATGCGGTAGCCCTTGGCCGCCGCCACAGCGGCCAGACCGATGCCGGTGTTGCCGGAGGTCGGCTCAATGATGACCGAACCGGGCTTCAGCTTGCCAGTGGCTTCTGCATCGTCGATCATCTTCTTGGCGATGCGGTCTTTGACCGAACCCGCCGGGTTGAAGTATTCCAGCTTTGCCAGGATGGTGGCCTTCAGGTCCTCCTGCTTCTCGATGTGGGTCAGCTCCAGCAGCGGAGTGTGACCGATCAGCTGATCTGCGGACGTATAAATCTTGCTCATAAGAATGTTCCTCCCTCTGCGGGCACCCGGCCCGGAACTATTTCGTCTCTCCATATTCCCTGCAAACCAACATCGTTTGTGGGTTTGATGGTATTATAGCCCTCTTTGCCCCGGTTGTCAATGGAAACGTGCAAAAAACAGATTGAAAAGTTATAAACCCTGTTGTATAATAGGTTAAAATCAAAATCTCTCCCTCCCCTGCGGTGACATCTCCCCTGTTCGGAGGTCGGGCGGGCCGGTCTACGGTGTTGTCGCCTGCGGCTGCTGCCCATTTCCGCAGGACCAACGGTGAGACGGAGAGGTTGCTATACAATAAGGAGTGCACTATGATCGTTTCAACCAAAGGCCGCTATGCGCTGCGTGTGATGATCGACCTGGCCGAGCATCAGGCCGAACGCTATGTCCCGCTGAAGGAGGTCGCCGCGCGGCAGGATATCTCGGAAAAATATCTAGAGAACATCCTGAAAGTCCTGGTGCAGAACGGCTTTCTGGAAGGGCTGCGCGGCAAGGGCGGCGGCTACCGCCTGACCCGCAGCCCGGACCAGTACACGGTGGCAGAGATTCTGCTGCTGACGGAGGGCAGCCTTGCCCCGGTGAGCTGCCTGACGCCGGGCGCTCCGGCCTGCGAGCGGATGGCCAACTGCCGCACCTATACGATGTGGAAAGGTCTGAACGACCTCATCGCCGACTACTTCGGCAAGATCACCCTCGCCGACCTCGCCGCACCGGAGCAGGCGGGAAATGATTATGTGATCTGAGCCGCATCCCCCCGCATAAAAACGCAGGGAGCACAGAGCGGCCCCACAGAGGCCGTCATACCAGCCGCGCCCACGCCAGCCTTCATTCAATGGCAGTGTGAGGAAAAGGAGAATGTTCTATGTGGTTTGTTTTTGCGCTGGGCTCTGCGGTATTTGCCGCACTGACTTCCATTCTTGCGAAGATCGGCATTGACGGCGTGAACTCCACGCTGGCCACGGCCATTCGCACCGCCGTTGTACTCCTGATGAGCTGGGGCATGGTGTTTCTGACCGGGACGCAGACCGGCATCGGGGATATTTCTCACAAAAGCTGGCTGTTCCTGATCCTATCCGGCCTTGCCACCGGTGCAAGCTGGCTGTGCTATTACCACGCATTGCAGATCGGTGCAGCATCCAAGGTGGTCCCCATTGATAAACTGAGCGTGGTCATCACGCTGGCACTGGCATTTTTCATCCTGCATGAGCCGTTCACGGCCAAAAGCCTGATCGGCTGTGCGCTCATTGCCGCGGGGACTTTGTTCATGGTATTGTAAAAGAGTAGAAAGCGGGAAAAGGCTGCGGCACGTTGTTGTGTGCCGCAGCCTTTTTTGTGGTTCTTCCAGTTGGCTGTGTTACGGTCATGTGCTAAACAAAAATACTCCGGCAACTTTCCAACCAAGAGAAAGTTACCGAAGTATTCCGTTTTGCTTATTTGTTTTTTACCAGCAGCGCCTGATAGGGTTCCAGCTCCACATCCGCCAGCCAGACGGAAGTGCCCTCCGGGGTGTGATACTCGCCACCCAGAGAGTCCAGACTGGCCCCTGCCGGGTACTCGGTAAAGTTGAACAGTCCCACCAGCGTTTCCTCGCCGCGCT